>Ga0058868_1073118_pt1 | contig 15725 bp, 10 predicted proteins | sample TNRReaAerobicRNA_2_FD_59631 | JGI IMG/M metagenome (GOLD analysis project Ga0058868, IMG submission 59631) | Wastewater treatment Type I Accumulibacter community from EBPR Bioreactor in Madison, WI, USA - TNR Reactor, Time F- 52min-Aerobic_ RNA... | ecosystem: Engineered > Bioreactor > EBPR >...
CGTTCGCGGAGCCGCCGCAGTTCTGCCGCAGGGGCATAGCTCAACTGGCAGAGCGTCGGTCTCCAAAACCGAAGGTTGGGGGTTCGATTCCCTCTGCCCCTGCCAAACATGTAACCAAAGCGGACGAGATGGCCGATAAATTCAAGTTTGCGTTAGCGGTATTGCTGCTTGTGGCCGGCGTCGCTGGCTTCTACCTCCTCGCCGAGCAGGCGATGATTCTGCGGGTCCTGGCCGTCATGGCCGGGACCGGCTTGGCTGTCGCGGTGGCATGGCAGACCGAGCCCGGGCGTCGTTTCTTCGACTTTGCAAGAGAGTCTTCAGCCGAAGCGCGAAAGGTCGTTTGGCCTTCTCGCAAGGAAACCATGCAGACAACGGGCCTGGTCTTTGCGTTCGTCGTGGTGATGGCCCTGTTTCTCTGGCTGACCGACAAGAGCCTCGAGTGGCTGCTGTACGACCTGGTTCTTGGGTGGAGATGACTATGAGTATGCGCTGGTATGTGGTACACGCCTATTCCGGGTTCGAGAAGAGCGTGCAACGCGCATTGCTCGAGCGCATCCAGCGTCAGGGAATGCAGGAGGCGTTTGGCCGAATCCTGGTTCCGGTGGAAGAGGTCGTCGAGCTGAAAATGGGTCAGAAAAGCATTTCCGAACGAAAGTTCTTCCCCGGCTATGTGCTGGTGGAGATGGAAATGAATGACGACTCCTGGCATCTGGTCAAGAGCACGCCAAAAGTGACCGGTTTTGTCGGCGGAACTGCCAACAAGCCGACGCCGATTTCCGAAAAGGAAGTCGCGAAGATCATGCAGCAAATGCAGGAAGGCGTCGACAAGCCGCGTCCGAAGGTTCTCTTCGAGCCCGGCGAAGTGGTTCGTGTCAAGGACGGGCCGTTCACAGATTTTCATGGTGCAGTTGAGCAGGTGAATTATGAGAAGAACCGCCTGCGTGTGTCAGTGACGATTTTTGGCCGCCCGACGCCGGTCGAGCTGGAGTTTGGACAGGTCGAGAAAGCTTGATCGTGCAAGGGAGTGGCGGTGCGTGGGTTTCCCTCGACGCGCCGCAGTAGTGCGGCTTCCGGGCCGCGTTTGTCGTTTGGGGAGTGCTCCACCGAGCGCGTTTGAACCCGTCTAGAGGAGTCGCACCGTGGCAAAGAAAATCATCGGTTACATCAAGCTGCAAGTACCGGCAGGCAAGGCAAATCCTTCGCCGCCGATCGGGCCGGCGCTGGGTCAGCGTGGCCTAAATATCATGGAGTTCTGCAAGACGTTCAACGCGCAGACGCAGGGCCTCGAGCCGGGCTTGCCGATCCCCGTCGTCATCACCGCCTTCGCCGACAAGAGCTTCACCTTCATCATGAAGACGCCGCCGGCGACGGTTCTCATCAAGAAGGCGATTGGCATTCAGAAGGGCAGCGCCAAGCCCCATACCGCCAAGGTTGGTACCCTGACCCGGGCGCAGTGCGAGGCCATCGCGACTCAGAAAATGCCCGACCTGACCGCCGCCGACATGGACGCCGCTGTGCGTACGATCGCTGGCAGTGCCCGCACCATGGGCGTTTCCGTGGAGGGCATCTGAAATGGCCGCTCTGAGCAAACGCCAAAAAGCCTTCAAGGGCAAGATCGACGCCAACAAGACCTATCCGGTTGGCGAAGCGCTGAAGCTGGCGCGTGAGTACGCAACCGCCAAGTTCGACGAATCGATTGACGTCGCCGTCTGCCTCGGCGTCGATCCCCGTAAGTCCGATCAGATCGTCCGCGGTTCGGTGGTCCTGCCTGCCGGCACCGGCAAGACGATCCGCGTTGCCGTCTTTGCCCAGGGGGAAAAGGCTGCCGCGGCCAAGGCCGCTGGTGCGGATATTGTCGGTTTTGAGGACCTTGCTGCGGAAATCAAAGCCGGGGTGATCAATTTCGATCGGGTCATTGCCACGCCGGATGCGATGCGCGTCGTCGGTCAACTGGGTCAGATACTGGGTCCGCGCGGCTTGATGCCGAACCCGAAGGTGGGTACGGTCACCATGGACGTGGCGACGGCGGTCCAGAATGCCAAGGCCGGGCAGGTACAGTATCGTACGGACAAGGGCGGCATCATTCACAGCACGATTGGTCGTGCATCCTTTGATGCCGACAAGCTGGCGGTCAATCTGAAGGCTTTGCTCGATGCCCTGATCAAGGCCAAACCAGCGACTTCAAAGGGGCAGTATGTGCGGCGGGTGGCTCTGTCCAGCACGATGGGGCCGGGCGTCCGAGTGGACGCTTCCACGTTGTAATGATTTAGCGGGCCACATTGAGTGTGCGTGGCCGGTGAGGAGCTTTGCTGGGAGGTCGACAACGCGTTCGCGCCATGTCGATGGACCGTCAAAGACCGCAGGTGCCGAGGCTTAGTAGCAGAGGCTTAAGTGTGCAAGCAGCCTGCGTAGACGGTGTGCCCCGAAAAGGATTTCGCAGCTTGGGTTTCTGGCCTTCGCTGCAACCCCTGATCAAGGTCGCCGTGGGTGCGGCACATCCTGCCGGATGTGTCGTCTGTTGACTTGAAGGGAGGAAAGGCCAGTGGGTCTTAATCTTGATGAAAAGAAGGTTGTTGTTGCCGAGGTGTCGGCAAGGATGGCCACTGCCCAGACGATCGTTCTGGCTGAGTACAGCGGCTTGCCAGTCACTCACCTGACTCGTTTGCGTGCGCAGGCGCGCGCTTCGGGTGTTTACCTGCGCGTCCTGAAAAACACCTTGGTGCGGCGGGCGGTCGAGGGCGGTGTGTTTGCCAGTCTGGCCGAACAGATGACGGGGCCGCTGATTTACAGTATCTCGGATGATCCGGTGTCTGCGGCGAAGGTGCTCAACGATTTTGCCAAGACCAATGACAAGCTGGTTCTGAAGGCCGGCAGCTTTGCTGGCGAGCTGCTCGACAAGGCCGGGGTGCAGGCGCTGGCGGCCATCCCGAGTCGCGACGAGCTGCTTTCCCAGTTGCTGGGCATCATGCAGGCGCCGGTGTCCGGTTTTGCCTGTGCGCTTGCCGCCTTGGCCAAGCAGCGTGAAGAGGCGGTTTCCTGAGCATCCGGTCAGCTTTTTTGAGTATTCAGATTTAGGAGTTTATTGATTATGGCTATTACCAAAGAAGACATCCTCGAAGCCGTCGGCGCGATGACTGTCATGGAACTGAACACCCTGGTCAAGGCGTTCGAAGAGAAGTTTGGCGTTTCTGCAGCCTCGATGGCGGTTGCTGCGCCTGGAGCGGCTGCGGCGGTGGTTGAAGAGCAGACAGAATTTACCGTGGTGCTCGCCGGTATTGGCGAGAAGAAGGTCGAGGTCATCAAGGTTGTCCGCGCGGCTACCGGCCTTGGCCTGAAAGAAGCAAAGGATCTCGTCGACAGCGCACCGAAGGCGGTCAAGGAGTCCATTTCCAAGGCCGACGCCGAAGCCCTCAAGAAGCTCCTCGAGGATGCCGGCGCGAAGGTCGAGGTCAAGTAGTCTTGGTCAAGCATGCCGGGCTGACAGCCTTTCGGCTGTCAGCCCGGTTGTGCTTTTTCGGAAACGGCTTGGCGTCTGCCCGTTGGGTGGGCGTAATGCCATGCAGTGTGCAAACGCAAGTACGACTGGTTAAGCCCGGGCAGGCCCGTTCCCTGCCGTTTTGTCATCCAGTCATATTGCGTTTGTCCGTTGCGTCCCGGCGGATAGTTCGATTGTCGCCGGTGCGCTAGAGGATTTGCCTTCTGAGTTCGGAGCGACCATGACCTACTCCTACACCGAGAAAAAGCGTATCCGCAAGAGCTTCGCCAAGCGCGTCAGCGTGCTTGACGTTCCCTACTTGCTGGCAACCCAGCTAGAGTCCTTCTCCGCTTTTCTGCAGGCGACAGTGCCCGTGGGGCAGCGAAAAAACCAGGGACTGCAGGCTGCCTTCTCCTCGATTTTCCCGATTGTCAGCCACAGTGGTAATGCGCGGCTGGAGTTTGTCAGCTTTACGCTTTCTGAACCGGCTTTCGACGTCACCGAGTGCCAGCAGCGTGGCCTGACCTTCGCCTCTGCCCTGCGAGCAAAGGTCCGCCTTGTAATTCTCGACCGCGAGGCCCCGGACACGATCAAGGAAGTCAAGGAGCAGGAAGTCTATATGGGCGAGATTCCGCTCATGACTTCGACCGGTTCCTTTGTCATCAACGGCACCGAGCGGGTCATCGTCTCCCAGCTTCACCGCTCGCCAGGCGTCTTCTTCGAGCACGACCGCGGCAAGACGCATAGTTCAGGCAAGTTGCTTTTTTCGGCGCGGGTGATCCCCTACCGTGGATCTTGGCTGGATTTCGAGTTCGACCCCAAGGACTTGCTCTTTTTCCGTGTCGACCGTCGTCGCAAGATGCCGGTGACCACGCTGCTGAAGGCGATTGGTTTGACGTCGCAACGGATTCTGCGCGAATTTTTCGAGTTTGACACCTTCTACCTGGGCAGGCAGGTGACTGAATTTGCCCTGGTTCCTGAGCGCCTGCGTGGAGAGGTTGCCCGCTTCGACTTCAACGACCCGTCGGGGCAGCTGATTATCGCCAAAGACAAGCGCATTACCGCCAAGCATATCCGCGAACTCGATGCTGCGGGAATCAAGCAGGTCGTCGTGCCGGAAGACTTTCTGATTGGTCGGGTGATCGGCGAGGACATCATAGATCCGAGCAGCGGGGAGATCCTGGCCAATGCCAACGACGAGATTACCGAGAACCTGCTGGCAAAGCTGGTCGAGTCCGGGGTGACGTCGTTGCACACGCTTTACATTAACGACCTTGACCGTGGTGGCTTCATTTCGCAGACCCTGCGCGCTGACGAAACGGTCTCTCGACAGGCCGCACGCATTGCCATTTACCGGATGATGCGACCCGGCGAGCCACCAACCGAAGAAGCGGTCGAAATCCTCTTCAACGGGCTGTTTTATTCTGACGATCGCTACGATCTGTCGGCGGTTGGCCGCATGAAGTTCAACCGCCGGGTGGGCCGGAAGGACGTTGTTGAATACAAGGTCATGGTCAAGCATGTGCCGTCCAAGCGTGAGGGGATCGTCAAGCTGATCAACGAGGCGGTTGGCGATTCCATCCCGGTGGTAGAGCAGATCCTTGCCGAATTGAGCCATGGACCACGGGCAGTAGCCGAGAACCTGAGCCGAGAAGCCGCAGAGGCCTTGCTTGATCAACTCAAGGCGCTGGGGGTCGCGGGCGAGGTGCGGGAACAGTTGACCTTGTCGCCGCGTGATATCGTTGAAGTCATCAAGCTGCTGGTTGAACTGCGCAATGGTCGTGGCGAAATCGATGACATCGACCATCTGGGCAACCGCCGTGTGCGCTCGGTGGGTGAACTGGCGGAAAATCAGTTCCGGGCCGGTCTGGTACGCGTCGAACGTGCCGTAAAGGAGCGCCTGTCACAGGCAGAGTCGGACAACCTGATGCCGCACGATCTGATCAACGCCAAGCCGATCAGCGCTGCAGTCAGGGAGTTTTTCGGCTCGAGCCAGCTGTCGCAGTTCATGGACCAGACCAACCCTCTGTCCGAGATCACCCACAAGCGCCGCGTTTCGGCGCTTGGTCCAGGCGGCTTGACACGTGAGCGGGCGGGTTTTGAAGTACGAGACGTGCATCCCACACACTATGGACGCGTCTGCCCGATCGAAACGCCGGAGGGTCCGAACATCGGCCTGATCAATTCACTGGCCTTGTTCGCCCGCACCAATGAGTACGGCTTTCTTGAAACCCCCTACCGAAAGGTGGTTGATGGCCGGGTGACCGATCAGATCGAGTATCTCTCCGCGATCGAGGAGGGCGCTTATATCATCGCTCAGGCTAATTCAGATCTTGGTAATGCGGGGGTATTGACCGATCAACTGGTGACCTGCCGCGAGAAGGGCGAGACCATCCTTGCCGAGCCGGCGCGTGTGCAGTACATGGACGTGGCACCGAGCCAGATCGTGTCGGTGGCTGCGTCCCTGATTCCCTTTCTCGAGCATGACGATGCCAACCGTGCGCTGATGGGAGCCAACATGCAGCGTCAGGCTGTTCCCTGCCTGCGTCCGGAAAAGCCCTTGGTGGGCACAGGCATTGAGCGCACCGTCGCCGTGGATTCTGGTACGGCGGTGCAGGCGCTGCGCGGTGGGTTGGTAGACTACGTTGACGCCTCGCGCGTTGTCGTGCGCGTGAATGACGATGAAACGGGACCAGGCGAAGTCGGAGTCGACATTTACAATCTCGTCAAGTATACCCGCTCCAACCAGAACACGAATATCAACCAGCGGCCGCTGGTGCGCGTCGGTGATCGCATTGCCAGGGGCGACGTGGTGGCAGACGGAGCATCGACCGACAAGGGCGAACTGGCTCTCGGCCAGAACATGCTGGTCGCGTTCATGCCCTGGAACGGCTACAACTTCGAGGATTCCATCCTCATATCCGAGCGCGTTGTTGCGGAAGATCGCTTCACTTCGATCCACATCGAGGAACTGACCGTCGTCGCGCGTGACACCAAACTCGGTCCGGAGGAAATCACTCGCGACATCGCTTCTCTTGGCGAGTCGCAACTCTCACGACTCGACGAGTCGGGGATTGTCTATATTGGTGCCGAAGTTGAAGCCGGTGACGTGCTGGTGGGTAAGGTCACGCCCAAGGGCGAAACGCAATTGACGCCGGAAGAGAAACTCTTGCGCGCGATCTTTGGCGAGAAAGCTTCGGATGTGAAGGACACCTCGCTGCGGGTTCAGTCCGGGATCTCGGGGACAGTCATCGATGTTCAGGTCTTCACCCGCGAAGGTATTGAGCGTGACAAGCGGGCTCAGTCGATCATTGATGACCACCTACGTAGTTACAAGCTTGACCTTGCTGACCAACTGCGTATCGTCGAACGCGACGCCTTTGCGCGTGCGGAGCGCATGATCGTCGGCAAGGCCGCAAATGGCGGGCCGAAGCGGTTGGCCAAGGGGACGCTGGTCACTCAGGAATACCTTGATGGGATCGACCCGCATCACTGGTTCGACATCCGGATGGCAGATGAAGACGTTGCGCAGCAACTGGAGTCGCTACGTGAGGGCCTGGAGCAGACGCGCAAGGGCTTCGACGTCGCCTTCGAGGAAAAGCGCAAGAAACTGACGCAGGGCGACGAATTGCCGCCCGGTGTGCAGAAGATGGTCAAGGTCTACGTTGCGGTCAAGCGGCGCCTGCAAGCGGGCGACAAGATGGCCGGGCGGCATGGCAACAAGGGGGTGGTTTCGCGTATCGTACCGGTTGAGGACATGCCTTACATGGCCGACGGCCGTCCGGTGGACATAGTGCTCAACCCGCTGGGTGTTCCTTCGCGGATGAACGTTGGTCAGATTCTTGAAGTGCACCTGGGGCTTGCCGCCAAGGGTCTCGGTGTCAAGATCGGCGAGATGCTCCGCCGGCAGGCGACCGCCAAGGAAGTCCGGGGCTTTCTCGACCAGATCTATAACGGGACGGGTAAACCCGAAGACCTTGAGCAGCTTAGCGATGCCGAAATACTCGAAATGGCGGGCAATCTCGAGGCGGGCGTTCCGTTTGCGACGCCGGTTTTCGACGGCGCCAAGGAATCGGAGATCAAGTCGGTTCTCGCCCTGGCCGACATGCCGGCATCAGCGCAGATGACGCTGTACGATGGCCGTACCGGCGAGCAGTTCGAGCGTCAGGTGACGGTTGGTTACATGCACGTGTTGAAGCTGCACCACCTGGTCGATGACAAGATGCACGCACGTTCGACCGGCCCTTACTCGCTCGTTACCCAGCAGCCGCTGGGCGGCAAGGCGCAGTTCGGTGGTCAGCGTTTCGGCGAGATGGAGGTATGGGCGCTCGAGGCCTACGGCGCTTCCTACGTGCTGCAGGAAATGTTGACCGTCAAGTCGGACGACGTCAATGGCCGCACCAAGGTCTACGAGAACATTGTCAAGGGTGATCACAAGATTGACGCCGGCATGCCTGAGTCGTTCAATGTGTTGGTCAAGGAAATCCGTTCGCTGGCGATCGATATTGATCTCGAACGTTTCTGATTGTTTTGCCGAGGGGTGAGTGAGGGATGTAACTCCTCCAGCCTCATGGCTCTTCACCCCTGACACCTCACTCCTCACTGGAGCAAAAGATGAAAGCATTGCTTGATTTGTTTAGACAGGTGACGCAGGAAGAGCAGTTTGACGCGATCACCATTGGCCTTGCCTCGCCGGACAAGATTCGTTCATGGTCATACGGCGAAGTCAAGAAGCCGGAGACCATCAATTACCGCACCTTCAAGCCGGAGCGTGATGGCTTGTTCTGCGCAAAAATTTTTGGCCCGATCAAGGACTACGAGTGCCTCTGCGGCAAGTACAAGCGGCTGAAACATCGTGGCGTCATCTGTGAGAAGTGCGGCGTGGAAGTGACGCTGGCCAAGGTTCGTCGTGAGCGTATGGCACACATCGAGCTGGCCAGTCCGGTCGCTCATATCTGGTTCCTGAAGAGCCTCCCGAGTCGTCTCGGCATGGTTCTTGACATGACGCTGCGCGACATCGAGCGGGTGCTTTACTTTGAAGCCTTCGTGGTCTTCGATCCGGGCATGACACCACTGGCTCGCGGTCAGTTGCTGACTGAGGATGACTATCTGGCGAAGGTCGAGGAGTACGGTGACGACTTCCTGGCAGCGATGGGCGCTGAAGGCATCCGCGAATTGCTGCGTTCAATCGATCTGGCGCGCGAGGTCGACAGTCTGCGCGGCGAACTCGAGACGACCACCTCCGAAACCAAGAGCAAGAAGTTCTCCAAGCGTCTGAAGATCCTTGAGGGCTTCCAGAAGTCGGGCATCAAGCCCGAGTGGATGGTGCTTGAAGTTCTGCCCGTTTTGCCGCCAGATCTCCGCCCGTTGGTGCCGCTTGATGGTGGGCGTTTTGCGACATCTGATCTGAACGATCTCTATCGTCGGGTGATCAACCGCAACAACCGCCTTAAGCGTCTACTTGAGCTCAAGGCCCCGGAGATCATCGTGCGCAACGAGAAGCGCATGCTGCAAGAGGCGGTTGATTCGCTGCTTGACAATGGCCGTCGAGGCAAGGCAATGACTGGCGCCAACAAGCGGCCGCTGAAGTCGCTGGCCGACATGATCAAGGGCAAGGGCGGTCGCTTTCGCCAGAACCTGCTCGGCAAGCGCGTTGACTATTCCGGCCGCTCGGTCATCGTCGTTGGGCCACAACTCAAGCTCCATCAGTGCGGTCTGCCGAAGCTGATGGCGCTCGAACTGTTCAAACCTTTCATCTTCAACCGTCTGGAGGTGATGGGTCTGGCCACCACCATCAAGCAGGCCAAGAAGATGGTCGAGACCCAGGAAGCCGTCGTTTGGGATATCCTGGAAGAGGTGATTCGCGAGCATCCGATTATGCTCAATCGCGCCCCGACCCTGCACCGCCTCGGGATTCAGGCGTTCGAACCGACCCTGATCGAAGGCAAGGCGATCCAGTTGCATCCGCTGGTTTGTGCTGCTTTCAACGCCGATTTCGACGGCGACCAGATGGCGGTTCATGTGCCCTTGTCGCTGGAGGCCCAGATGGAAGCGCGGACGCTCATGCTGGCGTCAAACAATGTTCTGTCGCCTGCAAACGGCGAGCCGATCATCGTCCCGTCGCAGGACATCGTCCTTGGTCTCTACTATGCTACCCGCGAGCGGATCAATGCCAAGGGTGAGGGCATGATGTTTCCCGATCTCGCCGAAGTGACGCGCGCCATGCAGGCTGGTGAACTCGATGTTCACGCAAGGATTTCGGTCCGCATTGCCGAGTATGAGAGGGACGGGGAGAACGGCTGGCAGGAAAAGACCACTCGTTACCGGACGACGGCTGGTCGCGCGCTGCTCTCGGAGATCCTGCCCAAGGGGCTGCCGTTCAGCCTGATCGACAAGACCCTGAAGAAAAAGGAAATATCGAAACTGATCAATGCGGCTTTCCGCCGCTGTGGTCTCAAGGAAACCGTCGTTTTTGCCGACAAGCTGATGCAGAATGGCTATCGTCTGGCGACTCGCGCCGGGATTTCGATCTGTTCCGATGACATGTTGGTGCCGGCCCAAAAACGCAACATCATCGCCGACGCCGAAGCGGAGGTAAAGGAAATCGAGAACCAATACACCAATGGTCTGGTGACCAACGGTGAGCGCTACAACAAGGTGGTCGACATCTGGGGTCGTACGGGCGACAAGGTTGCCAAGGTAATGATGGATCAGCTGGGTCACGTGGAGGTGACGAATCGCCACGGTGAGAAGGAGATGCAGGAGTCTTTCAATTCCATCTTCATGATGGCTGACTCAGGCGCGCGGGGTTCTGCGGCCCAGATCCGTCAGTTGGCAGGTATGCGCGGCCTGATGGCCAAGCCGGACGGGTCGATCATTGAAACCCCGATCACGACCAACTTCCGCGAAGGGCTGAACGTTCTGCAGTACTTCATTTCGACCCACGGCGCGCGCAAAGGCCTTGCAGATACCGCCTTGAAGACAGCCAACTCAGGTTACCTGACCCGGCGACTGGTCGACGTGACGCAGGACCTCGTCGTCATTGAGGACGATTGCGGCACAAGCAACGGCGTGACCATGAAGGCCCTGATTGAAGGCGGCGAGGTGATAGAGGCTCTGCGTGAGCGGATCCTCGGTCGCGTGACGGCTTCTGACGTCGTTCATCCCGACACCCAGGAGACGGTCATCGAGCAAGGGACGCTGATCAGCGAGGATCATTGCGACCTGATCGATCAGTTGGGGATTGACGAAGTCAAGGCGCGCACGCCCCTGACTTGCGAAACGCGTTACGGTCTTTGCGCCAAGTGTTATGGCCGCGATCTGGGGCGTGGTTCGCCGGTGAACGTCGGTGAAGCGGTTGGCGTGATCGCTGCACAATCCATCGGCGAGCCGGGAACCCAGTTGACCATGCGCACCTTCCATGTCGGTGGTGCAGCGTCGCGCGCGGCAGTTGCCAGCCAGGTCGAGACGCACAGCGCGGGCATCGTGCGCTTCACTTCGACCATGCGCTACGTGACCAGTGCAAAGGGCGAGAAGATAGTCATCACCCGTTCCGGCGAGATCCTGATCACTGACGACAATGGTCGCGAGCGGGAGAAACACAAAGTTCCCTACGGTGCAACGTTGCAGGTTGCCGATGCTCAGGCGGTCAAAGCCGGTGCCAGGCTGGCCAGTTGGGATCCGCACACGCGTCCGATCATTGCCGAATACTCGGGTCTGGTAAAGTTCGAGAACGTCGAAGAAGGGGTTACGGTCGCCAAGCAAATTGATGAGGTCACGGGGCTATCAACTCTGGTGGTGATCGATCCGAAGCGTGGCGGGAAGGCGCCGAGCAAGGGCTTGCGTCCGCAAGTGAGGTTGTTCGAACCCGACGGTGAAGAAGTCAAGATGCACGGCAGCGATCACCCGGTCACCATTACCTTTCAGGTTGGCGCGATCATCAACGTGCTCGATGGCCAACAGATTTCCGTTGGTGACGTGCTTGCTCGCCTGCCGCAGGAATCGGCCAAGACGCGTGACATTACCGGCGGCCTGCCGCGCGTTGCGGAACTATTCGAGGCGCGTACGCCCAAGGATGCGGGAATGTTGGCGGAGTTTACCGGCACCATGTCCTTCGGCAAGGACACCAAAGGCAAGCAGCGGCTGGTAATTACTGACCTTGAAGGCGTGAACCACGAATACCTTATCCTGAAGGACAAGCATGTCCTGGTGCATGACGGGCAGGTGGTGAATAAGGGGGAATCGATCGTCGATGGCGCGCCAGACCCGCACGACATTCTGCGCCTGCTGGGCGTCGAAGCTCTGGCCATCTACATTACGGACGAGGTTCAGGATGTGTATCGTCTTCAGGGCGTCAAGATCAACGATAAACACATCGAGGTGATCGTTCGCCAGATGCTGCGCCGCGTCAATGTGTTGGATCCTGGCGATACCAAGTTTATCAAGGGAGAGCAGGTCGAACGTGCGCATTTGCTCGACGAAAACGACCGCATGTTCGCCGATGGTAAGCTGCCAGCGACGTACGAACATGTGCTGCTTGGCATCACGAAGGCCTCGCTGTCCACCGATTCGTTCATTTCGGCTGCGTCATTCCAGGAAACGACGCGGGTGCTGACAGAAGCAGCGATCATGGGTAAACGTGACGAGCTGCGCGGACTCAAGGAAAACGTCATTGTCGGTCGCCTGATACCGGCGGGAACGGGTCTTGCCTACCACAACACGCGCAAGAAGAATGCGGCTGGTGAGGATATTGCTGCGGGGAGCGGACTGCTGTCTGAAGACGATCTGTCTGCCAGTGAAGAGAGTGCGCAGAATGCCCCCGTTGCTTGACTTGGACCCCAATAGACCATAGAATCGCCGGTCTTTGTCGCCGATAGCTAGGTGTCGCGTCGGCTTGTTATGGATGTCGCCAAGGCGGCCTTTGGTCCGCCTTGGTTTTTTGCAGACGCCAAGTGCTCGTCACGTCGCGTTCTGAACTGAACATAGGGGTGGAAGCAATGCCAACCATTAACCAGCTGGTGCGCAAGCCGCGCGAGGCCGTACGCACCAAGAGCAAAGTCCCTGCACTGAGCAATTGCCCCCAGAAGCGGGGCGTTTGCACTCGTGTGTACACTACCACGCCGAAGAAGCCCAACTCTGCGCTGCGCAAGGTTTGCAAAGTTCGGCTGACGAATGGTTTTGAGGTTATTTCATACATTGGTGGTGAAGGCCACAACCTGCAGGAGCACTCTGTTGTTCTGATCCGCGGCGGTCGTGTCAAGGATCTGCCAGGTGTCCGTTACCACACTGTTCGCGGTTCGCTGGATACCCAGGGTGTGAAGAAGCGTAAGCAGGGTCGTTCCAAGTACGGTACCAAGCGCCCGAAGGCGGCTTGAGTTTCGTCCCGAGTAAGGGTCGCTCGTGATGGGCGGCTGGGAGGGGTGGGTCTGTTGCCCAACCCTTCAACTGAATTGTGACTATGAGAGGTTGCTATGCCCCGTCGTCGTGAAGTACCGAAGCGCGATATACTGCCGGACCCGAAATTTGGCAATGTCGAGGTCTCGAAGTTCGTCAATACCATCATGAAAAGCGGCAAGAAGTCCGTCGCCGAGCGTATCGTCTATGGAGCCTTTGACCAGATCGTGACCAAGACTGGAAAGGATCCCCTCGAGGTTTTCAGTTTGGCTCTTGGTAACATCAAGCCTCTGGTCGAAGTCAAGAGTCGTCGGGTGGGTGGGGCCAATTATCAGGTGCCGGTTGAGGTTCGTCCTAGCCGCCGGATGGCCCTTGCCATGCGCTGGCTGCGGGAGTCAGCGCGTAAGCGTTCGGAAAAGTCGATGGGTCAGCGCCTGGCAGCAGAAATGCTGGAAGCATCGGAAAGCCGCGGCGGTGCAGTCAAGAAGCGCGACGAAGTGCACCGTATGGCCGAGGCCAACAAGGCGTTCGCGCACTTCCGGTTCTAAGGCACCAGCGTCCAAGGCGCCGCTTCGGCTGCCTTGTGCTGGCGATCGTTCTTTATTAGCGAAGGTTCATACTGTGGCTCGCAAAACCCCCATTGAGCGTTACCGGAACATCGGTATCAGCGCTCACATTGATGCTGGCAAGACGACGGCGACGGAGCGTATCCTGTTCTATACGGGTATCAACCACAAGATCGGTGAAGTGCATGACGGCGCCGCGACGATGGACTGGATGGCGCAGGAGCAGGAGCGGGGAATTACCATTACCTCGGCGGCCACGACGTGCTTCTGGAAGGGGATGCAGCTGGATCGTCCCGAGCACCGGATCAACATCATCGATACGCCTGGTCACGTGGATTTCACGATCGAGGTCGAGCGCTCGATGCGTGTCCTCGATGGCGCGTGCATGATTTATTGTGCTGTGGGTGGTGTGCAGCCGCAGTCCGAAACCGTGTGGCGTCAGGCGACCAAGTACAAAGTACCCCGGTTGGCCTTCGTCAACAAGATGGACCGCCAGGGCGCGGATTTCTTTAAGGTCGTTGACCAGATGCGGACCCGTCTGAAGGCCAATCCGGTCCCAATCGTAATACCGATCGGAAAGGAGGACTACTTCGAGGGGGTGGTCGATCTGATCAAGATGAAGGCGATTTACTGGGATGAAGCCTCGCTGGGGATGAAATTCGATTACCGCGACATTCCGGCCGAGCTACAGTCCGAGGCCGACGAATGGCGCAGCAAGATGGTCGAAGCTGCCGCAGAGTCGTCTGAAGAGCTGATGGACAGGTACCTCGATGAGGGTGATCTGACTGAAGCGGACCTGATCAAGGGCTTGCGTGATCGCACCATCGCGTGCGAAATTCAGCCGGCCCTTTGCGGAACGGCCTTCAAGAACAAGGGTGTGCAACGCATGCTCGACGCGGTGATTGATCTTCTGCCGTCGCCGGTGGACATTCCTCCAGTTACCGGGGAGAAGGAAAACGGTGAGCCGGATACGCGGGAAGCGTCCGACACTGCGAAGTTTTCTGCTCTTGCCTTCAAGCTGATGACCGACCCCTACGTCGGCCAGTTGACCTTTATCCGAGTGTATTCTGGCGTCCTGAAATCTGGGGACACGATTTTCAATCCGATCAAGGGCCGTCGCGAGCGCATCGGCCGAGTCCTGCAGATGCACGCCAACAATCGTGAAGAACTCAAGGAAGTGCTCGCGGGCGACATCGCAGCGTGCGTTGGCCTCAAGGAAGTAACTACCGGCGAAACCCTCTGCGATCCTTCGGCAGTCATCACCCTGGAGCGGATGGTATTCCCTGAACCCGTGATCCACGTGGCCGTCGAGCCGAAGACCAAGCCGGACCAGGAGAAGATGGGCATAGCCCTCGGTCGCCTGGCTCAGGAGGATCCCTCGTTCCGCGTGCGTACCGATGAAGAGTCTGGGCAGACGATTATCTCGGGAATGGGCGAGCTCCACCTGGAGATAATCGTTGATCGACTGAAGCGGGAATTCGGTGTGGACGCCAACGTCGGCGCGCCACAGGTGGCGTATCGGGAATGCATCAAGAAATCAGTCGAACAGGAAGGGAAGTTTGTCAAACAGTCGGGTGGCCGCGGTCAGTATGGCCATGTATGGTTGAAAATCGAGCCGAATGAGCCTGGCAAAGGCTACGAGTTCGTTGACGCGATCAAGGGTGGTACCGTACCTCGAGAGTACATCCCCGCGGTGGACAAGGGGTTGCAGGATTCGGTCACCAGTGGCGTGCTGGCGGGGTTTCCGGTGGTCGATATCAAGTTCACGCTGTTTGAAGGCTCGTACCACGACGTGGATTCGAATGAAAATGCCTTTCGGCAAGCGGCAGCCATTGCCTTCAAGGAGGGAATGCGCAAAGCTTCGCCGACCCTCCTTGAGCCAATGATGGCAGTCGACGTGGAGACGCCTGAGGACTATATGGGGAACGTGATGGGCGACCTGTCGAGCCGTCGCGGCATGATTCAGGGAATGGAAGACCTGCCCGGAAACATCAAAGCCATCAAGGCGGAGGTGCCGCTGGCTGAGATGTTTGGTTATTCGACGACCCTGCGATCCCTCAGTCAGGGGCGCGCGACTTACTCAATGGAATTCAAGCACTACGCTGAGGCGCCAAAGAACGTCGCCGAGGCGGTCATCAACAAGAAATGACTCTGATATTGTAAGGATACTAAATGGCCAAGGGAAAATTTGAACGCACGAAGCCGCACGTCAATGTGGGCACGATTGGGCACGTTGATCATGGGAAGACCACGCTGACGGCGGCGATCACGACCATTCTGGCGAAGAAATA
>Ga0058868_1484320_pt1 | contig 15230 bp, 7 predicted proteins | sample TNRReaAerobicRNA_2_FD_59631 | JGI IMG/M metagenome (GOLD analysis project Ga0058868, IMG submission 59631) | Wastewater treatment Type I Accumulibacter community from EBPR Bioreactor in Madison, WI, USA - TNR Reactor, Time F- 52min-Aerobic_ RNA... | ecosystem: Engineered > Bioreactor > EBPR >...
CCAATGACGATGCTCGCACCTTCGTCGAGCGGGCCATTGACGACGGCAAGACCGTCAAGCGGTGGTCCGAAACCACGGTGCGACGTGTGTCTGCCTATCTGACGGGTTGTTGCGCTGACTACGGACTGCTCGAAGGGGGCTTACGTTCCAACCGCCAAATTATCTCTTTCCGAGTTTCTCCGTCCGTGGCGGCATATCTCGCCTACGAGCTTCATTTTTCCGGCGTTGGCGATAACGCCTTGCTCACACATGAAGACTGGCAACTATTCGGCCTGTCGCGCGAAGACGTTCTTGAAGAAATCAAACGACTTTCGCTGAAGGGTTTGCTCATTGTCCAAGTGGCTGGCGATGTGATCCGAATCAGCTGGAGAAAACAAGACATGGAGACGCTCTGCGATGTCCTCACTCAAGGCTGATTTCGACGAACTGCGCGAGCGTATCCGGCATGGGCGCGAACTTGGTCATGCGAGCTTCGAGCCGATTTACTACCTCGTCTTTTCCCCCGAACGGATACTCGATGTGAAGCGGCAGACACCTGCCTGGGTGGCCAAGCTCCACCAAGAAGGCTGGGATGTGCACACTTTCTCTATCGCAGAACAGATTTGGGCGTTACTCAAAGACGACTCGTTCTGGTCGCTCTGCGTGGCGGAAGACAAGTCCGCTCCGCTGGATTGGCCACGCACAAATAAGGCCTTGGCGGACATTCTGACGGCTGACAACGGTCTTCTGAAACGCCTCGATGGTGCCCTACAGCCACTCGAAAGCCAGCCGAACGCGCTGCTCTTGGTGACCGACCTTGAGGCCCTGCACCCGTTCCTACGCATTGGCGCTATCGAAAGTCAGCTCCAAGGCAAGTTTCACGTGCCAACGATCTTTCTGTACCCCGGCGTGCGAACCGGCAAGACGCGGCTGAAATTTCTCGGATTCTACCCGGAAGACGGCAACTACCGCTCCGTCCACGTCGGCGGCTGAATAGAGCAAGAACACTAGGATAGACCCATGACCATCCGCACACTCTTCGATCCAAGCAAGGATATCTATCGGACTATCGAGAAGGTCATCACCTATGACGCTTCACACGAAGACCGCCTCAAGGCCGAGATTTCCGAATACGTGGTCACCGAGCGCATTGAGGAGCAATTCCGCAAGCTCCTCGATCGCATGCAGCTAGCGATGGAATCTGGAGGGGAGAATGAGGTCGGCGTCTGGGTCTCTGGCTTCTACGGGTCTGGTAAGAGCTCCTTCACCAAGTATCTCGGCCTGGCCTTCGACGATCAACGCACCATCAATGGAACGCCGTTCATCAAGTACCTACAGGACCGCTTGCACAAGCCGCAGACCAAGGCGCTACTGAACACCGTGGCGCAACGGTTACCAGCTGCCGTGGTCATGCTGGACCTCGCCAGCGAAATGCTCGCCGGCGCCACGATGGAAGACGTGACGACCGTTCTCTATTTCAAGGTGCTTAAGTGGGCCGGGTATTCGGACAATCTTATCGTCGCCGCCTTTGAGAGACAGCTTGAGCGCGACGATAAGAAAGATGAACTTGAGCAGCGGGTTTCCGCGCAGTTCAAAGGGAAAACTTGGTCAGACGTCCATAACAATCCTCTTGTTGTTTCGGCCATCGTGCCAAGAATCGCGCATGAGATATACCCGGACATGTTCCCGACCCAAACATCATTCTCGTCCGAGATGAAGGGCTGGTTGAAATCTCAAGACCAGCAAGTTCAGGAGATGATCGATATCGTCCGCGAGAAGAGCGGCAAGCAGAACATCATCTTCATCGTCGATGAAGTGGGCCAGTACATTGCCTCGCGTGACGATCTGATCCTCAATCTCGATGGCTTGGCCAAGAACCTGAAGCGGCTGGGCGACGGCAAGGCTTGGATCATTTCCACCGCTCAACAGACACTCACCGAGGATGACCCACGCGCAGCACTAAACTCGGACAAGCTCTACAAGCTGAAAGATCGCTTCCCGATTCAGATCGACCTTGAATCGAGCGACATTAAAGAGATTTGCTACCGCCGTCTGCTCGGGAAGTCGCCCGCCGGCGAGACCGAACTCGGTAAGCTTTTCGATGCCCACGGCCAGGCGCTTCGGCACAACACCAAACTGCAGGACGCCAAGTATTACGACGCGGACTTCAGCAAGGAGAGCTTCACCAATCTGTACCCGTTCCTGCCGGCGCACTTTGACATTCTGTTGCACCTGCTCGGCGCCCTGGCCAAGTCCACCGGTGGCATCGGCCTGCGCTCTGCGATCAAGGTGATCCAGGACGTCCTCAAGGGCGAAGGCGGCTCCAAGGCGATGGCCGATCAGCCCGTGGGTTGGCTCGCCACCACCGTCACGCTATACGACGAGCTGGAAAAGGATGTCCGCCGTGCCTTCACCTCCATTCATCAGGCGGTCGGCAAGGTTCAGATCCGTTTCCCGGATTCGCAGCTCCATCAGGACATCGCCAAGTCCGTCGCCGTGTTGCAGATTCTCGGTAACTTGCCGGTGTTGGTGCAGAACGTCGCCAGCCTGATGCACCCCTCCATCACTGCGCCATCGCAACTCGACACGGTGCGCAAAGCCGTGGAAGAGATGCTGGGTGACGTGCATGTGCCGCTTGGTGAGAAAGACGGCAGCCTCGTCTTTCTCAGCGAAAAACTGCGCGACATCGAACAGGAGCGTGGCGCTATTGCGCTGCGAACCGTGGATGTGAAGCGCATCTTCAACGATGCGCTGCGCGAATCCTTCGATCCGCTGCCCCGCGTCACTCTCCACGGGACGATGGCTGTCGCCACGGGACTGAAGGTCCAGGCCGGCAGCACTATCAGCAGCCTGGCCGGCGATCAGAACACCGTCCAGACCGTCGTGGAACTGGTGCCGGGCAGTGATTACGAGACCGCCAAGAACCGCATGCTGGACGATTCTCGCAGCCGCGCGGGTCGCAACATCATCGGGCTGTTGGCCAGGTCCAACCCCGAGCTGGACGACCTCGCAAACGAAATCTACCGTTGTCAACGCATCGCCGAACTGCACCGCAATCAGCCCGACCAGGAGGTCAAGGACTACTGCACCGGCCAGCTCGACCGCGCAGCCAAACTCGCGACCCAACTTCAGAGCAAGATCAAGCAAACGTTGCAGGCAGGCTCGTTTGTTTTTCGTGGCCAAGCCACGGCTGTATCGGCACTGGATGCTGATCTGCTGGACGCGGCCAAGAGACTGCTCTCCGATGTGGCTGACCAGGTGTTCGACCGCTACGTCGAAGCACCTGTTCGCGCTGGCACCGACACCGCCGAGAAGTTACTTAAAATCGCCAATCCCGCAGCCATCGGTAGCAGCCTCGACCCGCTCGGCTTGGTGCAGACCGTCGCGGGTCGCGCCTCCTTCAAGACTGACCACAAGGCGATGATCAGCATCCGCGACCACATCGACAAGCACGGCACGGTCGATGGCAAGCGCTTGCTCGACGACTTCAGTAGAGACCCGTTCGGTTGGTCACCGGATACGACGCGCTACATCGTGGCCGCGATGTTGATGGCCGGAGAAATCAAGCTCAAGGTTTCTGGGCGAGAAGTTACGGCCGCTGGCCAGCAGGCGATCGATGCACTGAAGACCAACAACTCCTTCAAGCAGATTGGCGTTTCGTTGCGCGACGAGCGCCCTTCCATCGAAACGCTAGGTCGTGCGGCGGAGCGGCTCACCGAGTTGCTCGGCGACATGGTCATGCCGCTGGAGCAGGAGATCAGCAAGGCAGCGGCCAAGCACTTCCCACGCTTCCAGCATGACTACGGTTCGCTGGCCGAGAAGCTCAGCGGCCTTGGGCTGGCGGGCAGCGACCGAATCCGCAGCTTGAACCAGGATATTGCGGATGTCCTGTTTACAGATGCTTCGGACACGCCGCAGCGTCTGGGCGCCGAAACCTCTACCATCTACGACAGCCTCAAATGGGCGCTCGAAGTGAGGCGCGTGCTCGACAACGGACTCGATGCCACTTTGCGGGATCTTCAAGCCCATTGCCGTGACATCGAGACCTTACCCGACACCGGTGTGCCGGGTGAGCTGCGCCGCGAACTTGCCGAAGACCTGGGAGCCCTGTCGGAACGTCTGGGCAAAGAGGACTTCTACAAACACGCCGCCGACTTCAATTCGCAGCTCACCCACCTGAAAGGGCGGGTGCGCGATGCAGTCATCACCCTATCCGAACAACAAAAGTTACGCTTGAAGGATGGCGTTGAGGACCTGCAGCGCATCCCCGAATGGGAAGAGCTCACCCAGGAAGAACGCGGTAACGCGATGAACCGGCTGGATGGCCTCGCCTTGGCCGCCACCCAGGACTTGGCCGGACTTAAAAAGCTCCTGGCTCGAGACTACGACATCAACAGCACCCTCGAAGAGCTCAAACGTTCCATTCAGCGCCAAGGCCAGGAACGCCTACGCCAGCGCATGGAGGAAGAGCGCGCCAAGACTGGTGATAAAGGCCCGGCCAAGCTCACCAAGTCGATCGCAGTGCCGGTGAAGATGACTTCCGCTGCAGACATCGACTCGCTGATTCAGCAGCTCCATGAAATCAAGGCACAGTTCGGCCTCTATGCAGAGATCGAGGTGAGGTTCTCTGTAGATAACGGAGGCGACAAGTAGCCATGGCCTTCGACCAAACAACAAGAAACCGCTTGCAGCGCTTCGTCAACGACGCGCGCCGCGTGCTGGAAGAGGAGTTCACTCGCCAACTCCAGAACGACTACGGCATGGACCCGAACGCAGGCACCGTGGCGGAGCTCGCCAGCCTGCGCCACATCAATGACGCACAGCGCGAATCTGCACGGATCTTGCGCGACACCCTGGCGCACTACTGTGCCGGCGGCGACATGGATACCAAGCAGGGTCTGGACCGGATCGTCCGTGAGCAGGCCTTTACGGTGCTCAACCGCTTGGCAGCCTTGCGCATGGCCGAGGCGCGTGGGCTGCTGGTGGAGTCGGTGGGCAATGGTTTCCAGGCCCAAGGGCTTAAGCTCTACGCACGCCTAGCCGGCACCGGCCTGGGTGAAACTGGCGATGCCTACCGCACCTATTTGTTCAGTGTGTTCGATGAACTGAGCCAAGACCTGCCTGGGCTGTTCGATCGCTACTCGCCTCAGGGCCGCCTGTTCCCGCGCGAAGCCGCGCTGCTGCAAGTGCTCAACCTGATCAACGACGCCGACATCGCCCCGCTGTGGAGCGAGGACGAAACCATTGGCTGGATCTACCAATACTTCAACTCCAAAGAAGAGCGCAAAGCGATGCGTGATGCCTCGCAGGCGCCGCGTAACAGCCGCGAGCTGGCCGTGCGCAACCAGTTTTTCACGCCGCGCTACGTGGTCGAATTTCTGGTGGACAACACTCTGGGCCGCCTGTGGTTCAACGCCACCGGCGGCGTAACTGATTTGCGTGAGCGTTGCCAGTATCTGCTGGTCAAGCCCGAAGAGACACCCCAAGCCGCCACCAGGTTGCGCGACCCGCGCACCCTCAAGCTGCTAGACCCGGCCTGCGGCTCCATGCACTTCGGCCTGTATGCCTTCGATCTGTTTGCCGAGATCTATCGCGAGGCCTGGGCCTGGGAACGGCAGCATGGCCCAGGCTCTCTGGACGTTTCCACCCAGCCCCAATCAGCGCTCAAGCCTCTGTGCCAGACCTATGAGGATGAAGCGGCATTTCTGCGCGATGTGCCGCGTCTGATTATTGCGCACAATATCTATGGAGTGGATATCGACCCGCGAGCCGCACAGATCGCCTCTTTGGCGCTGTGGTTGCGCGCGCAGCGTGCTTGGCACGATGCAGGGGTGAAGGCCAAAGACCGTCCGCTGATCGGGCGGGGGCATGTGGTGGCCGCTACTGCGCCGCCTGCAGAGCGAGATCTTCGCCAGCAATTATTGGCCAGTCTAGATAAACGGGATGCTGAGCTGTTTGAGAAAACACTGCAGCTTCTGAAGGGACTTCCCGAACTAGGCGTGTTGCTACAGGTTGAGAAGGACCTGCCAAGGCTAACCAGAGAGATCTATGTAGGGAAAGGGACAGGTCTATTCGCCGAACAGGAGCAAAAGACCTGGTGGCAAGGCGAAGCTAGGTTGCGAGAGGCACTCCATAATTTTTCCCACGCAGCGAAATCGACATATCAAGCACGCCTGTTTGCTCAAGATGCGCTGGATGGGCTGCGCCTGATTGACCTCTCGCGCGAGAGATTTGATGTCTTGGTAATGAATCCCCCGTTTGGCGAGCCTGCTCGCTCGACAAAAGCCTACCTCGAAGAAACTCTGCCACGGTCCAAGGGAAATATCCTCACGCAGTTTATCGAGCGAGCAACGCAATTGGTTAGGCCGGGGGGGCGTGTTGGGGCAATCGTGAGCCGCACATGTTTCTTCCTGCAAAGCTTCTCAGCATTTCGCAATTCGGTGCTGGCTGAGGATCTCGCACTGGAGAGTTTTGTTGATCTTGGGCAGGGTGTGCTCGATGCGATGGTGGAAACGGCAGCTGTAACTTGGGAGAGGAGCTCCGGAAAGGGAGATGAAGCGATCTTCTTTCGGGAGCTCAACCGGGTCGATAAAAACAGTGGTCTACTCGAATCAATTCGCTGCCTCAGAACCGGGCGCGATGGCAACAACTTATTCAGGAGAAAGGTCGAGCAGTTTTCAGTCTTTAGCGATCTGCCATACGTGTATTGGATCAACGATTCGATCGCAAGAAAAATTGCAGCGCGCCCCGTAGTTGAGCCGTTGGAATGCTCCATACGGGTTGGTTTGCAGACCGGAGATGATTTTAGATTCCTGAGGCTTTGGTGGGAGGTAAGTAGTGATCAAGTAGTTATCCCAACCAAGAATCACGATGTAGAAGAACTTCGACGCCAATCTATAGAATTGAGCAAGAGGAAAAGATGGACGTGGTACTCGAAAACAGAATCGGCGTCACCAGTTCTCTCCTCGATACACCTATATGTCAACTGGTTCTGTGACGGAGCCGAGATTAAGGCCTATCATGTTGGAAACGGTCACTCTGCGTCGAAGTACGTAATGTCTGAGTCAATGTATTTCAGGCCTGGCTTCAGCTACATGCTTCGCTCAAGTCGCCTGGTACCGTACATCGTGCCTTTGGGGGTTATTCCGACAGCGGGCAGAAGCCAGGTGTACCCAAAGGAAGGCTCTGAGATATGGCTTGCCGCCCTGTTGTCATCCAATCTTGCCACTGCTGTTGCTCGGTTTCGCGGTGAAGCGTTCTGGCAGCCAAAGTTCCAGAACTCAATGGTTTCGGCAATTCCTTACATCAAGCCGGAACCCAATGACTTGGATGAGGCATCCCGCATTATTTCAGATGTGCGTGGACGGATAGCTGAAAAGCTTAAGCGTGACGAGACCGAAATAATTTTCACGTTACCTTCGCTTAACGGTGAATGTGAAAAGAGTCAGTCATTCAACCGTGCGACTTTGATCGGCGCCACGTTTGATGAGCGTGTGGCTGAGTTGTGCGGACTAACGCCAGACGAATTTCGTGCCCTGCAGCGAGATCATAACGAGGCGTTGGTGCGGACCTCGGGCGCGGCAGACATTGAGGGCGATGAAGAACAGAGTGATGAAAGTGTCGCTGAGGCCGATGAGAAAGTTGACGAAACGTTCTCGCGTCAATCGTGGGCACTGGGTGTGGCCTTCGGCCGCTTTGATTGGAGGCTTGCCACAGGCGAACGACATGCTGCACCCGAGCCGGCACCGTTTGACCCGTTGCCAGCTCAAAGCCCCGGTATGCTTTTCGATGGCGCCGAAGCATTTCATGGGCGAGCTGGCATCTTGGTTGACGAACAGGGACATCCGAATGACCTGTCGCGCCTAATTGAGGAAGTGCTGGCGCGCGTCAACGTGCCCGTGCCGGAAGACGTCCGCCGCTGGCTGCAGCGCGACTTCTTCGCATTTCATTTGCAACGCTACTCCAAGAGCCGCCGCAAAGCGCCCATTTACTGGCCTCTATCCACCACTTCCGGCAGTTATACGCTGTGGGTCTATTACCCCAGTCTCTGCAGCCAAACCCTTTACACCGCCATCAACGACTTCGTTGAGCCCAAGCTCAAACAAGTCGACGCTGACGTGACGGCGCTGCGCAACAAGGGCACGGCGCGCAGCCGCGATGACGAGAAGCAGTTCGAAGCACTGCAAGCCTTCGAGCTGGAGCTGATTGAACTGCACGATACCCTGCTCAAGTTTGCGCCCACCTACAAGCCAAACCACGACGACGGCGTACAAATTAGCGCCGCGCCGCTGTGGCCGCTGTTCCGCCACAAACCCTGGCAGAAAGTGCTCAAGGACACTTGGGCCAAGCTGGAAAAAGGCGACTACGACTGGGCGCACCTGGCCATGAACTACTGGCCCGAGCGCGTGCGTGAAAAGTGCAAGACCGACAAGTCCCTCGCCATCACGCATGGCTTGGAGGACCTGTATGTCGAGCCCGAAGCCAAACCGAAAAAGGCACGCAGCGGCAAGAAATAAGGAGACAGCCATGAGCGAGAAACAGTCAAAGAGAAGAGCCGGCATTCCACGCATCGAATCTTTGCGTGTTGAAAACTACCGCGCCCTGCGCAAGGTTGAGCTGGACAAACTGACTCCTATGACGGTGCTGCTGGGCCCTAATGGCAGCGGCAAGTCGACGGTTTTTGATGTGTTCAACTTCCTGTCAGAATGCTTCCAGTTCGGCTTGCGTCACGCCTGGGATCGACGTGGCCGTGGCAAGGAACTCAAGACGCGTGGTGCGGATGGTCCCCTCGTCTTTGATTTGAAATACCGGGAAAGCCCTGGCACGCCGGTTATTACCTATCACCTGGCCATTGACGAAGGCGCGAGAGGCCCTGAGGTAATCGAGGAATTCCTGCAGTGGAAGCGCGGAAGCCACGGTCGACCATTCCGCTTCCTGGAGTTCGCACGCGGTGAGGGCTCGGCGATTAGTGGCGAGATGCCCGATGAGGACGATAAGCGGGTGCCTCAGAAACTACGATCACCAGACTTGATCGCGGTCAGCACCCTGGGGCAGTTTTCCGACCATCCTCGCGTGGCTGCCCTCCGCGAATTCATCACCGATTGGTATGTCTCCTACCTGTCCATTGATTCGACCCGCACCCAACCCGAGGCCGGCCCACAAGAGCGCTTGAGCAAGGGCGGTGAGAATTTGCCCAATGTCGTGCAGTACCTAAAAGAACGACACCCGGACCGGTTGGAGCAGATCTTCAGCGTGCTGCGTGAGCGCATCCCACGCCTGGAGCGTGTGGAAGCGGAGCCGATGCCCGACGGCCGGCTTCTGTTACAGATCAAGGATGCTCCCTTCGAACAGCCGGTGCTCTCGAAGTTTGCCTCTGACGGCACCATGAAAATGCTCTCGTATTTGACCGTGCTCTACGACCCGGAGCCACCGCGCTTCATAGGTATAGAGGAGCCGGAGAATTTCCTGCACCCCAGGTTGTTGCCGGAGCTGGCCGAGGAGTGTCGTGCCGCCTCAGAGCATTCACAGTTGCTGATTACCAGCCATTCGCCGTTTTTGCTCAATGCCATGCGCCCCGAGGAAGTGCGAGTGCTGTATCGCGATGAGCAAGGTTTCACCCAGGCGTTGCGGGCTTGCGACATTGAAGGGATTCCTGAGTTTATGCGGGCGGGAGCCTCATTAGGTTACTTGTGGATGGAGGGGCATTTTGGCGCGGGCGATCCGTTGGTGAATCAAGGCGCACCTCGGAGCAACAAGAAGGGGCGCGGCTGATGATGGAAAAATTGATCGTGTTTGTCGAGGAATACTCGATGGAAGCCTCGCTGGACCTTTTCTTGCCAAAGCTGTTGGGTGCGATGGACTTCGAGATTCGGCGCTTCCAGTGCAAGGACGACTTGCTCAAGCGTCTACCGCAGCGCTTGGCAGGGTATGCGGGGTGGCTGCCAGATGCCTGGAGAATTTTGGTCGTGATCGATCGCGACGATGATGATTGCCAGGCCCTGAAACGCCAGCTCGAAACCTTCGCCGCCACGGCCGGCTTGCGGAGCAAAACGGCTGCCGGCATCGGCCAGAACTTCCAGGTGGCCAATCGCATCGCAATCGAGGAACTGGAGGCCTGGTTTTTCGGCGACTGGCCTGCGGTGCAAGCCGCTTATCCCAGGGTACCCTCAACCATTCCGAACAAGGCCGCTTTTCGTCATCCTGATGCCATCGTAGGTGGCACTTGGGAAGCATTGGAACGGGTGCTGAAAAAGGCAGGGTATTTCAGCACTGGGCTGCGCAAGCTGGAGTGCGCCCGTACTGTCGCCCGCCATATGGAACCAGCGCGCAATACCTCTCCAAGCTTCCAGGCGTTCTGCGGTGCGATCAACGCAACTTTGGCATGAGGTGGTGAATGAGCATTGCCGAATTTATCCGAGAGAGTGTGCTGCGTCGGCGATTGCAGCAATCCGGTTGCTTGGTGGTGTACGACGCCGACAAGCGTTATCGTGAGCAGTGTTTCGATTTGGCGGCCGACAAAGTACGGGTGGTGGATGCATCAGAGAGCAGCATCGAAAGCCGGGAAGCGGCACTGCTGGCCCTGCGAGAGGTTGGGCTGCCCAAGGTTCCACTGGAAGGGGTGTTGATCTATGTTCCAAGCAAGCGGCCAGAGACCGACCAGCAAAAGCAGGCGGACCCGTTCGCGCTATACGCTGAGTGCGGCGCGGTGTTTCCGCAAGACGATGGCGACGAGTACCTGAGCCTCTGCCTACGTGCGCGGCCGGATTACGCCACCGAGATCCGGCAGGTGTTTGCCGGATCGCCTGCGGGACCAAACTTTGCGGTGATCGATGCCATCGGTGGTGGTGTGAGCTGGCCGCAGCTGCGGGCGACCTTGCGGGTCGAATCCGGCCGGGAGATTCTGGTGGCGCTACTGGCGCCCAGCGCCGGCCAGTTCGACGCTCTGAAGGCTCAGGAAGGTTGGATGCAAGAGGCGCGGGGCTTCCTCCGGGCCACCCTGGCCATGAACGTCAAGACGCGCGGCAAGACCTGGTCGGCTCTGGCCGATGAGCTATGGCGTTACATGTTGTTCAGCGAATTCGTTTTCGATTTGCCCGTGGCGCTCCCGGAAACCTTGAAAGGGGTGCCGCATGCGCCGATGGAGGCCAGGCCTATCGTCGAGGATGTTTGCGAGCGCCTGCGCAGCGACCCGAAGTCACGCGCGGCCTACATTGAGCGGGCCGAAGGCATCGAGGCAGAGCTCAGTCTGTCCGATCTGTGTGGGGCGATTGAAGACCTGGGCGAGCGCGATACCTTCCCCTTCGAGGAGCGGACCTTCCTGCGCACGGCTATTAGGGGCATCGTGACGGGCGACACCGATAGCACACGCCGTGTGCTGACCCGCCACAAGAATTCAGTGTGGCTGGGCAAAGGCGAAAGCCAGGCGCAGTGGGAGTTGGTACGGTCTGGCCTGAGCCTGGTCGAGGCCTGTGAGGACTTTGAGCGCCAACTGCCAGATCACGCCCGCTCGCAGGCTGAGCTGATCGACTTCTACTTGGGTAGCCTTCGTGAAGCAGACCGCCTGCAGCGCGAGTTCGAGCAGGCCGCAGGCGATTTCCTCGATCAGCACGGTTTGATGTACGACGTGATCAACCAGGCGCGGGCCTGCTATCGACAGCTGACCGAAAAGGTTCAGGACGTGTTTGTGAAACACGTAGAGACCACCGGCTGGCCGCCCACCGGACGCCTGGCCAACGCCGATGTTTTTGATCGCCTGGTCACAGATCGGCTCAAGGAAAGCGGGCGCAAGGTGGCTTACCTGATGGTGGACGCACTGCGCTACGAACTGGGCGTGGCCCTTGAAAAACTGCTGACAGAGGACGGGCCGGTCGAGCTGCAAGCGGCCTATGCGCAGCTGCCGACCACCACCCTGGTGGGCATGGCGAGCTTGCTGCCTGGCGCACGGGCTGGCTTAACTTTGTCGCTGGAGAACGACTCACTGGTCCCCAAGCTGGCTGGGTCGCCGGTGGCTAACGTCCCGCAGCGCATGAACGTGCTAGCCAAGCGTTATGGGGATCGCTTCTCGGAAGTGTTGCTCAACGATTTCGTCCGTGGCAAACCGAAGATTGCGGAAACCGTTGATCTGTTGGTGCTGCGCTCTACGGAAATCGACAGCCAGCTCGAAAGCAATCCCGAGACAACGCTGGGTCTGATCCCTGGGACGCTCAAGCTGATCCGCGTCGCCCTGCACAAGCTGCGTGGCATGGGTTTCAGAGAGGCTGTCATCGTGACTGACCACGGCTTCTTCCTCAATGCGCAAGCGGAGGCTGGTGATGTGTGCGTCAAACCCCACGGCAACTGGTCGATAAATGCGCATGATCGCATGCTGCTGGGCAACGGTACGACGGATAGCCACAGCCTGGTGGTTGGTGCTGACAAGGTAGGCGTTCGCGGAGATTTTGCGCAGCTGGCGATACCGCGCAGCATGGCTCCGTACCGCGCGGGGCACTTGTATTTCCACGGCGGAGCTTCGCTGGCAGAGGCCGTTGTGCCGATTCTTGTCGCACGTCTCGACCCTGTCGGACAACCGGACGTGCGCAAAGTGCAGGTCGAGCTCAACTACAAGAACGGTGCGAAAAGAATAACCACAAGGCTGCCGGTCATCGAAGTGATACTGATCTCCGACGATATGTTTTCGCAGGGAGCGAGTGTGGAGATTCTGCTGGAAGCCCAGGACAGCAAGGGCAATGTGGTTGGAGAACCGCGCCAGGGTGGCGACGTGAATCCGGCGACGCGGACGCTGACGCTGACGCCGGGCCAGCGCAAGCAAATTGCACTGCGGATGGATGATGAGTTCAGGGGTAAATTTTCGGTCAAGGCACTGAATCCGACCACGCTCGCCGCCTACAGCGCTCTGGCGATTGAAACGGACTATACGGAATGAGCGATATGGACGAACTTGACCAGAAGCTGAACGCCACCTTCGACGGCAAGGTCTTGCGCAAGGATCTGCTGCACCGAATCAAGAAAGGCACCAACGTCCCGACGTTCGTGCTGGAGTTTCTGCTGGCCAAGTATTGCGCGAGCAATGACCAGGCTGAGATGGATGCGGGCATGGAGGCGGTGCTCTCCTCTCTGCAGGAGAACTACGTTCGTCCAGACGAAGCCAACGCCGCGCAATCCAAAGTGGCGACGAAGGGAAAGCACCGATTCATTGACAAAGTGCACGTCCGTTACGTAGAAAAAGAGAAGCGCCACTGGGCATCGTTGGAGAACTTCAACTCGCAGCGCATTGCGATTGGGGAAAAGTTCTATCGTGACAACGATCGTCTACTGGAGGGCGGAATCTGGGCGGAAGTCACCCTTGCGCACAACGACATCGAAGAGGATGACTACGCGTTCTACATCGAAGATCTGCGGCCAATTCAGCTTTCTCGATTCGATTTCGACCGCTATGGAGAAGGCCGCCAAGCATTCACTCGTGACGAGTGGATCGCAGCCATTCTTCGGTCGGTTGGTTTGGAACCGGCCAAGCTGTCGCCGCGGGTGAAGATGCACTTCATCGCAAGATTGGCTGCCTTGGTCGAGCCGAATTTCAACTACATCGAGTTAGGTCCACGCGGGACCGGGAAGTCGTATTTCTTCAGTGAGTTTTCGCCGTATGCCACGCTGATTTCTGGCGGCCAGGCAACCAAGTCCACCCTGTTCTACAACAACGCGCGTCGTAAAGTGGGTTTGGTGGGCTACTGGGACACCGTGGCCTTCGATGAAGTGGGCGGCATCAAGGTCAAAGACCCGGACGCCATTCAGATCATGAAGGACTTCATGGCCAACGGGCGCTTTTCGCGTGGGGCTGAGGTCATCGCTGATGCAAGCTTGAGCTTCGTCGGGAATTTCGATGAATCTGTGCAGCAGGTCGTCAACTCGACCCAACACGATTTGTTCTTACCGCTGCCATCGGAATTCGACTATGCGATTCAGGATCGCTTCGCCGCCTACATTCCGGGCTGGGAGATGCCCAAGAACAGCAGCGAGTTCCTGACCAGCCGTTATGGATTCATCACCGATTACCTGGCAGAGGCATTTCACTACCAGTTCAAGCACACCAACCGCTACGAAGAGGTCAGCAAGCGCATTCGTCTTGGGAAGTCGATCGAGGGCCGCGACGAGAAAGGCATCAAGAAGACGGTATGTGCGTTCCTGAAGATTCTTCACCCCAGCAGCACGCCAACGGACGATGAGTTCGAGGAATACGTCGCCTACGCCATCGAATGCCGACGCCGGGTGAAAGAGCAGATGAACAAGCGCAAACCAGACGACGAGTTTGCGCGCATCAATTTGTCCTATTTCAAGGCGAGCGGCGAAGAGGTGATCGTCTCCTGCCCGGAGTCACGGAATGCGGCGGCCACACAGCAACCGGCGCGGCGGCGATTGAATCAAATCGATGCATCGGCGGTTGACGTTGCACCTGCGGCCTCTGTTGAGCCAGCTCAGAGAGCCGCGGAGACCACGCCAGCGGCAATCGCGCCGACTATCCCAGTCGCTACAGACGTGGTTGCCGACCTCAAAGAACAGCACTTCACCATCCTGTACGGTGATACGGGCTACAGCTACGAATCGATCCTGGGCCCATATCTTCGCGGTGCGAAGAGCATCGTCATCGAAGATCCATACATCAGGCTTCAGCATCAAATTCAGAACTTCGTCCGGCTCTGCGAGACGGTTCTGAAGAGCAGCACGGTGAAGAAGATCAACTTGATCACCGGCTATGACGGCAACACACAACTCGCCGAGATCTCGGAGAAGCTGGAAGAGCTCAAACAAAGCCTTCTGGAGCTCGATGTCGAGTTGGAAGTGAAGCTCAACCCCAACATGCACGACCGCGAAATTCGCCTCGACAACGGCTGGGTGATCAAGATCGGTAGAGGTCTGGACTTCTATCAGAGGCCAGGAGGCTGGTTCGAGGTCGGCGCGAATGACCTGAGCCTGCGCAAGTGCCTTGAGACCAAAGTGGATATTTTTCGTGTTTGATGGAAATGCGTAGCTCGCGCGCAACCCTGCTTGTCCGAAACGCTTTCAACCCCGTGTCGCTACGCTCCGACTGTCCAGGTTCGCGTGGAATGGGTGTGCAGTTTGCGTGGAATACGCACTTTGCGTGAATAGCCGCCATCGCCCTGCAGCATTAGCGGTTGCGACGGCGTCAGGATGAAGTCGTACGAGAACTGGGCGCTCTGCATCTGCAGCCTGAAAACTTCGCCCGTGCTGCGCTCCTC
>Ga0058868_1089499_pt1 | contig 15043 bp, 10 predicted proteins | sample TNRReaAerobicRNA_2_FD_59631 | JGI IMG/M metagenome (GOLD analysis project Ga0058868, IMG submission 59631) | Wastewater treatment Type I Accumulibacter community from EBPR Bioreactor in Madison, WI, USA - TNR Reactor, Time F- 52min-Aerobic_ RNA... | ecosystem: Engineered > Bioreactor > EBPR >...
AAAAAAGGCGCACGAGCGCCATGTTTGAGCGCTATTTCAGCAATTTCTTCATCATCTGTCGAAACCATTACTTCGTCGAACAGGCCGCTGTTCAGCGCCGCTTCTATGGAATAAGCCAGGATGGGCTTGCCCAAAAAAGGACGTATGTTTTTGCGGGGAATGCGTTTGCTGCCTCCACGCGCAGGTATGATGGCAATTTTAGTCACGGTAGTAATCTAATATCAGTTGTATAACCCATGCTTGTTGCTCATCGGTGAGGGTTGGGTACATAGGCAAACTAATGCAGTGCTTATAGTAGTTTTCAGCATGGGGCATATCGCCGGGTTTCCAGCCCTGTTTTTGGTAGTAAGGCATTAGATGGGTTGGGATATAATGAATTTGCGCAAATACCTGATGATTTCGGAGATGCTGATACAGCCCTGCCCGGTTCTCTACTTCAATAACATAAAGATGGTAGGCGTGCTCTTGTAAATAGCCGGACTGTCCTTTAAGCCAAGGTTTTCCGGCAAATGCCTGGGCATAACGCTCGGCTAAGGTTTTTCTTCTGGCTAATCCTTGCTCTGCACGTGCGAGTTGGCTGATGCCCAGCGCTGCCTGAAAATCAGTGAGGCGATAGTTGTATCCCAAGGTCTGCATTTCCATGTACCAGCCCGGCCAGTTGTCATCGTCTGGTTGCGGGCTGCCAAAAGCCAGTTCCCGATCGTTTTGGAAGGATGCCGTTTCCCGGGTGATGCCGTGTGTTCTTAAGACCATGAGCTTTTTGTATAGGGTTTCGTCATTGGTTGTGATCATCCCACCCTCTCCGGTAGCAATATGCTTGACGGGATGAAAGGAAAAAATAGCCAAGTTGGCAAATTGCCCATTGCCGCATAACTGGCGCCGATCATTTTGATCCGTAAAAAAAGCGCCCGGCGCATGGCAGGCATCTTCTATGATCCATAGCCCATACTCATCGGCCAAAGCCCGGAAGGCTTCCATGTTAACGGCCCTTCCGGCAAAATCTACGGGTATAATGCCTTTGTAAGTTCCTTTGGGCGCGTGTTCGAGCAGATGTCGCGTATGGGCTATATCCAGCAGGTAAGTAGATGGATCTATGTCGGCAAATACCACCTCTCCGCCGCAATATCGGACACAATTGGATGAAGCTGCAAAAGTAATAGGGGTAGTAATTACTTTATGCCCGGGCTCAACTTCTAATGCCAGCGTGCACAGATGGAGGGCAGCCGTTCCATTTGCCACTGCAACAGCGTATTGACAACCAATATACCTGGCGAATGCCTGCTCAAATTCGGCAATTTTAGGCCCCTGCGTCAAAAAATCAGAACGCAGCGTTTCTACAACGGCCTGGATGTCTTCTTCAGTAATGTGTTGCCGTCCGTATGGCAGGGGCGTTGTTTCCATTGGTTGAAATTGTCAATCCTCATTTAAGGATGGTTATTGATCCCTTATATTGAATAAGCTGGCCTTGGCAAAGATAAGTCAGATAGTATGAATAACTACCGGTTGGTAAAGGGATGCCTTGTCTTTTTCCATCCCATAAAGAGGTGTTGAATGGAGCATTGGTCGTTTCAAATACAAGTCCTCCCCATCGATTGAATATCCGAAACTCATGGATAACATGGTCATTAGCCCAATCTGATGAGGTAAAAACCGCCAGTGCGTCATTTACGCCATCTCCATTGGGCGAAATGGCATTGGGTATGAAAATATCAATTCCGGAAAAATTTTTTATAATGAAACTGTCGCAACCAAAAATACTTGTCAGGGTATCAATACTTATAGCAGACGCATTATCGGGGAAGCTTTCCCCTTCGCAGACAGGAATGCTAATCGAAGTGCGGTATGTTTCTTGTACGCTGAGATTAATCTGAAGAATGGTATCACAACCCATACCATTAGATATCAGGGTATCTTGGTAAACTCCGCTTTGATTATAGCCTCGGTAATGCTCTCCTGAGCAAATTTGTGCCGATTCATTTAGGTTTACATAATCGTTTACCAACAAGGTTAGCGTATGAATACTGTCGCAGCCATTTACGGTACTCATCAGCTGAGTGTACACGCCACTTTCAGAGAACCCTTGATAGCTATCACCCGTACATATTGTTATACTTTCAAAAGTAGCTACGAGGGGGCGTACTTGCAGATTTAGCAATCTGGCGCTATCGCAGCCATTGGCATTGATAAATGTATCCAGATATGAACCGCTAGTGGTATACCCCTCATAGATGTCGCCCTCACAAATGGAGGCATTCACAATGGTAGGAGCGCCATAGTCGTTTAAGCGATACAGCTCACGGATTTCACTCAGGGTTAGCAGGCGATCATAAATCAAAATATCGTCAATTGCCCCCTCAAAAACGTAGTTTCCACAAATCTCTCCAGATGTGCTGAGGGCCGCGCCAATGCCTAAATGAGCGTTGGTAACTGGAATATCACCGTTAGCGCCTTGGTTAAGAGACAGGAAAGTTGTTTCTGGCTGACCATTTAAGTAAATATCGACCCGGTCTAATCCATTGTTTCCCTGGTTAGCGTCGTAGGTTATAACAAGATGATACCAGCAATTGAGTCGATCGATATTCGTCTGGCCACTGACTCCCCTGAGCTGCGCTGGTGATAGAAAAGGATTTGGATAATAGGCAAAATTAATTTTACCATTATATATGTTAACATAGAAAGCACGCTGTTGCTGACCACAGTTATTATTAGCATATTTAGCTACCAGCATGTTGTTATTCATCAAATCATCTGGTCTAAACCATAGCGATATTGAAAATCGTTTATCTGCCCCGGCGAATATGCCATCCATTACAGCCCCCAGGTCAATGTAAGTACCATAATCTTGGGAAAAGGATAGCGCTCCATTGGCGTTTCCAAAGCGATCTGCCGTTAGCAATGCCGTATTGGCAATAGCGCTAAAGTTACCCTGCGCATCTGAACCTGAACCATCACTAAAAGTGTAATTAGCTTGGAGGCCATTCTGTGGTTGCCCGCTCAGATAAAACCATTGAAGCAGAAAAAGAAATATTAATGATGGAGCTTTAGATAAGGTATTCATAAGCATTCATTTTTTCTTCCACACCCGCCACCACCTCCGCTGCTTGTGGTCTTCCTCATAGTACCCATACCCATAGCCATAGCCATACCCATAGCCGTAACCATACCCGTAACCATAGCCCCGCCCTGTGCGCACGCCATTGAGTACGATGGCCGGGCGGGGAAGTTTTTCTTCCCGATAGATATCATCGATGAGGCGGAGGGCATTTTTGCGGCTTTGGCCAAAGTGCGTAACGAATAAAGTAGCATTGATATGAGGGCGCATCAGCAGGGCGTCGGTAACTAAGCCTACGGGGGCCGTATCGATGAGTACTACGTCGAAGTGTTCCCGCAGGTAGCTGATGAGTTCATCCATACGACTGCTTTGTATAAGTTCTGCCGGATTGGGCGGAATGGGGCCACTGTTGATGTGAAAGAGGTTTTCGTGTATTCCGGAAGGGGTTACCACCGTTGCAAGATTAGCCTCGCCCACCAGGAAATTGGTTACGCCGGGCAGTCCTTGCGGAGCGCCTAAATAGCGCGCCAGCTTGGGTTTTCGGAGGTCGAGGCCGACTAAACATACCTTTTGGCCTGCCAGGGCGTAGCCCATGCCTAAGTTGAGCGTTACAAAACTTTTTCCCTCCCCGCTCACTGCCGAGGTGACTAAAATAATGGGTTTTTGCTCGCCGGCAAGAAGGAATTGAAGGTTGGTGCGCAAGAGGCGGAAGCTCTCCGCTACCCCCGATCGGCTGCCGGCTTTCACCACGATGGGGTCGGCTTTCATAGAGCGGGCAATAGCGCCCAGAAAGGGGGTGTTGGTGCCGCGCTTGATGTCTTTTTCCGTTCGGATGCGGTTGTCTAAATACTCCGCCAGGGCGATAGCGCCTGCGGGTATGCCCAGCCCCAACAGCAAAGATACCAAGAGAATATTCCGCCGATTGGGCGCTACCGGAGTAGGCTTAGCCATAGCGGGGTCGACCACCCTTGAGTTGGCCACCTGAGCGGCCAAACCCAACGCCGTCTCTTCCCGTTTTTGGAGTAAAAACAGGAACAGGTTTTCTTTTATGGTCTGTTGTCGCATAATTTGCAACAGCTCTCGTTCGCTGGTAGGGATGCGGTCAATCTGGCGATTGAGGGGCCGCAGGCGCTCCTCCATCTGACGGCGTTTGACCACTAATTCCCGCCGCAGCGTTTGTAAACTCAGGCGAATGCTGCCTTCCAGCTCTCCGAATTGTTTGTTGAATTGGCGCAGTGCAGGGTTATTGCCCGTGGCTGAGCCCAGGAGTTGCTGTCGCTGAATCACCAATTGGTTGTATTCCCTAATGAGATCGCTCAATGCGCCGCTGATAACTTCAGACACAATTGGGAGCGCGCGCCGATTGGCGCTGTCCAGCGATAAAGACGTTTCCAATTGTTCCAGCAGGGTTTCCTGAAGCTGAATTTGCATGAGTTCTTTATCGCTTTCAACGTACTGATCGAGGGTATTTTGGGCTGTCTGCGACAGGTCAAGCGGCACATTGCTGCGTCTTTTGTAGCTTTCAACCTCCTGCTCTACCTGAAAAAGTTCGGTAGCGACAAAGTTCAGGCGCTCGTTGATAAAATCTAAGGTATTGCGACCCGCCAGGTTTTTATCTTCAACGATGCTTTGGTTGTAAACGCCCACCAGCGTATTGATGACATCTGCCGCTTTGAGCGGCACGGGATCGCGCAGGGTGAGGGTTAATACATTTGAGCGGCCTACGATCTGCACATTGAGCCCTCCTGCATAGGCGCGGGCCGTAGCCTCGGGGTCGCCAATCCGGATGAGAAGGGGGTAGGTGTTGGAAGGTGTTTGTCGTTTGTCTACGGTAAATGATCCGGCGCCCAATTGGAAGGGCAGCCCGTAGCGACAGTGTAAAGTATCTTGGCCGTTGGGCAGCAAGATATTAAAGTGTTCGCCATCGACAGGAAAGATGCGAAGGGTTTGGCCATAGACATCTTCGGGTCTGGCGGCCTGGTAGTCGCTCAGCACTACAGCCGAATTGGGCGCATAGCTCTCCGAAGTCTTCACCCGGCCCTCTGTATAGTAAGCAATGTTGAGTTTGAGGCTGTCTACTACCCGACGCATCAACGCCTGTGATTTCAGCAGTTGTATTTCATCTTCTATGTTGGAAGTGCTTTCAAAGCCCAGGTCCTGGATGATCTGTTCTTCAGAAAAAGCGCTCTGGGCTTTTTCGCTCTTGATGAGCAAGGTGGCTGATACTTCATAGATGGGAATGGCATAACGCAGTTGGAGGCGCGCTATGACAATGCCGGCGGCGAGGCCCAGCACCAGCCAGTACCAGTTGCGCAGAAAGCGAAACAGCAGCGATTGCCAGTCGAGGCCGGGCATTTCCTGTTCTCCGGGGGGCGGCAGGTTGAATTCGGTTTGCATAATAGTTACTTCGCAATGGCCAAAATTAGGGTAATCACCGATAAAACCCCCGAAGAATAAGAAATAAATCGTTGCGCAGGGTCGGCTACCGTAGCTACGCGCGCGCGGAGGGGCTCCACGTAGATCAGGTCATTTTGCTTGAGGTAGAAATAGGGCGAGTAAAACAGCTCGCGCTTGCGCAGGTTGATGCGCGCATAGATGCGCTGCCCGTCTTGTTCGCGGATGAGCAGAATGTTGCGTCGGTTGGCATAGGGGGTCAGGTCGCCGGCCTGCCCCAGGGCTTCCAGCAGCGTCACCCGTTGGTTGGTAAGCCTGAGTTGACCCGGCGCATTTACTTCGCCCAACACCGTTACCTTAAAGTTTAAAAAGCGAATGTTCACTACGGCATCGTTGAGGTAGGGGCGCAGCCGGGCGTAGAGGTCGCCTTTGATCTCGTCGAGTGTTTTTCCGGCCACCGGAACCTGGCCCAAAACCGGAAAGTCAATCACGCCCTGGCGATCGACAAAGTAGCCGCTAAAGAGTTCCAACTGATTGCCCCCCTGAAGGCCTTGCACCATCATCTGCTGGTTGGGGCCGGCAGATACGGGCGGGTTGAAGGCCGCCGCCGCTTCGGGGTCGTAGCTTTGTACGGTGATGTGAAGCAGGTCTTCGGGTTGTACCAACAGGCTGCTTTGGCCGGCAATGCTCTCAGCGGTATTGAGCGGAAAAGCGTCTTCGTTGAAGTTGATCAACTCTTCATGGCTTACGCAGGAATGAAGCGCAAGGGTTGTCAAGATCAGAAGCAGGTAGTAATTCGATCGCATGTATATCAAGTGTGTATACCTAAAGTTCTCTTTACAGTGCAGCGCCTGCATTTTTTGGCGCTGCCAGCGATTGCAGTTCGGCATTTCGCCAGGCATAAGCGCCTATGTTGCGGCCTGCTTTGGAGCCAACTAAGGCCTTAAGGGGCGCTATATGGCGCTGATGGTGGACGTCGGTACCTGCGAAATCCAGCAACTTTCGCCTGAGTAGTTCTTTCGCCATCTTTTCGGGGCCGGCCCCGTAATAACCGGCAAAAGAAATAAGGTTGGCCTGTAGCGCTACGCCGCTGTCGCGCAGGCGCTCCAGTCTTTCGAAGTCGCCGCTCAGGTAGCGATAACGCTCAGGGTGCGCCAACACAGGGCGATAACCCCGGGTTTGCAACGTGAATAGCGTGTATTCCCAGCGGGGCAGCTCGCCGGCCTGCGGCAATTCCACCAACAGGTGCTGCTGATCGTCAAGGCAGAGCAGCGCTTCCCCGGAATCAAGCAAGTGTTCAAATTGCTCGTCCAGCATATATTCTGCTGCGGCTCTTACCTGTACGTCAGCCAGGTCGGGGGTGTTGGCCAACGCCCGGTTGAGTTCGTTGGCCGCCTCCCCGATGCGTCCGGGCGTATTGGGGTGCAGGTCTGCCATGACATGGGGCGTAGCCACCCACTGCCGATAACCGAGCTGCCACATGGCGCGAATAAGCGCTACACTTTCTTCTACATGAGCGGCGCCATCGTCGATGCCGGGCAGCACATGACTGTGCATATCCAGCAAAGGGTAGGGGGGCGTCGAGGGATGAAATAACCAGTTGAACATTTTCTCAAGTATTTTTGTGTGTTGGGTAGTTGCTTTAGGGATAATAACCGAGGTACCAATCAACAAAACGCCGTATGCCCGTTTCTAAGTTTACGGCCGGTTGGTAATTAAAATCCCGCTGTAGGCCCGAAATATCGGCATAGGTCGTTTCTACATCGCCGGGTTGCATGGGCAGGTAGTTTTTTCGGGCTTCTTTGCCTAATGCTTTTTCCAGCTCCAGAATAAAGTCGAGCAGGGCCATAGGCCTGCCGGCGCCAATGTTGTAGACGCGATAAGGCGCCGGAGACGACGAGGGGTCGGGATGGCCGCCATCCCAAGCGGGGTTTCCTTCGGGCGGCTTAGCTGCGGTGCGTACCACGCCTTCCACAATGTCGTCGATGTAGGTAAAATCGCGGCTCATGCGGCCGTGATTGAACACCTGTATGGGCTCGTCGGCTAATATGGCGCGGGTAAACAAATGGTAAGCCATGTCGGGCCTGCCCCAGGGGCCATATACCGTGAAAAAACGCAGCCCCGTGGTGGGTAGCCCAAAGAGATGGCTGTAGGTATGCGCCATCAGCTCGTTGCTCTTTTTAGTGGCTGCGTATAAGGATACCGGATGGTCTACATTGTCGCGGGTGGAAAAGGGCGTCTTCTCGTTGAGGCCGTATACGCTGCTGGAGCTGGCGTAAACAAAATGGCCGACTTCGTAGCGGCGGCAGCACTCCAGCAAATTGGCAAAGCCTACTACGTTGCTCTGTATATATGCTGCTGGATTTTTGAGGCTGTAACGCACCCCGGCCTGGGCGGCTAAGTGGATGACCCGGCTGAACCGGTGCGTCTGAAACAGCCGCTCGAGGGCGGCTGCATCTTCGAGATCGAGCTGGAGAAAGCGGTAATTGGGAAACTTTTTGCTCTCGACCAACTCGCCGTAAGCCAGCGCCGACCGTTTGATGCCGGCGTCTTCCAGTCGCGCTATCTTCAAACTGACGTCGTAATAGTTATTAATACCATCGAGGCCAATGATGGCGTCGCCCTGCCCGGCCAATCTATTGACTAAGTGATAGCCGATGAACCCGGCAGCACCTGTTATGAGCGTAAGGTTAGTTATGGCTCTGTTTTTTTAGTGTCAAACAATTTTATAACGTTTCATCCATTTTACTGTTGTCTGAAGCGCCGGAAGGGGGGGGCAAATGATCGGTACTCGACGATGGTTGCGACTTTGCCCGCTTTGGCACTTTGCTCAGTAAGGCCAGATCGATCTGAATGTGAAGCTCATGCTGCAAATTGGCCAGCGCAATGACAAAGGTATGGCGGTTTTGCTTTTTCACTAAGGTGCCCCTTACGCCTGTAAGCCGCCCGCTGATGATCTCTACCTCGTCGCCTTCGGCAAAGGACAGCGGCTCGGCGGTCATCGGCATCGACTCGCCCACTACCCGCCGGAGTAGCTCAATCTCTCCTTCGGGTATAATAGACAGGATGCCTCCCGTGCGAACGAAATCAACAACGTCGTGCGTCTCCAGCACAGGTACATATTCTTTCCGCGTTATGCATACAAACGCATAACCATTGATGAGCGGCAACCGGAGTCGTTTTGTTTTGGAGGCGTAAACCCGCACAACGGTTTGTAAAGGCAGGTAGGCTTGTATTCCCTGGTCTTCAAGGCGCTTGACTACTACCTTTTCCCTGCGAAACTTTACCCGAATGGCAAACCATCGGCTCTGATCCTCGGGAAAGGAGTGTTCCTGTTTTTTGTTTGAATCGACGGGCATTGTACTCGGGATTTGGAGTATGTAGTTTTCCAAGCCAGGGTTTGTAAACCTTAGCTTGGAAAACGATAAGCCATTGCGCTGCAAATCTACGCAAATTTTTGATACCGCATATAGCGCTGCCTCACCACAATATTTACCGGCCCGAGGGGGCAGCCGGGCAAAACGGCCTGAGTGGGCAGAGGCCCCAACCTCTTCGTCGGCGCAGCCCTGGCAAGCTGCTCCAACTGTCTGGACCAGGGGGTGCAGCGGTATGGGCATACGGCCTGGCGGCCCCTAAAAGGACGCCGGGTCGTATGCCCATAGTAGCGGAACACGTTTACCCGGAAGAGCGTAGCGAAGACGTGGCGGCGCCGCGCAATCTGCTATAAGAAGCGGCTGCTATGCGGCGGGGCCCATAAAAAATCAAAGTCGCCAATAGAGGAAATCGGGCGTAGGGGCGGATGGTTTGGCATACAGCCCTTTTAAGTCCATGAGAACAAAGGGCTTGCGGGTGATGGCGGCGAAGTGAGCCGGGGGCAGTTGGCGATAAGCGTCGTGGCCTACGGCAACGATGACGGCATCGTAATCATCGTCAGGGCTGGATTTGAGTTCCAGTCCATACTCGTGCAGCACCTCGTGGGCGTGAGCGCGGGGGTCGCAAATGTGCACCGTCATGAGGTACTCGGTTAATTCCCGGACGAGGTCTACTACTTTGGAGTTGCGTATGTCGGATACGTTTTCTTTAAAAGTAATGCCCATGACCAATACTTTGGCGCTTTTGAGGCTTTTTTCCTGCTGGGTGAGCATCTGAATGAGTCGTTTGGCGATGAAGGCGGGCATCTGGTCGTTGACGCGGCGGCCGCTCAGGATCACCTGTGGGTCGTAGCCGGCCTGGCGGCTTTTGTGGAGGAGGTAGTAGGGGTCTACGCTGATGCAGTGGCCGCCTACCAAGCCGGGCATAAAGGGGAGGAAATTCCACTTGGTTGCGGCAGTAGCCAGCACCTCCTGGGTGTCGATGCCCAGATGATCGAACATGACGGACAGCTCGTTGACGAAGCTAATGTTGAGGTCGCGCTGGGTGTTTTCCACTACCTTGGCGGCTTCGGCCACTCTGATGGAGGGGGCTCGGAAGATGCCTGCTTTTACTACCTTGCCGTATACGGCGGCTACTACGTCCAAGCTTTCATCATCTAAGGCGCTTACCACCTTCACCACCTGGTCTACGGTGCGCTGTTTGTCGCCGGGGTTGATGCGCTCGGGCGAGTAAGCCAAGTGGATTTGCTGCGCGTTCAGGCCTGAAGCTTTCAGCAATACCGGCAGGCAGTCTTCCTCTGTGCAGCCGGGGTAGACGGTGCTTTCGTACACCACAAAGTCGCCCGGCTTGAGGGCTGCCCCTACTGCCTGTGAAGCGCTCAGCAGCGGCTCCAGATCGGGCGCCCAATGCTCGTTGACGGGCGTGGGCGCCGCGATGATGTGAAAATGCGCCTGCCGCAAATCCGCCGGGTTGGCGGTAAAGCGGATGTCTTTATTGGAGAGGATATCGCCCTTGAGTTCGTCGGAGGGGTCTATTCCCTGCCGGATGAGCGCTATGCGGTCGGGGCGGCGGTCGTAGCCAATAACCCTGAAATGCTCCGACAGGGCTAAGGCCAAGGGCAGCCCAACGTATCCCAGGCCTGTTACGGAAATGGTCTTCTCTTTGGATAGCAGTGCCTCAATCATCTGTGTTTGTTCATTGGGATGGGTAGCGTGAAATCGTATGACGCGGCGGCTTAGCCGTTGGTCACTTCTATCAGATATTCTGCTACTCTGGTTTTGATGGCGCCAATGGGTTCCAGGGTCAGACCTTCGGCTTGGGCCTGCGCCAGGAAGTCGTCGGCATGAGCGGGGTCTACGGCTACCAGCAGCCCGCCGCTGGTTTGGGGGTCGCAGCAGATGGTGCGCCGGCGCTCGTCTAAGGGCGCCACTTTGTGGCCATAGCTGTCCCAGTTGCGGTTGGCGCCGCCGGGTACGCACTTTTCATCTATGTAGTGGTGTATGGCGGCTTCGTCGAGCAGCGGCAGCCTATTGAAATACACTTCGGCGGCGGCGTCGCTGGCTTCGCACATCTCCGCCAAGTGGCCCAGCAGGCCAAAGCCGGTGACATCGGTCATGGCGCGCACATAAGGCAGGGCGCCGAAGCGCATACCGGCCCGATTGAGTTTCGTCATGCTGTTGCGGGCCAGCATAGCGTGCTCGGGTTGTAGTTTGCCTTTTTTTTGAGCCGTGGCGAGTATGCCCACGCCCAGCGGCTTGGTGAGGAAGAGCAGGTCGCCGGGCCGGGCGCCGCCATTGCGCTTGAGGTGCTCTATGGGCAGCCTGCCCGTAACGGCCAGTCCGAAAATGGGCTCAGGGCTGTCTATGCTGTGGCCGCCGGCTAAGGGTATGCCCGCTTCGGCGCAGGCGGCGCGGGCGCCTTCCACTACCTCGTTGGCTACCTCGGGCGGCAGCACATTTACCGGCCAGCCCAGTATGGCAATGGCCAATAGCGGCCGGCCGCCCATGGCGTAAACGTCGCTGATGGCATTCACGGAGGCAATGCGCCCAAAGTCGTGCGCATCGTCTACAATGGGCATAAAAAAGTCGGTGGTGCTGATGAGGGCCGTGCCGTCGCCCAGCTCAAAAACGGCCGCGTCGTCGCGCTCTTCATTGCCCACCAGCAGGGCCGGAAAATGTTGTTTCTCCTGCTGATGTATCAGTATGGTATCTAATACTTTGGGCGAAATTTTACATCCGCAGCCGGCGCCGTGGCTGTATTGGGTGAGGGCAAAGCCCTTTGCTGTTGATTCCATTGGTCTGTAATAAGCTGTTTTCGCTGCTAAAAGTAAACCGTTGATTGCATTTGGCCACAGAATTTGGTCATTTTTAATGAATGATCTACTTTTATCCGCTAAACAAAATCCTTGTCTATGCGTCTTCCATTTTTTATAACCGCTTTGGCGGCAATGAGTTTAACTACTGCCTGCCAACAAAAAGGCGACTCTTCAGCAACCGATACCACTTATCCGAAAATGAAAGTGACTTACCCCGATACCAAAAAGGTCGACCATAGCGACGACTATCATGGTACGCTTGTAGGCGATCCTTATCGCTGGCTCGAAAACGATACCGCTCAGGACGTTGCCGCCTGGGTGCAATCCCAGAATAAAGCTACCTTCGGCTACCTCGATCAGATACCCTTCCGCAAGAATATTCAGGATCGCATCACGGAGCTCATCAACTACCCGCGCTATTCCAGCCCCATGCGCGCCGGCGAGTACTACTTCTTCTACAAAAACGACGGCCTCCAAAACCAACCCGTCATCTATGTACAAAAGGGCCTGACCGGCAAACCGGAAGTATTCATCGACCCCAACACCCTCTCCAAAGAAGGCACTACGGCCATCTCCCTCATCGGGTTCTCCAACGACGATAAATACGCCGCCTATTCCCGCTCCGATGCCGGCAGCGACTGGCAGGAAATCCGTATCATGGAAATAGCTACCAAGCGAGAGCTGCCCGACCGCCTCAAATGGGTCAAATTCAGCGGCGCTTCCTGGCAGGGCAACGGCTTCTACTACAGCCGCTACCCCGAGCCCGCCAAAGGCGCCGAGCTCTCCGGAAACAACCAATACCACACGGTATACTATCACCGCGTCGGCGACGACCAGTCGAAAGATCAGCTCATCTACCGCGACGACAAAAACCCCAATATGTACCACAGCGCCGGCGTCACCGAAGACGAGCGCTACCTCATCCTCTACGCCCAGCCGGGCACCGACGGCTTTGCCACCTACTACAAAGACCTTCAGAAAGGCGGCGACTTCGTCGAGCTCTTCAAAGGCTTTTCCAACAAAAGTAGCGTAGTGCACAACATCGGCGATCGCATGTTGGTACTCACCGACATCGACGCGCCCAAGTATCGCCTCGTGGAAGTAGACCTCAAAAATCCCGCTAAAGCCAACTGGAAAACCGTCATCGCCCAGTCCGATGACCTCCTTCAGGGCGTATCCACCGGCGGCGGCTACCTCTACGCCAACTACCTCAAAAATGCCACCGATCGCTACTTCCGCTACAATTACGACGGCTCCGGCAAGCAGGAAATCCAGCTCCCCGGCCTCGGCTCGGCCGGCGGCTTCTCCGGCAAGGAAGACGAACAGACCCTCTTCTACACCTTCACTTCCTTCATCTATCCGGCTACCATCTTCAAGTACGACGTAAAAACCGGCAAATCGGAGCCTTTCTTTACCTCCGAGCTCAAGTTCAATCCCCAGGATTACGTCGAGAAGCAGGTCTTCTACACCAGCAAAGACGGTACTAAAGTCAGTATGTTCGTCGTACACCGCAAGGGCCTTGAGCTCAACGGCGCCAACCCCGCCTACCTGTACGGCTACGGCGGCTTCAACGTCAGCCTCACGCCCAGCTTCAGCGCTTCCCGCCTGGTATTGCTCGAAAATGGCGGCGTCTTTGCCATGCCCAACCTCCGCGGCGGCGGCGAATACGGCGAAGAATGGCATCAGGCCGGTATGCTGCTCAAAAAACAAAACGTCTTCGACGACTTCATCTCCGCCGGCGAGTACCTCATCCAAGAGGGCTACACTAACAAAGAAAAACTCGCCATCGCCGGCGGTAGCAACGGCGGCCTCCTCGTAGGCGCCTGCATGACCCAGCGCCCCGACCTCTTCGCCGTGGCCTTCCCGGCCGTAGGCGTCATGGACATGCTCCGCTACCACAAGTTTACCGTCGGCAAAGGCTGGATACCCGAGTACGGCTCCAGCGATGAGCCCGAGCACTTCGCCAACCTCATCAAGTACTCGCCCCTCCACAACCTCAAGCCCGGCGTCAGCTACCCGGCCACCATGATCACCACCGCCGACCACGACGACCGCGTGGTGCCCGCCCACAGCTTCAAGTTCGCCGCCGAACTCCAGGCCAAACACCAGGGCGATAACCCCGTACTCATCCGCATCGAAACGAATGCAGGCCACGGCGCCGGCAAACCCGTCGGCAAAGTCATTGAAGAACAAACGGATATGTGGTCTTTCTTCTTCTACAACACCAACTCCCCCGTCAAATACCCCGTCAAGGGCTAAGCATTACAGATTCATATCCCTTACCACACGGCCTCGAAGCAGATTTATGCTTCGGGGCCGTGCTCGTTTTGTTAAAATTGGTTATAATTATTTGATTTTCATTGTTTTTTACATTTTAAATGTAGTATTTCGCATTGACTCCGGGGCCTCCCCCGCAGGGCATTCACCTCCGCAGGCAGCCTGCGCGGGGGCGCTACGCTGCGGGGCTCGCTCATCGCTCGGCCGGCGCCCTTTGGGGGGCGCCGTCTGGCGGCCTGATGCCGCCACCCCTCCGCATCGCTAGGCCGGGCGCCATCCTCCGCAGACGGCTATGCGCATGCGGAGAGGCTCCCCTCCGCATGCGGCATAGCCATCAGGGCGTTACGATGGTAAAGGCTATCGTCCGGCGCTGCCGGGGGCTCTGAACAATGAGGTAATACGTGCCGGGTTGCACCGAGAGGTTATAACTTTCAGTATAGTTATCGGCGCCGGTATTGAGCCTCCTGTCCTGAAGCGCCCCATTGATGTCATAAATGCTGAGGGCAATGTCTTTAGGCCCCGACAGCAGCACAGCTACGCTGAAGTTGCCCCCATTGGGGTTGGGCGCCAGCGTTATGCCCAGAATATCGGGGGCATCGGGGTTCAGCCCGGGTATCGTAGTGCTGTCGGCATGTACCGTGATGGTTTTGGAAATCCAGTCTTCGCAACTGCCTAATACGCTTTGCAGGCTGAGTTTCACATTCCCAACCTCCGTAAACCGGAAGAAAAACTGGTCGCCTTCCTGCCGGATGAGCTCCACGCTGTCAGCAGGGAAAAACCAGTTGACCGACGAGGGCACAGGCCATGACCCTTCCAGCGCTACCACCTCCTGATTGACCACCACATCGGTAGGGATGATGAAGAAGGCCTGGAGTACGCCCGCCGCGCGGCTAATGCGGATGGTATCAAAGGCTACGCAACCCTGGGCATTGGTGAGTTGGAGGTAGTAGGTGTCGGCCTCGTCGAGGGCGGTCAGATCCGACAGACTCACAAAGCCGCCGGCGCTGGTCCATTGCACATCGTAGTTGGCGCCGCTAAAATCGACGTAGAGCAGTTCGCCGGCGCAGAGCAGCGTATCGGCCGGGCCGATGTCTGCAAGGAAGGGCTCGCCTTCTGTAACAGCTACTTCTATA
>Ga0058868_1014349_pt1 | contig 14743 bp, 2 predicted proteins | sample TNRReaAerobicRNA_2_FD_59631 | JGI IMG/M metagenome (GOLD analysis project Ga0058868, IMG submission 59631) | Wastewater treatment Type I Accumulibacter community from EBPR Bioreactor in Madison, WI, USA - TNR Reactor, Time F- 52min-Aerobic_ RNA... | ecosystem: Engineered > Bioreactor > EBPR >...
CGGTTTCATTTGATGCAACAGGAATTGCTTTGCCTAAGCCTTTAAAAGTAAGTCTGTCTTTTGAAACGCCTTTACCTACAAGGTAATCGTAAACCGATTTAGCCCTGCGTTCACTTAACCACTTGTTATAATCTTCAGACGCAACAAAGTCTGTATGACCGAAGATGTTTATTTTGCTTGTAGGATTGTCGTTCAGATACTTAACAACTCTATCCAACTGCACATTTGATTCTTTTTTCAAACCACTACTGTTAGTTTCAAAGTACACATTATCTAAGCGGAACATATTTCCTCCTGGAGTTGATTTTCCTGACAATGCTTCCTGAGTTTTAACGCGGGTTTCAAACTCATCCAATGCTTTACTCAAGTCATTGATTTTACCTTCGTTGGCAGCTAATTTTTGTTTGTATCCTTCTACATCATTTTTAATCACCTCGTTCTCTTTTTCAAGCGCTGCAAGCTGCTCGTTCATCGAATCAAGTTTCACTTGCTGGGCGGCATTCAAGCTATCCATTGCTTTGAACTTCTGGTTGTACTTTTCAACATCTGCCGGAGATGTTTTTTTGCCGTAAGGGATTCTTACACCAACAATAACTTCATGCGAACCGCCAAGATGTGTAGATACTCGTTTGTTTAAGTTATAATCGAAAGCGTATCCAATTTTAACCCAATCTAAGATACCTACACCAACCATAGCCACAATGTTGCTGCTTGAACGATAACCCAAGCCAGCCCAAACTATGTTTTTGTAACCAAACATTACATTTCCTTCGCCTTGAAAAGGAGCATTTTTAGTTCCCTTCAACAAAACAGTTGGTTGCAAAAAGAAACGTTTGCGTGAGAACTCAAACTTATACGACACGTGCCCCAAATAATGGCGAGAAAGTGTCAAATCTGTAGCATTTAATGCACTCAAGTAACGCGCTCTCGAATTCAAAATTTGTGGAACAGAGAAGCCGACAATCAACTGCCTCCAAGTAAAAGATAAACCGGCAGTTAAATCGAAAGTATTGCGATTTTGAACTTGATTGAACAAGTGTGGATCGGCAAGAACTTCCGGATTTGCTTTTTGGAAATCAATACGCACGTTCATTAAACTTGGCGTTAAGCCAATGCCTATATGCGCATCTTTAAACACTTTTACACGTCCAGCTATTGAGCCTTGAATGAGAATTCGGTTGATAATATCAGTTTGGTCTTGAAAAACAGCAAGCCCCACTCCTATTCTATTTTTCCATAAACCTGCGTCAATGGTTCCGCCTCGTGTGGCAGGTGCACCTTGCACTTTTGTCCACTGCTCGCGATCCATCAACCAAATGTTTACTTCATCGTCCTTACCGGTCATGGCAGGGTTGTATAGCATAGGCGTGTAGAAATATTGGCTTACTAAAGGCACTTGTTGCGCAACTGCACTTAAGCCAATAACACTTAGAACTACCGCAAAAATTTTATTAGAAATCGTTTTCATAATATCTGTTTTTTAGTCGGTTTATAATTATTCGTTGTTTCTCAAAATGGTTACAGCTCCTTTCACAATTTTACCTGAAGCAACATCTTTAATTACATAGTAATAAGTGCCATCATCCACAGGTTTACCTTTCCAAGTACCATCCCAATTGTTAGCGTAGTTATCGCTTTCATAAATTATCTGCTCCCAACGGTTTAGGATGGTCAATTCGAGAACATCAAATGCATCGCGATTGCGAATCACAAAGAACTCATTGACACCATCTCCATCTGGAGTGAATACATTTATCACATCAATAATAATGCGGTCTGAAACTGTTACAGTTACAGTATCGCTTGCTTTACAATTGTTTTTATCGGTGGCAGTTAATGTGTACAATGTAGTTTCAAAAGGACGAGCCATAGGCTGTTCAATGAAAGCATTGTTCAATGAAGTATCAGGTGTCCACTCGTAATTTACAACACCTCCGTAGGCTGTAATTACTTTGCCATCTAATTTAACACTGAATCCTTTATCAACCGTTTTAGGTTCACCTGCATCAACTAATGGCAACAAGAAGAATCCAACTTCTTTTGTAGCATTTAAGTTAAAGGCCACGCAGCCATTTGAATCTGATACTGAGCGAACAATATAGAACCCTTCGGATTCTGGATTAAACACAAGCGGAGAAGCTGTAACATTGGTAATCAATGTATCTCTTCCTTCCGGTATGCGAATAACTACATCCCAAGGTGCTGTTCCGGTAAATTCAACTTCTACACTTGGAAGCCTTTCGCCATCGCAAACAAAACCTCCGCCTGTAACAACCACGCTCGGCACCGGATTAACTTTTACAACCGCAGTACCACTTACTGTTCCTGTGCAATGAGCATCAGAGAAGTTAGTAACAGTGTATGTTCCTGCACTTGCGCCTGCTACAACAAAAGGACTTTGAGTAACTCCAGTATAGTTTGTAGTAGTAGTTCCGTTGCTTAAAGTGAAGTTGTATGGAGGGAAACCTGTGAATGTAACAAACACATCCGGACGAGGCTCATCAGCACATACTGCTCCACCACCACTAAGTGTTGCAGTTGGCAACGTAGGATACTTAACAATAATAACTGCAGTATCAGTAGCCGTGCATCCATTGGCATCAGTTACCGTTACGGTATATGTACCCTCTGTTAAGCCTGTTGCTGTTGTACCTGTTTGAGGAGGTGTAGTGTTCCAAGCAAAAGAATAAGGGGCCGTTCCACCTGTTGCAGTAGCAGTAGCTTCACCGTCATTGCCGTTAGGGCAAGTAACGCCTTCGCCATTGGCATCAGCCACCAACAAAGCAGGCTCATTCACAACAACAGTTATTGTTGAAGAACAACCATTTTGGTCGGATACAACCACCGTGTAAGTGCCAGCAAGCAAGTTGCTAGCAGTATCTGTTGTTTGAGCCGGACTTGTGCTCCAAGAATAAGTATATCCCGGAACTCCGCCTGATACAGTAACCCAAGCTTTGCCATCGTTCGCACCAAAACATTTAGCATCTACCACCGAAGGCACAGCTGTAATCTCGGTAGGTTGTGTAACTGTGATAGAAACAGTGGCCGAGCAAGCATTAGTGTCGGTTACAGTTACCACATAAGTGCCGGCAGCCAAACCTGTGCCGTTAGCTGTATTGCCAACGCCCGATGCTGAAGGCCAAGCATAATTCAATGTTCCAGTACCACCTGTTGCTGTTACAGTTGCAGCTCCATTGTTGCCACCAAAGCAGCTAACTCCAAATCCATTGAAATTGCTAGTTACAGCTCCTGTAGCGGTAATTGCAGCCGGTGCAGAGATAGTAACAGATGCAGTATCAGTACATCCATTCAAATCGGTGATAGTAACAATGTATGTTCCAGCACCTACCCCAGTAGCAACTTTTGATGTTTGAACAGGAGTAGTGTTCCATTCGTAGAAATATGGAGTAACACCTCCATTGCCATTTGCAGTTAATTGACCATCGGTAGCACCATTGCAACTGATTTGAGCACCATTAAAGTTGCTCGTTACTGTAGCTGTAGCAGTGATACGCGAAGGCTGAGTAACAGTAATGCTATCAACAGCCGAACAACCATTGGCATCCGTAATTGTAACTGTAAATGTTCCAGAAGCTAAACCTGTAACTGTGTTACCAGATACCGTGCCGCCAGACCAAGCATAAGAGAATGGTGAAGTGCCACCTATAACTGTTACACTTCCAGTTCCGTTGTTGCCACCAAAACAACTTACACCATAACCATTGAAGTTAGATGTACCTTGTGCAATAGCAACCAAAGCAGCAGGTTGAGCAATTGTTATTGAATTTACAGATGTACATCCGTTTCCGTCTGATACTGTTACGGTGTAAGTACCCGCACCCAAACCTGTTGCAGTTGCACTTGTTTGAGCAGGGACAGTATTCCATAAGTAAGTAAATACAGATGTTCCACCCGATGCTACCACAGTTGCAGTACCATCTGTTCCACCATTACACTTAGGTGCAACAGCCGAAATTGACGTGTGTACTTGAGTTGGCTGAGTAAGTTCCGGAGAGGTAACTTTTGTACATCCGTTCAAATCTGTAACGGTAATATTGTAAACACCTGGTAATAAACCGTTGGCAGTGTAGCTATTACCAATTGCAGAAGATGAAGGCCAAGCATAATTGTAAGTTGGTACTCCACCAGTTACATTAAGCGTGATTGTTCCATCGTTGCTACCAAAGCATCTTACGCCAAATCCATTGTAATCACTTAATACAGGATTGATAGTTAAGCTATCTGGCTGTGTAAGTGTAACCGAATCAACAAACTCACAAGTTCCGGCAGTAACCGTTACAAAATATTGCCCCGCGGCAAGCGCAGTTGCGGTTTGCGAAGTTTGTCCATTGCTCCACAAGTAAGTAACAGGGAAAACAGAAGTTGTATGTACAGTAGCTGTGCCATCTGCAGAACCATAGCAACTTACATTATATCCATTGTAATTACTTAACGTAAAGCTATCAATTGTAGCACTTGGATCAACCGTAACAATAGCATCGCAAGTACCCACATTGCCCGAACTATCCGCTACAGAAAGTGTAACTGTATTCGCACCAATGTTTGCACAAGTAAATACGCTTTGAGAAATAGTAACCGAAGCAATATTGCAGTTATCGTAGCTGCCATTATTTATCTGAGCAACTGTAATGGTAGCATTACCAGTGCTATCTAACTGAATAGTGAAGTTTTGGCAAAGTGCAACCGGCCTCAAAGTATCAGCAATAGTTACAGTTGCATTGCAAGACGAAGCATTGCCCGAAGCATCTGCAAAAGTTACCAATACCTGATAAGTTGAATCTCTATCGGCACATGTAAAGCTATTAGGAGAAACGGTAATTGATGATACTGCACAATTATCAGTAGCACCACCATCAACATCAGTGCCTAACACTGTTACAACACCATTTGCATCCAAATAAACTGTAGCATTTTTACAAACAGCTACCGGAGCAGTAGTATCTAACACTGTGATAGTAGCAGTACAAACACCAACGTTACCAGATGTGTCTGTTACAGATAGCGTAACAGTATTTGCACCTATCTCACTGCAGTTAAATACTTCTTTAGATAATGTTATAGAATCAATAACACAGTTATCTGTACTGCCATTGTTTACATCAGCAGTAGTAATTGACGCGCTACCGTTTGTATCTAAATAAACAGTAACGTTTTGGCAAACAGCTACCGGCAATTCGGTATCATTCACTATTACATTAAAGCTGCAAGTATCTGTAGAACCACTACCATTATCGGCAGCAAAAGTTACTACTGAGGTTCCTACAGGGAATGTGCTTCCGCTTGGCAAACCAGCAATTTGAGTAACTGTTTCGCTTGGTACAGAAAGTACATTTAAGATAATTTCCATACTTGGGTAACCTACAACCGCCATATCGGTAGGTTCAGAATAAGGACCACAATCAGGGAAAACTCCGTAAGAAAAGTCGGTTTGACTATAGCTATTTGAACCAATGTAGAAGAAATTACCAACCGACTGTCCGTTTGGCGTGAACAATTCTACTACCAAAGTAGAGCCACCCGGAATTGTTGCAGTCATTGGCAAGTTAAACAAGGTTTCACTTTGGTCTGGAATAGTAATGTTTTGCGTTGCAACCAAAGTAAGGTTAGCATAAGTAAGCGGCCCCGAAAGCGTATATAGATTTACAACTGCCGGTTGTGAACCTCCTGCACCAACTGCAAGTTCAACGCCAAACTGAACATTTGTAACATCAAAATCATTGCCAATACCATAACCAAACTGATTTAGGTCGTAAACACGTAAATAGCTGTTATCTGCATGACCAAAGCCATTTGTACATGCTACTGAATTACCATCTAAAATATCATCATTAAAGCTATGCGATAGTCTTACAGTATCGGCACAATTATCATAAGTAGTAGGCGCATTAAAGTTTACAACTGCGCCACATTGACCCATATCGTTACTTACAACTACATCGCTCGGACAAATAATTTGATAAGCAATAGTATCAAGAATTGTTACCGTCAAGTTACAAGCATCTAAATTTCCAGAAAGGTCAGTAACAAACAACTGTATGGTATGAACACCTACATCGCGGCAACTGAAAGTATATCGCGAAAGTGATAGTGAATCAATACCACAGTTATCAGTGCTACCACCATCTGCTTGCGCAGCCGTAATGGTTACATTACCGGTAGCATCTAAATATGCTGTTACATCTTGGCAAACAGCCGTTGGAGGGGTTGTTTCAAATACCGTTATTTTAAATGTGCAAGTTGATACATTACCAACGGCATCTTTTGCCTCGTAAGTAATAGTAGTATTGCCCGAAGGGAATGTTGCACCGCTTGGCAAGCCCGAAGTTTGAGTTAAGGTAACTCCAGGACAATTATCTGCTGCTAAAGGAACAACATAGTTTACCACAGCATCGCAATCACCCTGAGCAGCAAATACTTCCACATCTGTAGAGCAGAAGCCATCTATACAGCAGATGCCTGCTGACGAAGCCACACCGCTTCCACCCCAAAATGCTCCTATAACAATGCCTGATGCAAGCTCATTTCCATTGCAACTGATGGTGTAATTAGCAACATTATCATCGAAGAGTCCACCTGAAGTGATGTTAAATGTGTAAGGTCCCGTAGTGCCGTTTACCACTTCAGTAACCGCCAATGTTGTGTAACTGCCACCTGAAGCAATAACGGTATTACTTGCATCGGTAAGAGTCCAATCTACTTCATCCATAAAGCCAACTCCGGCATCGGTAATTTGAATTGTAAATACTCCACCAGTACAATTTTGCACACCAAAGGTTGGAGCCTCGGTATCGCTAACCACTACATTAAAGCTGCAAGTATCTGTATTACCCGAAGCATCTGTGGCTACAAATGTGTTGGTTGTTGTGCCCACAGGGAAGGTAGCACCACTTGCCAAACCGGCAATTTGTGTAACCGAGCCACCCAGTAGCTGTGTTTGAGTAAAGTTTAACGACCATGCTTGCAACGAACCAAAATCGCCACCACCATTATCCGAAACAATCAACTCCCAGTTACCATTAGCAACAGAGCCGTTATTGATAGCATTTAAGTTTGCTCCTTCGTGTGCTTTATATGTACCAGATATTGCCGGAAGATTACTGCACACAGATTCTGCATCTGCACCAACTCCCAAATCAACACACATAGTAACATCATTTCCCGAGCAACCGAAACCGGAAGTTGCTGAGGTAGCACGTCCAGGTCTGTTTATCAATGGAACAATAGTGCCATCGGGAGATTTTAATGAAACAATCAAATCGCCAACCCAAGTATGGTTAATGTTGAAACAAACACTATTTAGTGTAACTGCACCACCCAACATATCGCCACCGCCAAACTGTGTTACATTCAATACATTTGTTACACCTGTAGAATTATTATCAGGAATACTTACCGGCAAGCCTGTTTGGGTTGCAGTAACCGGCACAGTAGCGCTGCCTGCACAAGCATCACTGGCACTTGGGGCAGTATAGGTAACTACAGCACCACAAGTAGCTGTGCCATTATCTACACTAATATTTGAAGCGCAAGTAAGTACCGGAGCAACTGTATCTAACACTGTTACAACAGCAGTACAAGTGCTTACATTATTAGAAGCATCGGTAACGGTAAGAGTAACCGTATTTGCACCGATATTAGAACAGTTGAAAGTATCGGGAGCAACAGTAATAGACGGAGAGCCACAGCCAACTGAGCTTCCGTTGTTTACTTGCGATGCAGCTAAAGTTGCATTACCCGTTGCATCTAAATAAATAGTTACATCTTGGCAAACCGCACTTGGTGTTGAGGTATCTGCTACTGTTACCAAAGCAGTACAAGTAGAAGAATTACCCGAAGTGTCTGACACGGTGAGTGTAACTGTGTGTGCACCTAAATCGGCACATGTAAATGAAGCCGGAAAAGTAGAGAATGTAACCGAAGAGCACAAATCGCTGCTTCCATTATTGATTTCTGCACCTGTAAGTGTATAACTACCGGCAACTAAATAAACGGTAGCATCTTGGCAAACAGCAGTAGGTTTAGAAGTATCAGCAACAGTTACAGTAAAACTACACGTATCAGTATTGCCCGATGCATCGGTTGCTACAAAAGTATTGGTGGTAACCCCAACAGGGAAAGTACTACCACTCGACAAACCAGCAGTTTGTGTTATGCTAATAGGCATACTGTAATGAACACTGCCATAAAACAACCTAAAATTTGATGGGCTGCCATCACCAAAAATATTTCCAGAAAACAATCCATCAATAGCTTTGCCGCCTGTGAACGAAACTATACCATCGGTAACCGTTTGGCTACCACTATAACCACCAAGAGTTGAAAGATATGATACCGGACCTCCACCATATCCGGTATTAGCTACAATATACACACCTTTTGACTCCCCCGCAGCAAGAGTTAATGGAGAAGATAGCGGAATGGCAAAAAAGCCAGACACTGTACTAAAATTTGGTGCTGCTGGAACATTAATCGTAACGTTATTGTTTAATGTCCATGAACCAGCATTCAACTCTTCTCCTGCATATGAACTAGCAGTGTTAGTAAAGTACAACGAAAAATCATAGTTATTAGCAGAAACACTGTAAGATGCAGTAATAATAGAATCTATACTAATCGTTTGAGAGCTTACATTGGTAATATCAAAAAACACTCCACGCTGTCCTGAATTCGACCAACTTTGACTGGAGTTTGAAACTAACTCGTTATCACAATTTTCCGTAGCAGTTGGGTCTGCAAAAGCGACTACCGCCCCACAGGTACCCACCTCATTGCTTACAGCAATATCCGTAGGACAAGAAATAACTGGTTTAGAAGTATCTTGAACCGTAACTGTAAAACTGCAAGTAACGGAAGCACCGCCAAAACCGCTAATGGCTGTATATTCCACCGTGTCGGTGCCTACCGAGAATGCACTGCCAGAAGCAGGGCCATCAGTTTGGGTTATCAACACAGGGCAACTAAACTCAACTACATAACTTAATGCACCATTTTGGTCGAAATCATTCCAAGCACCACTACCACCATAAAATTGCAGATGATGCTCCAAACCACTGGCATCGTTTGGCTCACCTCCCGACCAATTGGTGTAGGTAAACGGACTGCCATCTACCCATTCCCAACCGCCAAGCGGCTCGCTATAACCCAAGTTTAATGGATTTTGGAAACCGCCAATCCACGGGTTGCCTGAAGCACCAATTGCTGTGGTTAAAAAGGCATTCTCACCTGCATTATTAATTACAGCCAAATAGCCGCCCAATGCTTGCGCTGCTGCATTGGCTGTGTTCCAATCGGCAGTAGTGTTTGAAAGTAAATAATGATGCCCTTCAAAAGAACCTAAGTAAGCAGCATTTACATTGCTTGGCAATGTAGTAGCACAACTGCCGCAGGCTGTTGTAGCCGTTGCATCGGCAAAATTCACAACTGCACTGCAATTACCGGCATCGTTGCTTGCGGTGATGTTTGCAGGGCAAGTAATTACTGGCAAGGTAGTATCTTGTACAGTAACTGTAAAACTACAAGTATCAGTATTGCCCGATGCATCGGCAGCTACAAAGGTGTTTACTGTTGTACCCACCGGAAATGCCGCCCCCGAAGGCAAGCCCGCAATTTGATTGACAGGAACGGCTCCTGGAGTTACAAGCAATTGTACATCATCTACTGCATAGGCTCCTGGTCCAACAAAAAATTCTGGCACAGTGAGTTTAAATGAAAGATTAACCTTTTGCCCTGCCAAACTTGTAAGTGCAGACAAAACATTTAAATCAATTTGTGTAAAAGGGCTAGAATATGTTTGCCCTGGAACAAAAGTAAGATTATACAAAGATGCTAACACAGTTGAACCTAAAGAATCCAATACATCAACATCTAATACTCTACTGCCTGTACAGCCTCCGCAAAAGCTGAGCAAATCAACATAGTACGCATGTTTAAACTTCAACTGAGCTGTCGCTAATACGGTAGGCAAAACAACTTGCTGCCTGAGCTCTCTTACTAATGGACCACTTCCGTCAAAACCAGCATGTGCGGCAAAAGTGCCTGCCTGAGGAGTAAAATCCACTCCAAATCCCAAGCCGAATCCACATGGGTCATAATTCCCTGTGTAAACCGAAAACGCCTCATCGCAGGAAGCTCCAGTAGGAGGTCCCAAGGTGTCCCAATCGGTAAAATCACCACTCTCAAAACTTTGATTATTCAATAATTGCACATTGCTACAATTATCGGTAGCAGTTGGTAATGTATATGTTACCACAGCACTGCAATTGCCAGCATCGTTGCTAACAGTAACATCGCTACCGCAAGTAATAACAGGAGCTATTACATCGCTAAACACAACAGCAACAGTATCAACACCAGTGCATCCATTAGCATCTGTTACAGTAACAGCATACGACCCATCTGCCGAAACAGAAATAGTTTGTGTGCTTTCTAAAGTACTCCACGCATAGCTGCTAAACACACCTGCATTTAGCACAACTGCACTGCCCGGGCAAGCGGTTACATCCGCACCTAAATTTACAACTACCGGCTGGCAGCTTGCAAAAACTTGCACATCGTCTATCGCAACTCCTCCAAAATTTACTGTATTATCAGACCCTAAATTTACTTTAAAACGAACAACCTTACCGGCAAAAGCAGAAACATCGGCATGATACACACCCCACCCTGCCGACTGCGGCACATTTACCAATGGGTTACCCAAGCCAGCTGTTTGTGTAGCGCCATACCAACGAAAAACTACCTGTTGCATACCGCCACCACCAACTTCTTCTACATATACTTTGAGCGTGTCAAAAGATGCACTTTCCATTTGATACTTCATAGCCCAGTTAAGTTGCAATGGACCAACTGCAGAAGTAAGATCAATACTCGGAGACTCTAAAATTTGATTAGAACTGATATTATAAGTTCCAGTCAAGTCTGTTTTCCATACATTTACTCCACTATGCGCTGTTGTAAACCCTGCAACAGGGTTAGTTGTAGAAGTTGCCGCAGTAGCCGGAACACCCCAAGCCCATTCATTGGCGATACCAGATGAAGTAAATCCGCCATCATTCGATTCAAAATCGGTGCTGTAAACAGCATAAGAATTAAGTGGAGTAAGCGGAGTAGTATCTTCCAAAATATCAATAGACCAAGCATTCAAAGTACCCACATCAGGCGATCCATCATCATACACTGTTAGTGTCCAAGTGCCTGCGGTATTCATTCCTTTAAAGTAATCTAAAAAGCCCTGAAGCTCTGGTTGATATGCAACACCTTTCATTACCGTAAATGATGGTGGTATAGCATTGTTATCGTTCAGCATCAAATCCATCATTGTTTGTGCACCACTAGCACCTATATCGCTAAACAGATGAACAGTGTTGCCATCAGGCGAGGTGAGTGTAACATCAAGATCCAGCATAAAAGTATGCGTAAGATTTAGCCTTACAGAAATATCTTTAATTCTTTTACTATCAGCAATAGTGATAGTGCTGATAGTAGGGGGACCCGCATCGGCAAGTGGAGTAGCACCACCTGTGTAAGCATAATTGGTGTATCCCGATTCGGCTGCAAATTTTGAAACAGAAAGATTGTAGGTAAATGTTGCACCACCCGAACCCGAAGGCTGATCGACATATACATAGTAAGTACCCGCATTAAGTGCCGTAAAGAAAAATGCTTCGGAATTTGGCGATGTTGAACTTCCATCATTAGCAACCAAAATTTGATTATCTAAATCGCCAAACAAACCAAACCCAAGGCGACCGTTCCATGAGGTGGCATCGCGCTCGGGGTCTAAATCGAGGCCAAGAAAAACAGTTTCGCCAGCCGCGAGATTTATCGAATAAAAATCTGCATCGGCAGCAGGGTCAATCACACCATTTACCCAACCATTGGCAGGTAACACATTGGCTGTAAGGTTTGAATTATTAGGCTCTACCTCGGCAGTTGTAAGCCCTGATTGAACACGTAAATACAAATCGTAAGGGCGTAGTTGAGAAGTGGCAGACGTATGAGATACCCGAAGGTAATATGTGCCTGTGGTTGGTATTAAAGCACCGGCAATAGATGATGAATTCGACCCGAATGTACCATCCGACAAATCAAATTCAATAACTGTAACGCCATCGGAAGCACGCAACTCCAATCTGGAATTTGTACTGGCAGTTGACGAAAAAGCCGTTTGCGTAGCGGCAAATACCCTATCGCCCGCAGTGGCAGTAAACGAATAAAAATCTTCATCGGCATTTGGATAAATATAACCGCGCATCTTAGCCGGATTGCTGGCAATAGGCGTGGCAACGGCAGCGTTGTTGTTTGGTTCTACTTCGTAATTTGGAAAAGTTTGTGCCTGTGTGCTTACGGCACTCAATAAACATATCACAGCAATTGAACAGCCTTTAAGAACATTGTTCAAACTTTGTTTTGCAGCATCTTCGATAGTCAGGTATAAATTTCTCATAATTCAGATAATTATTTGAGCTAAAATTTTTTCAATTAGGGTGATGGATTATTTTTTTGAATCGTTTTGATTTTCTCTAATCAAACTTCCTTTCGAGTCGTGTGTAATACTTTCATCCTCGGGATGCAAAATTTGAATAGACCCACTTGGTTTTGCATGTGTTTGCAATTTGGCTTTGCCGGCAGGCGATGCGTTTTCATACTTTACCGTTGTGCTTGGCACAGGCTTGGTTTTTACAGCGGTATTTTCTACAACATTGGTTTTTGCACCTTTGTTGGTAGTTGAAATTTCTCTGTTATACGGATGCTCAGTTGCAGTTCTGTTTCCTTTGGATTGAACCTTGTTCCATGATTGCGACTCGGTTTTTGCAGGCACCTTAGTTACTTTTGCAGCGGGTACAGATTCTGTTTTTGTAGCGGCAGGTTGAATTGCCACTCCAGCTTTAGCATCATTATTTTCTGCAACCTTCTTTTTTACCGACTCGCGAAAAGTTACGGTTGGCTTTGTGTTGTCTGAACTCACATTCTGCACCTTCTCCGACATTTCTTTATCGGACGATTGGGCATTTACAGATGTGCTTGTAACAAGCATGGAAAAACCTAAAGCGACTGCAAGAGCAATCGAATAACTTTTTGCGAAAGTATTCATGGTTAATTTTTTGAAACTTAAAAAAGGAAACTGCGTAAATGGCTTTACGCTGAAAAATGTAACTGCGGGAGTAAAAACACTCATTTTTTTGTAACAGCAGGTACTACAAATTGCGTTGTGTATATTTTTGTCCATAGTCAGGTGGTTTGTGTTGAAAAAAGCACCAAATACACTTTTTAACACCCTGCGAATATATGTGAAACTATTTCTTGAAAAAAAAATATGTTTCAAAAAATATTAGCAAACAGGCACATTTAAAACATAATTCGCTGATTGACAATGCGATTATTTTTTGATTTTTTTTAAACTTCATTACAATTGAAACAAAAAAAAAGAATGTGACGATTTCTTTCTCTCGAAATAATATCAATGACTGATTCAATACGAGACAAATAAAAGAAAAGAACATGCAGAGAGAAAACGAATTTTCATTTCTGAAACGACTTTGCCTGCTGTTGTTGTTGTCGCTCTTGTTCACGTTTTCGTCGAAGTGCAAGAGCTGCAAGACGTTTCTGTTCGATTTCTGCTTCTGTACAAACTGATTTCTTTCGTTCAACACTAGCTGAATCAGCTCGAAGTCGTGGCGAATTCATTTTCGTTGCATTTCGATTGAAAACAGGCGATGACAGTGGACCTGTTCTTGCTCGTTGAAGACTGGATACCGATGGACGATTTCGTTGAGTTGACAGTTCAATATTCGTACTATTGTGAATTAGGGATTGATTTTCTTTCGTTAGAAAAGCCGATGATCGACGTGTGGCATCGAGACGAGTACAATTATTATCATCGATAGGAGGCGTCGTGATTAATACTGAATCATTGTCGATCAAAGGTTTTTCGTCAGGTAGTTCAGTGGGAATTTGACTTAGTAATTGTTCGAAATCATCGTCATCATCGTCCCAAGTTAGATTCGAAATCACTGGTGCGAGAGTTGTAGATTTATTGTCATTAGTCGTCGTTGTCGTCGTCGTTGTAGGAACAGGGTTTCGTTTGGTTTCGGCAAAGGGATTGATTCGTGAATGGACAGCTGGCGATGACATCGTTCGAATTTTGCCAGGCGTTTTTTTGTTGATTGCCGATGGCAGATCCCAATCATCCCAAAGCGTATCATCGATAAAATCTGTGTCGATATTCGATTGTTCATTTGTTGTTGTTAGTTGTTGTTCTGATGCCGTCGTCGCTGTTGCTGCTGCTGCTGCTGTTGATAGATAACTATCGTGACTTATGTAACGTGCGATAGCTGAAGGCGAAGAACACTGTTCGAGATTCGATGCAGGAGATGATGAACGAATACGTTTCGGTGTTGGCATTTCAGTCGGATTTGTGTCATTGTTCGATTCTCGTTTGCATGTTTCAGTAAATTCAATCATGGTACGATAGGCATTATCGATATTTTCTTTTGAGCTTGTTAATGTTGCGTGACTTTTGAGATTATTTAATCGAACTGGTCGTTGTACTGTATGGTTGTTCATTACCGCCGATTGGCATATGCTGAATACACGGGAATTAACTCGATCGGGGGTTTGGCGCGGTGGAGGTACTTTCGCCTTGGATCGTGGTGGACATGGTTTATTCAATAGTGCTGTACGCTCGGTATCCGATATATCCTGCCAACTGACGGTAACGTCG
>Ga0058868_1033577_pt1 | contig 14698 bp, 24 predicted proteins | sample TNRReaAerobicRNA_2_FD_59631 | JGI IMG/M metagenome (GOLD analysis project Ga0058868, IMG submission 59631) | Wastewater treatment Type I Accumulibacter community from EBPR Bioreactor in Madison, WI, USA - TNR Reactor, Time F- 52min-Aerobic_ RNA... | ecosystem: Engineered > Bioreactor > EBPR >...
CAGGAATTGGCTTTTTACGGACAATTGGTTTGACTTGAGGAACGATAATCTCAACTGAACCACCAGCTTTTTCAACGGCGACTTTGGCTGAAGCTGTCGCGCCCGCGATTTGCAGAGTGACTTTTGCGGTTAATTCACCGTTACCCAGCAAACGAACACCATCTTTTGCTTTGGACACGATACCTGAATCAATAATTGATTTGCTGGTAATCGGGGATTTTGTATCCAAAATTTTGGCATCAATGGCTGTTTGCAATTGGGACAAAGAAATTGTTACGTGTTCTTTGGCAAACTTATTGGTGAAACCAAATTTTGGCAAACGGCGATGTAAAGGCATCTGACCGCCTTCGAAAGCATTAATTGCCACACCCGACCGTGATTTTTGACCTTTGACACCTTTACCGCAAGTTTTACCCTTGCCAGAACCGATACCACGACCAACGCGCATTCTCTTTTTGTTTGAACCTTCTGGAGGCACAATCTCGTTTAATTTCATTTTATCACCTATTCTTTAATTGTGACAAGGTGGGCAACCTTGGCAACCATTCCGCGCACAGATGGCGTGTCTTCCAACACTTTGCTACGGTTGAGTTTGTTTAAACCTAATCCAACCAAAGTCGCTTCTTGATCAAAACGCTTTCCGATTGGGCTTCCTGTTTGGGTAACAGTAAATGTCTTTCCGGCAGTCTTAGAAGCTGCTTTTTTAGCAGGCGCTTTTTTTGCTTTTGTTTCAGTCATTATATCCTCTTATTCTTCTGCGGTTTCAGCAGGCACTTCAGCAGCAGTTGCAGCAGTTTTGCCTTTCAGTGCGACATCGCGATTTGAAACAATATCACTTACTTTTTTGCCACGGCGTGATGCAACAGTGCGTGGGCTTTCCATGATTTTGAAAGCTTCGAATGCTGCGTTAACCATGTTATATGGGTTATTGCTTCCGATGGCTTTGGCAACGATATCTTGAATTCCAAGAGCTTCAAATACAGCACGAAGTGGTCCACCAGCAATAATACCAGTACCCGGAGGAGCCGAACGAAGCTGAACATATCCAGCACCATAACGACCAATTACATCATGGTGAATTGTCCGTCCTTCACGAAGAGCCACGCGAAGCATACTGCGTTTTGCTTGTTCAGTTGCTTTTTTAATCGCATCAGGAACTTCTTTTGCTTTTGCGTGAGCATATCCGATACGACCACGACCATCACCAACGACAACCAAAGCGGCGAAACCGAAACGGCGACCACCTTTTACGACTTTGGCAACGCGATTAACTGCAACCAAGCGTTCGTTGAATTCTGATTCTTCGCGTTCTTCACGCTTTTTGTTATTACCTTCAGGACGAGCCATATTTATTTCACCTTTTTAAATTAGAATTCTATTCCACCAGAACGAGCCGCTTCAGCCAGTGCCTTCACGCGACCATGAAAGAGGAAAGATCCACGGTCAAACATAACTTTGGTCACTTTTGCAGCTTTCGCACGTTCGGCAATCAAAGTGCCAACCGCAGTTGCAGCAGCAACATTTGCACCCCCTTTGCTACGCAAATTTGCATCCAAAGTTGAAGCAGCAACAAGAGTAACTCCACGCACATCATCAATGATTTGTGCATAGATCTGGTTATTTGTGCGGTGAACCGACAAACGTGGAAGACCAGCTTTATTATACCGTGCAAGTTTAGCACGAACTCGGCGAGCACGACGCTCGGCATTGGTTTCTGGGTGACGCATGATTTTATCCTTATGCTTCTCTCTAAATTATTTCTTCTTACCTTCTTTATGTAGGACATATTCTCCTACATAGCGGATACCCTTGCCTTTATATGGTTCAGGTGGTTTGAATCCACGAATTTCTGCGGCCACTTGGCCAACTTGCTCTTTATTAATTCCATCGATTTTGACCGAAGTTTGTTTGTCAACAGTGATGGTAATTCCAGCAGGTATCTCATAACGAACTTCATGGGAGAACCCAAGTTGAAGAACCAATTCTTTATCTTGTAAAGCACAACGGAAGCCAACACCTTGAATTTCAAGGGATTTGGAATATCCATCCTTAACACCACAAACCATATTCGAAATACGGCGTTGCATGGTTGCCCACAAAGCCCGTGATTCACGATCATCTGCCAATTTAGGAGAGACAACAATGTTTCCGCCATCAAGTTTAACATTAACCTTTGGATGAACAACTAAAGTGAGTTCACCTTTTGGGCCTTTGATTTTTACGTCTTGTTCTTTGACATCAGCAGTTACACCACTTGGCAGAACGACTGGATTTTTTCCTATGCGAGACATTTTTTATTCCTCGTTTTAATTTAATTTGTAAAGCCTGACCAGATTAGAAAATCTGACACAGAACCTCACCACCCATGTTAGCATCGCGGGCGGCTTGATCATCCATGACACCTTGAGGTGTAGAGATAATTGTAACGCCCAGCCCGTTATAATAACGGGGAATTTCTTGAGCCGCTGTATAAATACGACGACCAGGCTTAGACACACGGTGCATTTCTTTAATCGCACCTGTTACGCCTTCATATTTTAATTCAATCGCAAGGTTTTTATGACCTGCTGCCGCTTGCTCTTCACGAAAATCACGAATATAGCCGGCTGATTTCAAAACTTTCAAAACACTGGCGCGCATTTTAGATGCTGGGCAAACAACAGTTTTCATTCCTGCAGTCTGACCATTACGAATGCGTGTCAACATATCTCCTAAAGGATCACTCATAGACATTTTTCAATACTCCTCTTACCAGCTCGATTTCACAACACCAGGCAATTGACCTTCAGAGGCCAGTTTGCGCAGCATAATACGGCTGATACTAAATTTACCATGGAAAGAACGTGGACGCCCCGTCACTCCGCAACGATTACGAATTCTATCCTTTGCACCATTACGAGGCATTGCTGCCAATTTCATGGATATTGCAAATCTTTCTTCAACAGGAAGATTGCGATCCATAATGATTGCTTTTAACTTAGCGCGTTTTGTTGCATCGCGCTTTGTTAGCTTCTTACGTTTTTCGTTACGATTGATTGAGCAAACCTTTGCCATCTCTAATCCTCTTTAAACCTTTCTTGTCTAATTCTTGAACGGCATATCAAAGCCGCGCAATAACTCTTTTGCTTCGTCATCAGTCCCAGCATTGGTACAGATAATAATATCCATTCCGCGTGGTTTTTCGACTTTGTCAAAGTTAATTTCAGGGAAAATTGTATGTTCTTTGATACCCATAGCATAGTTACCACGACCATCAAAAGATTTTCCGTTAATCCCACGGAAGTCACGAACGCGTGGCAAAGCAATGTTCACCAAACGATCAAGAAATTCATACATTTGTTTTCCACGCAAAGTTACTTTCGCACCAATCAACATATCTTGACGAATTTTGAAAGATGCGTTTGATTTACGAACAACAGTTGCCACTGGTTTTTGACCCGCAATCGCTGCCATGTCTTTCAAACCAATATCAATATGTTTTTTGTCAACAGCAGCTTCTCCAATACCCATGTTGAGGACAATTTTTGTCAACTGTGGGATTTGGTATTTATTTTTATAGCCACGGCTTTTCATCATCGCAGGAGCGATAACTTTTAGGTATTTTTCCTCAAAACGAGGAGTGTATTTTTCCTGTGCAGTCATAATTCATTCACCCATTAAGCAATCGTTTCACCAGACTTTTTGGCAACACGTATTTTTTTGCCATCAGCCAATGTTTTAAATCCTACCTTGGTTGCTTTACCTGTCTTAGGGTCAGCCAAAGCAACGTTAGAAACCTGTATAGGAGCCTCAACACGGTTCAACCCACCAGCAGATGTCTGGGTTGGTTTTGCATGTTTGGTCATCATATTGACGCCCGATACAACAACGCGTTTTTCGTCAAGGATAACACGGGTGACTTCACCAGTTTTACCTTTGTCTTTGCCAGTGATAACGACTACTTTGTCGCCCTTTTTAATTTTCATTTTTACTTGTGTCATTACAGCACCTCAGATGCCAAGGAAATAATCTTCATATACCCTTTACCACGCAATTCACGTGTGACTGGGCCAAATATACGTGTTCCAATAGGTTCGCCTTGCTTGTTTATCAAAACAACTGCATTCCCATCAAAACGGATTTGCTCTCCGTTGCTACGTTTCAGACCGGTTGCGGTACGAACGATAACAGCGCGGTGAACATCACCTTTTTTAACGCGACCACGTGGCAGTGCATCTTTTATTGATACAACAATCACATCGCCAATATTTGCCGTACGACGGTGCGAGCCGCCCAATACCTTGATACAAGCAACGCGGCGAGCGCCGGAGTTGTCTGCGACATCAAGTGCTGATTCCATCTGGATCATGTTAGTTCACCCAATTCCTGGTTATTAATGTTCTGTTCTCGAATTACTTTTTAGCTGCTTTTTTAGGTGCCGCCTTTGCCTTAGTTACTGCTGGATTAGCAACAACAACCTTAGCTACTTTTGCTGTCAACTCACGTCCCAAAGTCGCTGGGTCGGTAATGATTTTCCATGTCTTACGCTTGGAAATAGGTGCACATTCTTCAATGCTCACTTTATCTCCGATGCGGAATATATTTGCCTCATCATGCGCTGCATATTTCGCAATATGCTTCACGTATTTCTTATAAATAGGATGCATTGTACGACGCTCGACCATAACCGTTACAGTTTTGTCCATTTTATCGCTAACAACGAGACCTTCCATTACACGACGTGGCATATTCTAACTCCTTTATCTTCTGCTTATTTAGCAGTTTTATTTTGTACTGGGGCAGCTTCAGACTGACCCAAATATGTTTTTACTCGCGCAATTGTACGGCGCACCTTACGAATCTCAGATGTGTTGGTCAATTGACCACCAGCTTGCTGGAAACGCATATCCATTTGTTGCTTGCGAAGTGCAACCAACATTGTGTTCAACTCATCTTGAGACTTGCCTTTTAAAGCATCTGCCCCATCTTTTGCAACATTTTTCGTTGTTTTTGCCATTTAAATCTCCAATTTTCGCATTATTCGCTAATACGTTTTACAAATTTGGTCGCAATCGGCAATTTTTCAGCTGCCAAAGCGAATGCTTGACGCGCCAATTCCTCTGAAACGCCCTCGATTTCGAACATAATACGACCAGGTTTAACACGTGCCACCCAAAATTCAGGTGAACCCTTACCAGATCCCATACGAACTTCCAAGGGCTTTTTAGAAACTGGCACATCTGGAAATACACGTATCCAAATTTTACCTTGGCGCTTAACGTGACGAGTTAAAGCACGACGAGCTGCTTCGATTTGACGCGCTGTAATACGGTCAGGAGCCATCGCTTTTAATCCATAAGAACCATAATCAACGGTATTTGCAGATTTTGCTGCACCATGTATACGACCTTTATGGGCTTTTCTGTATTTTGTCTTCTTTGGTAAGAGCATTTTTTACTCCATAATCCTTCTAAAAATTCTTAATCTCGTTTAGTTGCGCCAACATTTTCGGCCATGCGCTTATCACGAGCCATTGGGTTATGTTCCAAAACATCGCCTTTGAAAATCCAGACTTTAACGCCAATGATTCCGTAAGTTGTTGTTGCTTCACATACACCGTAATCCAAATCTGCACGAAGTGTATGCAACGGCACACGACCTTCACGATACCATTCCATACGTGCAATATCAGCACCAGCCAAACGACCAGAAACATTGACACGAATTCCTTTTGCACCAAGACGCATAGAGGACTGAACAGCACGTTTCATCGCACGACGGAATGAAACACGGCGTTCCAATTGTTGTGCAATGCCTTCGGCTACTAATTGTGCATCAATTTCAGGTTTTCTGATTTCAACGATATTCAGAGAAACTTCGCCACCTGATTTTGCAGACAAATCCTTACGGAGTTTTTCAATGTCACCACCTTTTTTCCCGATGATAACACCAGGGCGGGCTGTGTGAACGGTCACACGGGTATTTTTTGCAACACGCTCAATAATCACCTTGCTGATCCCAGCCGCTTTTAATTTTTCGGTGACGAATTTGCGCAGCTGTAAATCTTCGATAAGTTTTGCTGCATAATTTTTTGCAGAGAACCAGCGAGAGTCCCATGTGCGGTTAATACCGACGCGAATACCTATTGGATTGACTTTCTGTCCCATATTTTCCTACCTATTCGGCTTTCTCTTTGACAACGATGGTCAAGTTGCTGAAGAATTTTTCAATACGACCTGCACGACCGCGAGCGCGAGCCATGAAACGTTTCATCACAACTGATTTACCAACAGTCGCTTCTGATACGTATAAACGGTCAACATCAAGTGAGTGATTGTTCTCTGCGTTGGCAACAGCCGACTGCAAAACTTTTTTCACATCACGAGCAACACGTTTGCTGCAGAAATCCAAATCAACAAGAGCTTTCTCGGCTTTTTTACCGCGAATCATCTCTGCAACAAGATTTAATTTATAAGGACTGGAGTCGATATACTTCGAGAACGCTCTCGCTTCGTTATCGGTAACCTGTCTTTCGTTCTTAAGCTTTCCCATGATTCTCTACCTTACTTCTTCTTGTCCTGACCGCCGTGACCTTTAAAGGTACGGGTCGGAGCAAATTCACCAACTTTGTGGCCAATCATGTTATCAGTTACCAAAACAGGGATAAATTTATTCCCGTTATGAACCGCCAAAGTCAATCCGACCATTTGTGGGAGAATTGTCGAGCGGCGTGACCAAGTTTTGATTGGCGTATTTTTCCCAGATTTACGAGTCTCATCTACTTTCTTAAGCAGATGACCATCAATAAACGGGCCTTTCCATGCTGAACGAGTCATATTTTTTTACCTCAACCTTTCCAGCTTATTTCGCTTTACGACGACGGATAATAAATTTATCAGTCGCTTTATTTGTACGTGTTTTGTAACCCTTAGAAGGTACGCCAGTCGGGGAACACCAATGAATACCACCATTTGTACGTCCACCATGTGGGTGATCAACAGGGTTCATGGAGATACCGCGTTGTGTAGGACGGCGACCCAACCAACGGCTACGTCCAGCTTTACCGACATTAATATTTTTCTGGTCAGGATTTGATACCGCACCAATTGTTGCAAGGCATTCTCCACGCACAACGCGAAGCTCACCAGAGGACAGTTTAATCTGAGCATAACCCTGATCACGACCAACCAACTGAGCAAATGTTCCGCCTGCGCGAGCCATCTGTCCGCCTTTACCAGTTTTCATTTCCACATTGTGAACGATTGTTCCAACAGGAATATTTTTGAGCGGCAACGTATTTCCAATTTTAATATCAGCCTTTTCAGATGATATAATCTTGTCGCCTTCTGCCATGCGTTGTGGTGCCAAGATATAAGCCTTTTCACCATCCGCATATTCAATGAGAGCAATAAAAGCTGTGCGATTTGGGTCATATTCCAAACGCAAAACAGTTGCTTCGACATCAAAACGGTTACGTTTGAAATCAATAATACGGTACCGCTGCTTGTGACCACCACCGATAAAACGGGCAGTGATGCGACCAGTGCTATTACGACCGCCATTTTTCTGTTTACCTTCAGTTAGGGACTTTTCAGGTTTCCCTTTCCACAAGTGGCTTCTGTCAACAATGATCAGCTGACGCTGACCGGGTGTTGTCGGATTAAACTTTTTTAACGCCATGATTTACGTATCCTTTTCACCTAAATCTTTGCCTACGCGCCTGCGCCAATATCAATTGTTTGGCCCTTTTCAAGCGTCACAATTGCTTTTTTAACGTTATCACGTTTACCAAGAACACCTTTAAAGCGTTTTATTTTACCTTTGGTCAAAACGGTATTGATTGCGGTAACTTTCACTTCAAAAAGCGCCTCAACGGCTTTTTTAATTTCTGGCTTAGTGGTTTCCACTGGAACACGGAAAGTCACTTGACCATTCTGAGACCCCATCATTGATTTTTCTGTCACGATAGGTGACTTCAATGTGGTGTAAATTTTTTCTGTTAGAACAGGTTTTGCTTCTTTTGCCATTTTCTAACTCCTTAAGCTGTCAAACGTTTGGTTAAGTTTTCAACAGCTTCCTTTGTCAACACCAAAGTGTCATGACGCAAGATATCGTAAACATTCGCACCATCAGATGACATGACATCAATGAGGGGAATATTACGTGTTGATAATGAAAAATTGTGATCAAGTTCTTCGCCACAAACAATAAGCGCTGAACCTAAGCCCAAAGATTTCATTTTTGCAATCATATCTTTTGTTTTAGGAGCTTTGGCAGTTGCCGCATCCAATATAACCAATTTTCCACTGGCTACTTTCGAAGACAAAGCTGTTTTCAATGCTAGAACGCGTTGTTTCTTAGGCAGTTCGGTTGCATGTGAACGAACAACTGGACCAAATACCGTGGCACCGCCAACATATTGCGGGGCACGAAGTGTACCAAAACGCGCACGCCCTGTTCCTTTTTGTCCGTAAGGTTTTTTACCTGTACCAGACACATCGGAAATCCCTTTTGTCTTGTGATTTCCTGAACGGCGTTTGTTCAATTGATAATGAACCATGCGGTGCAGAATATCTGCGCGCACTTCAACTCCGAATACAGATTCGTCAAGTTCAATGGAACCAGCTTCTTTATTCTCTAATGTTTTAATAGCGATTTTCATCATTTCCTCGCCTATTCTTTCTCTTCTTCAACTGGAGCAATTTCTGCAGGTGCAGCAGAAGCCGCAGCAACAGATTTCAAACCAGCAGGCTTCGGCGCATCAGCCGGAGCGGGTTTTTTTACAGCATCATGAACAACAACCCATGATTTTGCATTTCCAGGCACGTTACCTTGAACAATGATAATACCATCTTCAGGATACACAGCCATAATTTTCAAATTCTGTGTTGTCACAGTTTCCGCACCCATTTGACCAGGCATTTTTTTGCCTTTCCAAATACGACCAGGATCCTGTGCGCCACCAACCGAACCAATGGAACGGTGAGAAACAGACACACCGTGGGATGCACGCAAACCACCAAAATTCCAGCGTTTCATACCACCAGCAAAACCACATCCTTTGGTCGAACCTTGAACGTCAACAAATTGACCAACCACGAAATGGCTTGCGCAAAGTGTGCTTCCAATTTCCAAAGTGTTTTCAGGTGAAACACGGAATTCCATTAATTTTTTCTTCGGCTCAACTTTTGCTTTCGCATAGTGACCGCGCATCGCCTTAGATACGTTCTTTACCTTTGCTTTGCCTGCACCAACTTGAACGGCGACATAGCCATCTTTTTCTTGGGTACGGACGGCCACAACTTGGCAATCTTCAACTTTAAGAACGGTGACAGGAATATGTGACCCATCTTCACCGAAGACGCGTGTCATTCCCTCGTTTATTGCAATTAATCCGGTTCTCATTTTCTACTCCAGATCCCTTAAATTAAGCGGCTGCGCCAATTTTGATTTCAACATCAACACCAGCAGCCAGATCCAATTTCATCAGAGCATCAACTGTCTGAGGAGTTGGATCGACGATGTCGATTAAACGTTTGTGTGTTCTCATTTCGAACTGCTCCATTGATTTTTTGTCAATGTGCGGCGAAGAAAGAACAGTAAAGCGCTCTATCCGAGTTGGAAGAGGAACTGGACCACGAACCCGTGCACCAGTACGCTTTGCAGTATTCACAATCTCGCTCGTGGAGCTATCCAGAACGCGATGGTCATAGGCCCGAAGGCGAATGCGAATTGTTTGCGTGTCCATATTCAGTTTCCTCTGTTCAACTAAGCAATAATTTTAGCAACGACGCCTGCACCGACTGTACGGCCACCTTCGCGGATAGCGAAGCGGAGGCCTTCGTTCATTGCGATAGGGGCAATGAGCTTAACAACCAGTTGGACGTTATCACCTGGCATGACCATTTCTGATCCTTCAGGCAATGTTACCTCACCTGTTACGTCCGTTGTGCGGAAGTAAAATTGTGGGCGATAGTTTGCAAAAAATGGTGTGTGACGTCCACCTTCTTCTTTGGAAAGAATATAGGTTTCAGCCGTAAAAGTTGTGTGGGGTTTGATAGAACCCGGTGCGCAAAGCACTTGACCGCGTTCAATATCTTCGCGTTTTGTTCCACGAAGCAACGCACCAATGTTGTCACCAGCCTCACCCGAGTCAAGCAACTTACGGAACATTTCAACACCAGTGACAGTTGTCTTTTGTGTATCACGGATACCAACAATCTCAATCTCTTCACCGACTTTAACAACCCCTTGCTCAATACGACCAGTGACCACTGTTCCACGTCCAGAAATCGAGAACACATCTTCAACAGGCATCAAGAATGGGCGGTCTTTTGGACGCTCAGGCTGCGGAATATAGCTGTCAACAGCTTCCATCAATGCCACGATTTGGTTCTTACCAATCGCATCGTCACGACCTTCAAGAGCTGCTAATGCAGATCCTTTGATAATCGGAATATCATCGCCTGGGAAATCGTATTTGCTTAAAAGTTCACGAATTTCCATTTCAACCAGTTCCAACAATTCAGCGTCATCAACCATGTCAACTTTGTTCATGAACACAACCAGAGCCGGAACACCAACCTGACGTGCGAGCAAAATATGCTCACGGGTTTGTGGCATCGGACCATCAGCTGCAGACACAACCAAAATACCGCCATCCATCTGTGCCGCACCAGTAATCATGTTTTTAACGTAGTCAGCGTGACCTGGGCAGTCAACGTGAGCATAGTGACGTGTTTTTGTTTGATACTCAACATGTGCTGTTGAAATCGTAATTCCTCGCGCTTTCTCCTCAGGTGATTTATCAATCTGGTCATACGCCATCGCTGTCGCTCCACCAAACTCAGCCAATACTTTCGTAATCGCTGCTGTCAGTGTTGTCTTCCCATGGTCAACGTGACCAATCGTACCAATGTTACAATGCGGCTTGTCGCGTAAAAACTTTCCTTTGGCCATAATATATTTTCCTTCTCTTTAATAATTCTTAATTAAGCTGCTAATTTCTTTTTAACTTCTTCAACAACGTTTGGTGGTACTGGCTCATAATGATCGAACACCATTGAATATTGTGCACGACCTTGTGACATACCACGAAGGTTGTTGATATAACCAAACATATTGGACAACGGAACCATCGCAGCAATTACTTTTGCGTTTCCACGATCAGTCATATTCGCAATTTGTCCGCGACGGCTATTTAAGTCACCGATAACGTCACCCATATATTCTTCTGGGGTTACCACTTCAACTTTCATAATCGGCTCAAGCAATTGTGGCCCCGCTTTTAGCATCCCCTCTTTAAATGCTGCACGCGCAGCAATTTCAAAAGCCAATGCAGATGAGTCAACATCATGGAAAGCACCGTCAGTCAAACGAACACGGAAGTCAACCACTGGAAACCCAGCAATCACACCTGTTGTTTGAGACGCATTCAAACCTTTTTCAACACCAGGGATGTATTCTTTAGGAACAGCTCCGCCAACGATTTCAGATTTGAATTCGTAACCTTTACCAGCTTCGTTTGGCTCGAATACCATGACAACACGAGCATACTGACCCGAACCACCAGATTGTTTTTTGTGAACATAGTCGATTTCGACTTGTTTGGTAATTGTTTCACGGTAAGCCACTTGAGGAGCACCAATATTGGCCTCAACTTTAAATTCACGCTTCATACGGTCAATAAGAATTTCAAGGTGAAGTTCACCCATTCCCTTCATGATTGTTTGACCTGATTCATGGTCAACCGATACGCGGAAAGATGGATCTTCAGCAGCCAAACGTTGCAAAGCAAGACTCATTTTTTCTTGGTCAGCTTTTGTTTTCGGCTCAACCGCAATCTCGATAACTGGCTCTGGGAATATCATGCGCTCCAGAACGACTAGCTTGTCTGGGTCACAGAGAGTATCACCTGTTGTTGTGTCTTTAAGACCAACAAGCGCCACGATATCACCAGCAAAAGCTTCTTTAATTTCTTCGCGTTGGTTAGCATGCATTTGCAGCATACGACCAATACGTTCTTTTTTATCTTTAACCGAGTTAATCACGTATGAACCCGATTCTAATTTACCAGAGTAAATACGCGCAAATGTGAGTGATCCAACAAACGGATCATTCATGATTTTAAATGCAAGCGCCGAGAAAGGTTGAGTATCTTCTGGCAGACGAACATCATCTTCATCTGAATCAATTTTCTTACCTTTAACAGCACCGATATCAAGCGGACTTGGTAAGAAATCAACAACAGCGTCCAACATAGTTTGAACACCTTTGTTTTTGAATGAAGACCCACACAACATCGGAACGAATTTAGAAACCAATGTTCCTTTACGGATACAACGTTTCAAAGTTTCAATAGTAATTTCTTTGCCTTCAAGATAATCTTCAGTTGCTTGGTCTTCCATTTCGCAAGCCATTTCAACCAATTTAGCGCGCCATTTATCGGCATCAGCCTGCATATCAGCGGGAATGTCTGATTCAGTGAAGGTTGCACCAAGATTGTCTGAATCCCATTTAATGGCCTTCATTTTAATCAAGTCAACCACGCCGGCGAAGTTGTTTTCTGAACCGATTGGAAGGTTGATAACAAGTGGGTTAGCACCCAAGCGCTTATCCACATCATCCACGCATTGATAGAAATTAGCGCCTATTTTATCCATTTTATTGGAAAAAATAATACGTGGTACGCGGTATTTATCACCTTGACGCCATACAGTCTCAGTCTGCGGCTCAACACCTTGGTTTGAGTCAAGAAGACACACAGCACCATCCAACACGCGAAGTGAACGTTCAACTTCAATCGTAAAATCAACGTGACCTGGAGTGTCGATAATATTCATACGGATTTTTTTACCTGAGGCCACGCCATCAGCAGGACCAGTCCACATACAAGTTGTTGCAGCAGAGGTAATGGTAATCCCACGCTCTTGCTCTTGCTCCATCCAGTCCATGGTCGCCGCGCCATCATGCACTTCACCAATTTTATGTGACTTGCCTGTATAGTAAAGAACACGTTCAGTGGTCGTCGTTTTACCAGCATCAATGTGAGCCATGATACCGAAGTTACGATAATACTGAAGTTCAATTTCGCGTGCCATGTTAAATCCTTAAACCTTTAATGTCCTAAAAACGGTAGTGAGCGAACGCGCGGTTTGCTTCTGCCATTCTATGTGTGTCATCACGTTTTTTAATTGCTGAACCACGATCATTGGCTGCTTCATATGCTTCAGCTGCCAAACGCTCTGCCATTGTATTTTCGCCACGACCACGCGCATAATCACGCAACCAACGCATTCCCAATGCAACCGCACGTTCCGCCTTAACTTCGATAGGCACTTGGTAGTTAGCACCACCAACACGACGTGATTTCACTTCGATTTGTGGTCCGATTTTTTTCAGCGCCAGCAACAAAATCGCAAGTCCATTGCTTTTCTTCGCTGCCTCTGGATTTAAATCCAGATCATTAGCAGCTTTTTTATCAAGCATGGCAATAGCATCATAAACGATGCTCTCAGCAACAGATTTTTTACCGCGTGTCATGATGATGTTGATAAATTTAGACAACACCAAATCACCAAATCTTGGATCTGGTAGAATTTCACGTTTTTTAGCACTGTGACGACGGGACATCTTTTCCTCTTATTCACTAAATCAAATTTGTTTTATCAGTTTTACTTCTATTTCTGGATCCCCACCTTCGCGGGGATTAAGGCTTTTCTATACTCGCTTTCGGCTCGTTAAGAAAAATCCTTACTTAGGTTTCTTAGCGCCATAAAGTGAGCGCGATTTTTTACGATTTTTTACGCCTTGAGTATCCAAAGCACCGCGAACGATACGGTAACGAACCCCAGGCAAGTCCTTAACACGACCGCCATGAACAAGAACAACCGAGTGCTCTTGAAGGTTGTGCCCCTCACCACGAATGTAACAAATCACTTCCGATCCAGTGGTCAGACGTACTTTTGCAACTTTACGCAAAGCGGAGTTAGGTTTTTTAGGAGTTGTTGTGTAAACACGCGTGCAGACGCCACGAACTTGGGGATTCTGTTTGAGAGCCCTATTCTTGTTAGGGACGACCTGTTTTTCCCGCGGGTTACGGATAAGTTGTTGTATAGTTGGCATGTCTAGCCTTAGTCCTTTTCAATCATAATATGTTGTGGATAGCGTGGGTCGTAGCGCGACCGAAGATAAGAGTCAAGAAGATTTATATCTTCTGACCAAAATTTTATCTCACACGGACACCCCTTTACGGGATTTTTAGTACTGCGTTTAAACCTTTAAAACCCCTGATTTTTCAGGTGTTTATGCGATTTACGACCAGCGCATCCAAAACAAGTTGGCGGACTATAATCTTTTTATGGAGACAGAGTCAACAGTTTATTTAAGGATTCTTTAAGTTTTTTGAACATTGTTTCATTTACAAAACTATAGCCATTTCAAATGATTTTAGTACACCCCCATTCTTACCTTGGGAGGGGGGAGGATTTAGGGGGGTGAAATGCTCGATTTTTATTTGAAATGACTATATTTCGATTGTAATTATACCATTGCCATCCCGCCATTGACGTGGAGAGTTGCCCCTGTCACATAACCCGCTTCATCAGAAGCCAAATAAGTGACTGCGGCGGCGATATCGCTGTCTGTCCCCATTTTGCCCATCGGAATAGTGCTAGAAATTTTTGCCTTTTGGTCGTCGGTTAAAACTTCGGTCATGGTT
>Ga0058868_1043020_pt1 | contig 14086 bp, 17 predicted proteins | sample TNRReaAerobicRNA_2_FD_59631 | JGI IMG/M metagenome (GOLD analysis project Ga0058868, IMG submission 59631) | Wastewater treatment Type I Accumulibacter community from EBPR Bioreactor in Madison, WI, USA - TNR Reactor, Time F- 52min-Aerobic_ RNA... | ecosystem: Engineered > Bioreactor > EBPR >...
GTTCGAAGGTGCCGAACGGAGGAATGACCCTGGGTGTCGGTACCGAGTTGCGAATCAGGAGGCCATCGGTATTGTAGTAAGGGGCAGCGACGATGCGGATCGAGTTCCTCGCGTCAGTGTTGCGGACACTGACCAGAACCGACATCAGGGTGTTGTCGGTTCTGCCCGAGGGGGCGACATTGCCGTGCCGAATCTCGGAGTAAATCGGCACGTAGACCGTTTGCCCATTTGAGGACGGCTCGATTCCTTCGCCACGGGCCGGCAGCACCGAGCAGGCAAGCGCCAACGCGGCGGCCAGGCGGCAAGCGGCAGCCGAAACGACGCGGAGGGATGGTGAAAAAAAACGGACGGCGTTCATGGTGGCTCCTTTTTCGTGCAAGTCATGGCAGCGACGCAAACCTCTCGGCGCTTCGGCAGCGGCGAGGAACAGCCCCCGAGCGGAGCGGAGGTACGTGGCAAGGCAAATGTTCATCGATCTCAAGCTCAAGTTCATCGATCTCAAACCAGTCTGACCACCAGCTCACCGACACCCGCCACCCCGGCTTCGAGCACATCGCCGCGCACCACCGTCGACACTCCGGCCGGCGTGCCGGTGAAGATCAGATCGCCCGGCGCGAGTGTCACGTAGGTCGACAGATTGGCGATGACTTCCGCCACCTTCCATGACATCTGCGCGAGATCGCCATTCTGCCGCAACTGACCATTGACCCTGAGCCAGATCGAGCCGCGCGCCGGGTGCTCACCTGCCGCCAGCGGATGGAGGGCGCCGATGGGCGCACTGTGGTCGAAACCCTTGCCCATATCCCAGGGGTGTCCCTTGTCCTTGGCTCGCTGCTGCAGGTCGCGCCGCGTCAGATCAAGACCGACGGCGTAGCCATAGACGCAGGCGAGCGCCCGCGCCGGCGGGATATCGGCGCCGCCGCGGGCCAGAGCGACAACCAGCTCGACCTCGTGCTGCAGGTTGCTGGTGGCCGGCGGGTAGGCCACCTCGCCGCCACCCGGGACCAGCGCATCGGCCGGCTTGCTGAAGAAGAAGGGCGGTTCGCGGCTATCGGCGCCCATCTCGGCCGCGTGGTCGGCGTAGTTGCGGCCGACACAATAGACACGGCGGACCGGGAACAGGGCGTTGCCGCCGACAACGGGAATGCTGACCGGCGCGGCGGGGGGAAAGACGTAACTCATGGCGGCTCCTGACGATGAAAGTGATGACCGTAGGTGTGTTTCAGACAGGGTTGTCCAGGTCGACGAATTGACAGTCCAGGCCAAAGCGCTCGGCCAGATGTCCGGCCAGCGCCAACGCCCCGTAACGTTCGCTGGCGTGGTGTCCGGCAGCCAGGTAGGCGACGCCGGACTCGCGGGCCAGATGCACCGTTTGCTCGGAAATCTCGCCGCTGAGGTACAGGTCGACACCGAGCGCGATGGCCTGCTCAAACAGCCCCTGGGCACCTCCGGAACACCAGCCGACGCGGCTCACCGGGCGCTCGGGGTCACCAATCAGCAGCGGCGTCCGCTGCAACTCGCCGGCGACGCGTCGGACGACCTCCGCGACGGTGGTGGCGTGCTCCACGTACCCCAGCCAGCCGACTTCCTGTTCGCCAAAGCGCGCGTCGGGAATCCAGCCGAGTCGCCTGGCCAACTGCGCATTGTTGCCCAACTCGGGGTGACTATCGAGCGGCAGATGATAGGCGATAAGATTGATGTCGTGCTCGAGCAGCGTCTGCAGGCGCACTTTGCGCAGGCCGGTGATCCGGCCATCCTCGCCGCGCCAGAACCAGCCATGATGGACCAGGATGGCGTCGGCGTCACGCGCGATGGCCGCCTCGAGCAGCGCCAGCGAGGCCGTCACTCCGCTCACCACGCGTTGAATCTCGGGGCGTCCTTCCACTTGCAGTCCGTTTGGGCAATAATCCCGGAAGCGGCCTGCCTCGAGTAGCTTGTCCAGGTAGCGTGTCAATTCTTCGCGTCTCATTCACCGACTCCGGTATTTTTGCCCATGCGCAGGCTCTGGCTGATTTTTGCACAAACGGTGACGATTAGTCTCGCCGTTCTTTTCGTCGTCAGCACACTCAAGCCGGAGTGGCTGGGCAAGGGGCCGCCTGCCGGAGCCAGTATCGTCGCCCTGCAGGAGTCGGCGGTGGCCCCCCCGGTCGCCGTAGCGGCCACGTCCTTTCGCGAAGCGGCGGACAAGGCACTGCCCTCGGTGGTCCATATCTTTACCTCACAGAAGATGAGAGCGCGCCGTAGTCCCCTGTTCGATGACCCGGTGTTCAGGCATTTCTTCGGTGACGGTCCTGACGGTGAAGCACCGAAGACTTCCGGCCTGGGTTCGGGAGTCATCGTCAGCCCGAGCGGCTACATTCTCACCAACTTTCATGTCGTCGAAGCGGCCGATCAAATCGAAGTGGCCCTCAGCGACGGCCGCAACCTGGACGCCCGGCTGGTCGGCAGTGATCCCGAGTCCGACCTTGCCGTGCTGCAGATCAGCGAGCACAACGGCAAGGAGTTGATCGTGCCGGCGATCACGCTCGGCAAAATGGACAACGTCGCCGTCGGTGATGTGACCCTGGCGATCGGCAATCCTTTCGGTGTCGGACAAACAGTGACCATGGGAATCATCTCCGCGCTGGGCCGATCGCACCTCGGAATCAACACCTTCGAAAACTTCATCCAGACCGATGCAGCGATCAACCCAGGCAATTCGGGCGGCGCGCTGGTGGACGGTTACGGCAACCTGATCGGCATCAACACCGCCATCTACTCGCGCTCGGGCGGTTCGCTGGGGATCGGTTTTGCGATCCCGATCTCGATTGCCCGGGATGTCATGGAGCAGATCATCCAGACCGGGAGTGTCACCCGTGGCTGGATTGGCGTTGAGGCGCAGGAAATCACCGTCGACCTGGCCGAGTCCTTCGGCCTGCCGGACACCAGCGGCGCCCTGATTGCCGGCGTCCTGCGTGGCAGTCCAGCGGATAGCGGGGGAATCAAGCCTGGCGACATCCTGATGGCGATCGATGGTCGGACGGTGAAGGACCCGCAGAGCATGCTCGACCTGATCGCCAGCCAGAAGCCGGGCGAAACGGTGACCTTCAGGTTGCGGCGGCAGAACAACCTGCTCGACACCACTGTCAAGATCGGCAAGCGCGCGCCGCAGCGCCGCGCGCGCGAGTAGGGCGAGTAGGCGGAGCCGCCAGATGTGTCAGTTGCTGGCGATGAACTGCAATGTACCGACCGACATCTGCTTTTCGTTCGCCGGCTTTCAGGCGCGCGGCGGCGCCACCGACGTGCATGCCGACGGCTGGGGGATCGCTTTCTTCGAAGGTCGAGGCACACGCGTGTTCCTCGACCCGCAACCGTCGTGCGTTTCGCCGGTCGCCGAACTGGTGCGCAGCTATCCGATCCATTCGAAGAACGTCATCGCTCACATCCGCAAGGCCACTCAGGGCGGGGTGGCGCTCGAGAACACCCATCCGTTCATGCGCGAACTCTGGGGACGCTACTGGATCTTCGCCCACAACGGCAACCTGCCCGATTTTTCCCCGCCGCTCGACGGCAGTTTCAGTCCCGTCGGCCAGACCGACAGCGAACGCGCTTTCTGCTGGCTGCTGCAGAACCTGCGTCAGTGCTTTGGCAGCCAGGCACCAGGTCAGACCGCGCTGTTCGACGCGCTGCATCAACTGACCCTCGATCTCGGCGCGCGCGGCGCGTGCAACTATCTGCTGTCGAACGGCGACTGCCTCTTCGCCCACTGTTCGACCCAGCTCAGTTATATCATTCGCCAGGCGCCTTTCGCCGTCGCCCACCTCTGCGATCAGGATCTGAGTATCGATTTCAGCGAGGTGACGACGCCTGACGACCGCGTCGCGGTGATTGCCACGCTGCCCTTGACCGACAACGAACGCTGGACGACGATGCCCAGCGGCAGCCTGTGGTTATTCGAGGAAGGAGTGCCCGTGCGCTGTCAGGCGACCGTCGCCGGGCCCGGCAAAGCGCCTGCCTGAGAAGCGTTGGCACTGCGCCAGACGGGCTGGCGCGCTTCAGGCCTCGGGCTTGCGCTCGGTGTCCGCCGCCGGTTGACCGGCACGCTGCTCGAGCGCCGTCTCCATTTCCGCGGCGGACATCGGTACCCAATCGGCGCCCTGAGCGGGAGAAGCTGCCGCGGCCGGCGGTTCTGCTGGCGGCGGTCGCCGCGACTGCTTGCGGACAAAGCGTGCGAGGAACAGACCGAGCTCAAAGAGCAGACACAAGGGAATGGCCATCATCAACTGCGAAATCACGTCCGGCGGAGTAACGACTGCCGCGACGACGAAAGCGCCGACGATCACATACGGACGCCATTCCTTGAGCTTGGCGATCTCGACGACGCCGGCCTGAACCAGAACGAGGACGATCACCGGCACCTCGAAGGTCACGCCAAAGGCAATGAAGGTGGTCAGCACGAAAGAAAGATATTTTTCGATGTCGGTCATCCAGGCAACACCCTCGGGCGCCACGGTCGCCATGAAGCCGAAGACCGCCGGGAAAACGAGAAAATAGGCAAAGGCCATACCGACGAAGAACAACAGAACACTCGCCGCCACCAGCGGCAACGCCAGCCGCTTCTCGTGCGCATACAGCCCCGGTGCGACGAAAGCCCAGACCTGATAGAGCACGTACGGCAGGGCGACCAGGAAGGCGACCATCAGTGCCACCTTCATCGGCACCAGAAAAACGCCGATCACGTCGGTCGCAATCATCTGCCCCCCTTGCGGCAACTCTGCAAGCAAGGGTTGCGCCAGCAGCGCATAGAGCTCTTGAGCCCACGGGAAAAGGCAGATGAAAACCAGTCCGGTAGCCACCAGCGCCCGTATCAGGCGATCGCGCAACTCGACCAGATGCGAGAGGAAGGAATCTTCTTCGGGTGGGTTCATGGCCAGATCAGGCCGTTCCACCCGGTTTACCGGGATCGGCGACAGTTGCCCGAGCGCCCACTGCGGCAACTGAAGGATCGCCCCGGGCAGCGACCGGTGGCGAGAACGTTGCTGGCTCGGCAGGCGCCAGCGGGGCCCCGAGATCGTCGCTGACCGCTGCCGCTGTCTGGTTCACCCCCTGCCGTACGGCCTGAATTTCACTGCTTACACTCTGCTTGACGCTGCGCGCCGACTCCTCGATCTCGCTCTGCAGGCGCCGCAGTTCCTCAAGCTGCATTTCCCGGTTGATGTCCGACTTCACGTCCCTGACGTAACGCTGCAGACGACCGAGCATGTGCCCGGCCGTGCGCGCCACCTTCGGCAAGCGCTCAGGGCCGATCACCACCAGGGCAACGATGGCAATGACCAGCATCTCGGAAAAACCGATGTCAAACATCTTCGCTCATACGCTCAGGGGCAACTCCGACGGACTTCTAACTCCTGGATTTCTCCCTGACCTCGCCCTCGATGGTCTGACCGGTGGTCACCTGCGGCGGCGGAGAAGGCTCGGTGGTGGGGGCGGCTTCGGCCGCCTTGTCGTCTGCCGTCGCATCCTTGATGCCATCCTTGAACCCCTTCACCGCACCCCCGAGATCGGCGCCGAGGTTGCGCAGCTTCTTGGTGCCGAAAATCAACAGCACAATGATCAGAACGATCAACCAATGCCAGATGCTGAAAGAACCCATTTTGGTTCTCCTTCAATTTGAATGTCGCGTGAGCCACTCATTCGGCTGGCCTCGCCCCTTCGAGAGAGGGTTGAGGGTGGGGAAAGGGTCATCGCCTTGAGGGTCCGGGATGTCTGACAGCGTCATGACCCTCACTGCTGATTCGCTGCTCTGCCCGGCGCACGGTTCGTTCCGCGGTACCCAGCCGGCGAGCAGTGCCCTTCAGATTCGCTTGAGCATCGGCCCGACCGGGTCCGCACCGCCGACGACATGCGCATGCAGGTGCTGCACTTCCTGGTGGCCAATGCGCCCGGTATTGATGATCAGCCGGAATCCGTCCGGGCTGCCCTGTTCCGTCGCCAGGCGGTGAGCCAGGGCAAGCATCCGGCCAAGCAGCGGCGCATCGGCCTCGCCGGCAGTCGCCAGTGAAGTAATGTGGCGCTTCGGGATCACCAGCAGGTGTACCGGACGTGCCGGATTGATGTCGTGGAAGGCCAGAATCTCGTCGTCTTCATAGACCTTGCGCGAGGGAATCTGGCCTGCTGCGATCTTGCAGAACAGGCAGTTTTCCATGGGTCAACTCTTCCGTGACTTTTTCTCGTCGATTCCGGAGATCCCTTCACGCCGCCGCATTTCCTGCAGGACATCCTCGATCGACAAGCCATGGAAAGCAAGCAGGACCATGACGTGATAGAGCACATCGGCCGATTCCCGGACCACATGCAGGCGGTTGCCTTCCTTGCCGGCCATGATCAGTTCGGCAGTTTCCTCGCCAATCTTCTTGAGGATCGCATCCGGCCCTTTGGCCATCAACTGCGCCGTGTAGGAAGTTTCCGGGTCTGCCTTGCGGCGCTCCAGCAGCGTTTCCGAGATCCGGTGCAACATGTCCATGTTCATTTGCCGTAGATGTCCTTGGGGTCCTTGAGTACCGCGTCGACCGGAACCCAGGAATGACCCTGCAGTTGAAAAAAGAAACAGCTCTCGCGGCCCGTGTGGCAGGCGATCCCGCCCCGCTGGTCGATCGACAGCAGCAACACGTCACCGTCACAATCGGCCCGAATCTCGCGCACGCGCTGCGCATGCCCGGACTCTTCGCCCTTGCACCACAGGCGGCGACGAGAACGCGACCAGTATACCGCGGACCCGCTGTCAACCGTTTGCTGCAGCGCCTGTCGATTCATGAAGGCAAACATCAGCACGCGGCCGCTGGCGGCATCCTGGGCGATGACTGGAATCATACCCTGCTCGTCCCACTTGAGGGCGTCGAGCCACGGCTGCGCCGGGTTCAGGTCGCTCACAGACGGACCTCGATGCCCCGTTCGCGCAGGTATTCCTTGGCCTGGCGAACCGTATATTCGGCGAAGTGGAAGATACTCGCGGCGAGCACCGCATCGGCGTGACCTTCCGAAACGCCCTCGGCCAGATGCTGGAGCGTGCCGACGCCGCCACTGGCAATCACCGGAATGTCGACCGCATCCGAAACTGCCCGCGTCAACGGCAGATCGAAACCGTTCCGCGTGCCGTCCCGATCCATGCTGGTAAGCAGGATCTCGCCAGCGCCAAGCTGCTGGACGCGGCGCGCCCAGGCAATGGCGTCGATGCCGGTATTGCGGCGCCCACCGTGGGTGAACACCTGCCATTCGCCCGGCGCTGACTGCTTGGCGTCGATGGCCACGACAATGCACTGGTTGCCGACCTTGGCCGATGCTTCGGCGATGAGTCCCGGATTCTCGACCGCCGCGGTATTCATGCTGACCTTGTCGGCCCCGGCATTCAGCAGGCGACGCACGTCGGCCACCGAGCGCACCCCACCACCAACGGTCAACGGGATGAAAACCTGTGCGGCGCAAGCCTCGACGATGTGCAAAATGATGTCGCGCTGGTCCGACGAAGCAGTGATATCGAGAAAAGTCACTTCGTCGGCGCCCTGTTCGTCGTAGCGGCGAGCGATTGCCACGGGGTCGCCGGCGTCACGCAGGTCCACGAAGTTGGTCCCCTTGACGACGCGACCGGCGGTGACGTCAAGGCAGGGAATGATGCGTTTGGCCAGGCCCAAGGTCAGTGACCATCCTGGGTTCGCCAGTCGTCAGCGAGCATCATGGCTTGCTGCCCTGGTCGGCGGCAGCCTGGGCGACGGCGAAGTCGAGCGAGCCATCGTAAATTGCGCGGCCGGCAATGGCGGCGCTGATCCCTTCCGCTTCCACGGCACAAAGCTGGCGAATGTCCTCGAGGCTCGACAGCCCGCCGCTGGCGATCACCGGGATCAGCAGCGCCTGGGCGAGCTTGACCGTTGCCTCGATGTTGATCCCCGAGAGCATTCCATCGCGGCCGATGTCCGTATAGATGATCGCCTCGACGCCGTAGTCCTCATACTTTCGTGCCAGATCGATGACATCGTGGCCGGTCATTTTCGACCAGCCATCAACGGCCACCTTGCCGTTTTTGGCGTCGAGGCCGACGATGATGTGGCCCGGAAAAGCACCGCAGGCGTCGTGCAGGAAACCGGGATTCTTCACCGCGGCAGTGCCGATGATCACATAGCTGACCCCGTCATCGAGGCAACGCTCGATCGTGTCGAGGTCGCGGATACCCCCGCCGAGCTGCACCGGAATGTCATCACCCACTTCCTGAACGATTTCCCGGATCGCCCTTTCGTTCTTCGGCTTGCCGGCAAAAGCGCCGTCGAGATCGACCACGTGCAGGCGCCGCGCTCCTTGTGCCAGCCAGCGGCCAGCCTGCTCGCGCGGAGAATTGGAGAACACGGTCACCTGGTCCATGAGGCCCTGTTTGAGCCGGACGCATTGTCCGTCCTTGAGGTCAATCGCGGGAATGATGAGCATATTGAAAACGGAAAAAATGAGTGGAGACGGACAGCACAGCGGCGGTCACTCAGGGCTTCCAGGCAACAAAATTGGCCAGCATGACAAGACCGGCCGGCGAGCTTTTTTCCGGGTGGCACTGAATGGCGAAGATATTATCCCGCGCCACTGCGCTGGTAAAGGGGATACCATGATCGGTCGTTCCGACGATGCATGCCTCGTCGGCCGGAACGACGAAATAGCTGTGTACAAAATACATGCGTGCACCGTCGGCAATGCCTGTGAACAGGGGGTGGTCGCGGGTCTGCCAGACCTCGTTCCAGCCCATGTGTGGCACCTTCAGCCGCTGGCCTGCGGCGTCGAACATTTGCCTGCCCGGAAAGCGACGAACCCGCCCCGGAATGACACCGAGCCCCGCTACATCGCCTTCCTCGCTGTGCTCGAAGAGCATCTGCTGGCCGATGCAGATGCCGAGAAAAGGCTTGTTTCTGGCCGCCTCGAGAACCGCCGTACGCAAACCACGGACCTCGATTTCACGCATGCAGTCGGGCATCGCTCCCTGACCCGGGAAGACCACCCGTTCGGCCGCACGGACCACCTCAGCGTCTGCCGAAACGACGACTTGACGACCCTCGGCGACACGTACCAGCGCCTGCCACACCGAGCGCAGGTTGCCCATGCCGTAGTCGACAACGACGATGGCTCCGCGCTGCGCCGTCAGCCCGGGCATTACAACGAGCCTTTGGTCGATGGGATGTTGCCGCTGGCGCGCGGGTCTTCTTCGACCGCCATGCGCAGCGCGCGACCAAAGGCCTTGAAGATCGTTTCCGCCTGGTGGTGCGCGTTATCGCCGCGCAGATTGTCGATGTGCACGGTCAGCATGGCGTGATTGACCAGTCCCTGGAAGAACTCGTGTATCAGGTCAACGTCGAAGGCGCCGATCATCGCGCGCTTGAACTCGACCTGGAACTCAAGCCCCGGCCGCCCGGAGAGATCGACCACCACCCGCGACAGTGCTTCGTCGAGAGGGACATAGGCGTACCCATAGCGCCGGAGACCCTTTTTGTCACCGCAAGCTCGACACAGCGCCTGGCCGAGAGTGATGCCGATGTCTTCGACGGTGTGGTGCGCATCGATATGCAGGTCGCCACGGGCCTCGACTTCGAGGTCGATCAGTCCATGCCGCGCAATCTGCTCGAGCATGTGATCGAGAAAGGGAACGCCGGTGGCAAAGCTGCCCCGGCCGCTGCCCTCCAGATTCAGACGAACGCTGATCCGGGTTTCGAGCGTGTTTCGGGAGACTTCTGCTTGCCGCATCGGGACACCATTGCACGGTGGCATGTCGGGGGTGGAAAGGGGCGTTCTCGGCGAGAGGCTGGGTTTGCTGCTGCCGGCTGCCGGCGACGATCAGCAAATACGCGTCGATCGACAGGCACGCATGATACCATTTCGCGCTTCGCGTGCATTCAAGCCGAGCCGCCTTTCATGAGCCGCTACTGGAGTCCCCTGGTTCACCGCCTGACGCCCTACGTTCCGGGGGAGCAGCCGAAGCTGCCCAATCTCGTCAAGCTGAACACCAACGAGAATCCCTATCCACCGTCACCGCTCGTCGCCGCCGCAATTGTTGAGCAACTGGCGAATGACGGTCAGTCGTTGCGTCTCTACCCGGACCCGAATGCCGACCACCTCAAGCAGGCGATTGCAGCTCGCTACAGCGAGTTCGGTATCACACCGCCACAGGTTTTCGTCGGTAACGGGTCCGACGAAGTGCTGGCGCACGCCTTCATGGCGCTGCTCAGGCACGACTTGCCGATTCTCTTCCCCGACATCACCTACAGCTTCTACCCGGTCTACTGCTCCCTGTATGACATTGCCCATCTCACCGTCCCGCTTACTGATGATTTCCAGATTCGCCTCGACGACTACGCGGTGGCCAACGGGGGCATCATCTTCCCCAACCCCAATGCACCCACGGGTTGCCTGCTGCCCATCGCCGCCATTGAACGACTGCTGCTCGTGCATCGCCAGTCGGTGCTGGTCGTCGATGAAGCCTACGTCGACTTTGGTGGCGAGTCGGCGATTGCCCTGGTCAATCGTCACCGCAACCTGCTGGTCGTCCATACGCTGTCGAAGTCGCGTTCGCTGGCTGGCTTGCGCGTCGGTTATGCAGTCGGCCACACCGAGCTGATCGAAGCGCTCGAAAGGGTCAAGAACAGCTTCAATTCCTATCCGCTCGATCGCCTGGCGATTGCCGGAGCGATCGCCGCGATGGGCGATCAGGAGTACTTCGAGCGCACGCGGCAAGCGGTCATCGACAGCCGCGAAGCACTCCGCAACGAGCTCCTGACGCTCGCTTTCAAGGTCCTGCCCTCGGCGGCCAATTTCATCTTCGTCCGTCACCCGCAACGCGACGCGGGCGAACTCGCCGCACAATTGCGGCAGCGCGGCATCATCGTTCGCCATTTTCGCTCGCCACGCATCGACCAACACCTGCGCATCACGATTGGTACCGACGAACAATGTGCCGTGCTGGTCGAGGCGCTGCGCGAGATTCTGACTTGATCGGCGCCGGCAGTCGTCCGGGTTGAGGACAGGCCTGGTGCGCCGCTGACGCGATGTTCACCGTCAGGCACCGCGCCACATCCCGTCCTCAGCCTGCCTTATTTGACCTCAAGCAGGCTCTCGTCCCACTTGGCGTGCTTCTCCAGGCCGACAAGATTCGCTATCGTCGCGGCGATGTTGGACAGGCCGGCGGTGGCCGTCTGTTGCAGGCTCAGCTTGCCGCCGGTGACGTTGTCGTAGAGGATCAAGGGGACCGGATTGAGCGTGTGCGAAGTCTTGGCCTTGAACGATCCATTCGGGTTCTTTGCCGGTTGCCCGGTCTTCTTGTCGATTTCGTACATCTCGTCGGCATTGCCATGATCGGCGGTGATCAGGGCGACGCCGCCGAGCGCGTCGACGACCGGCAGGATACGCGCCAGTTGCAGGTCCAGGGCCTCGATGGCCATCGTCGCCGCGCGGAAGTGGCCGGTATGGCCGACCATGTCGCCATTGGCGAAATTGCAGCGCAGCGTCCGGTAGCGGCCACTCTTGAGGGCTTCGATCATGGCGTCGGCGATTTCGGCGGCTTTCATCCACGGACGCTGCTCGAAAGGCACCACGTCGCTGAGCACCTCCTGGTAGGTTTCCCCGTCGAACTTGTTCGAGCGGTTACCATTCCAGAAATAGGTCACGTGCCCGAACTTCTGCGTTTCCGAGCAGGCGAACTGGGTAATTCCGGACTTGGCAAACCACTCGCCCATGGTGTCGAGAATCGCTGGCGGATCAACCAGGAAACGCTTGGGGAGCTTGAGGTCGCCGTCGTACTGCAACATGCCGGCATAGCTTACGCAAGGTACACGGACGCGGTCGAACTTGTCGAAAGCCGTCTCTTCGAAGGCGCGCGTGATCTCGATCGAGCGGTCGCCACGGAAGTTGAAAAATACCACCGAGTCACCGTCCTCGATCGTGCCGACAGGCCGCCCCTCACGGGCGATGACGAAGGGCGGCAGATCCTGGTCGATCGTCCCGGGAAATTGGGCGCGCAGGGCATTGATGGCGGCCGAAGCACTGGCGTACTGCTCGCCTAAGCCGAGGACATGGGTGTGCCAGCCCTTCTCGACCATGTTCCAGTTCGCCTCGTAGCGGTCCATGGTGATGTTCATCCGGCCGCCACCGGAAGCGATCCGGGCGTCGAAGTCGCTGCCACTGACCGCGGCCAGGAAGGCTTCGAAGGGAAGCACATATTCGAGCGCACTCGTCTCGGGAACGTCGCGCCCGTCGAGCAGGACATGCACGCGCACCGCCCGGACGCCCTCTTCCCTGGCGCGCAGAACCATCGCCCGCAGGTGATCGATATGGCTGTGCACGTTGCCGTCCGAGAACAGCCCGATGAAGTGAATGACCCCGCGGCCGGCGGTGGCACCGGCGACGATCTGCTGCCAGGCGGCGCCCTGCCAGATCGAACCCGAGGCGATTGCGTCGGCGACCAGGGAGGCCCCCTGACTGTACACCTGGCCGGCGCCGATGGCATTGTGACCAACCTCGGAGTTGCCCATGTCTTCGTCGGAAGGCATGCCGACGGCGATGCCATGCGCGCGCAGGGAGACATTCGGATAGTTGGCAAAGAGACGATCGAGGGCCGGCTGTCTCGCCGCAGCGATAGCGCTACCGACCGCAGACTTGGCGATGCCGTAGCCGTCCATGACGATGGTCACGACAGGTCCCTGAATTCCAGGGAAAGACGCAAACTTCTGCAACATGATGGATTCCTGGGAAAATGGAGAGGTGGGGAAGAAGGCCGCCGAGCATCCAGTAGCAGCGGCGTCAAAACCAGTATACCGCAAGCCGCGTACCTGGTTGAACAAAGAATATCATTTGAAAACGAATACTTGCGCAGATTTCCCGAGGGGCCCAAGGGGCTTCTGGAGGACCTCACGAAAGACGAAGTCCTGGCGCTCGCCATGCAGCGCGGGCTCGCAGCAAGCCCCGTGGTTACTAACGGTCATGGCTTCATTTTCGGGATGTCTGCCACAGCCATGACCGTTTGCAGCCCACTCCGGTCAAGGCGAGCCGGCTTTCAGGGTTTCTGCAGGCCCACTGCGGGGGTACGGCGCTTGATTCTGAAGCGTATACGTTTGCGCGTGCGCACCACGCCGGCGGGCGGGCTGCTGGTCGAGCGCTTGATGCGTCGCCGTTTCCTCGCCCGGCGCTGGGCCAACAGCAGCGCGACCTTGCCGATCAGCAGCATCAAGAGCACCACCCAGGTCAAGGGATAACTCACAATTTCCCAGCTCAGCCGGACGATCTGCTGCACCACATTGACATTCTCGGGCGCCGGCGAGTGTTGCGTAGCACCGGCAACCGCCCGCTGCGGGCCAGTTCCCCCGCTGTGGTCGCCGACGATCGCCAGCGAGAAATCGCCGTGCACGACGGAGACCTGCCCGTCTCGCTCGGCGTAGTAAAAACCCTCCCTGCCCGCCAGAGAAAAACTCACCACCCCTTGCGGGTTCATCTGCGCATCGACTGCCTCGGCAATCACCTTGACCAGCGACTGCTGCAGATCGGCGATCACGGCAGCGGCCTCCTCGCCCGCGACAGGAACCGCTCCGGGTGCGGGCATTGCCGCAGCCGGCGACAGGCCCACGCCAGCCGGTCGACTCTGGCCTTTGCTCAACGGTTGCAGCGCCGTCGACAAAGCATCAGACGGATCGACACCGGCAGCGGCGGAAGCTGCAACCGGGTGCAGCGCTGCCCGATCGAACCCGGCGGCAGCACCGCCCACTGGCGGCAGCAGACCGGCGAGTTCGCCGTCGTCACCCGCATGCCGCGGCGCTGCGACAAATGCCGGGGACGACGCACCCTCATCGTCGCTGACGGGGTGTGCCAGGGCGCCGGTGGCCAGCGGCATCGCCTGCAGCAGGGCAATCAGCACGGGCCAGGTTGCATGAAGTGAAAGCATTCCAGAAATTCCAAACCATTGATGGCGACGACCGTGTTTGTGCACCGCGCCGCCCAAGGCTGCCGTCCACCGGCCGGTCACCGCCACGCTCCCCGAATAGCCCCCCAACCCTCTCGCTGCCGGTCATTCGGTGCACCCGAAAACGCGCCAGCGGTG
>Ga0058868_1476531_pt1 | contig 14040 bp, 14 predicted proteins | sample TNRReaAerobicRNA_2_FD_59631 | JGI IMG/M metagenome (GOLD analysis project Ga0058868, IMG submission 59631) | Wastewater treatment Type I Accumulibacter community from EBPR Bioreactor in Madison, WI, USA - TNR Reactor, Time F- 52min-Aerobic_ RNA... | ecosystem: Engineered > Bioreactor > EBPR >...
TCGTTATGGATATCGAAGCCGCGGAGGAAAAGCGGATCTACGGGGAGGATTGGCTTAGATTTCTCGGCAATTGTCGCGGGGTGCTCGGAGTCGAGGCGGGGGTTTCCATTTTCGATTTGAACGATGAAATGAGACCCCGCTATGAAAAAATCATGACGGACAGGCCGGCCATTTCCTTCGACGAGATTTCCGGGCTGTTGCTTCATGAATACGAGGACAAGGGCGTCTACAATCGCATGATCAGTCCTCGTGTCTTCGAGGCGGCAAGTGTTCGTGCGTGCCAGATCCTATTCGAGGGCAGGTACACCGGCATTCTAGTCCCGGATGTCCACTATATTCCGCTCAAGAAGGATTTTTCGAACATCGACGACGCTATCCGGAAATTCCGCGATCCCGGGATTCGCAAGACGTTAACCGACAACGCCTACCGCGACCTGATCGAGTCCGGAAAATACAGCTATGAAGCGTTTGTCGAGGAGTTCGATCGTAAGCTCTCCGACGCTGGTATTGTTGTAAGCACAGATCTGACGGTGGCAGGCCAGGACGTCGAAGTGTTGATTATAAGCCACGGGTATCAACGCTTGTTCGATCTCGTTGCGCCCGGGGAAGAGAAGTATAGGGATACCCTCCGGGATTACGTCGCACTTCAGTATCAGTACATGGATCAGCAGCGACAGTTGGCAGACCTGATGCGCGCGCGGCCTGGCTACGGCATATATTTCGCACTCCGCAGCAAAGGTGCGAGAGGGTTGAGAAAAATGAAAGAATTGCTGACCAAAAAAAAATGACTTCGCTTGGTGTTTCGTTTGGGGATTGAATGCGCCATGAACAGGAATGAAAAGGTGTTCGTTACCCAGCCATATCTGCCTCCCTTGCAGGAGTTTATTCCCTATCTGGAGAAGATCTGGAGCAGCAAGGTCCTGACCAACTGCGGTCCGTTCCACGAACAGCTTGAGCAGGCATTGTGCGAACATCTGGGGATCGAGCATATTGCGCTCTTCGCCAACGGAACCTTGGCCCTGGTCACGGCCCTTCAATCTCTTCGTATCTCTGGCGAGGTTATAACCACGCCTTATTCGTTTGTTGCGACATCTCATTCGCTGCTGTGGAACGGGATTAAGCCAGTCTTCGTCGACATCGATCCAAAAACGCTCGGTATCGATCCGGAGCAGATAGAAGCGGCCATTACGCCCCATACCACGGCAATAATGCCGGTTCACTGTTATGGCCATCCTTGCGATGTCGATGCTATCCAGAAGATAGCAGATACGTACAACCTCAAGGTTATTTATGATGCTGCCCACGCATTTGGCGTTCAGTGCCATTGTGGCAGCGTGCTGAATCATGGCGACTTGTCTGTTCTGAGCTTTCATGCTACCAAGGTTTTCAATACCTTCGAGGGGGGCGCAATCGTGTGCCCGGACATAAAGACCAAGGTACGGATCGATCAATTGAAAAACTTTGGCCATGTCGGTGAAGTCAACGTGGTTGCGCCAGGTATCAATGGAAAGATGAGCGAGTTCAACGCGGCTTTGGGTCTTCTGCAACTCAAGTACGTCGACGATGCCATTGCACGGCGCCGGATTGTCGATGCCGCCTACCGGGAACGCTTGCGAGGGGTCAAGGGGATTCATTGCCTCGGCAATTCAGGCGAAACGGTGGCCAATTACGCATACTTCCCGATTCTGGTTGACCGTGATTATCCGATGAGCCGTGATGATCTATATCTGGCAATGAAGAATAGGGGGATTCACCCGCGGCGTTATTTCTACCCGCTGATCTCAGAGTTTCCGATGTACCGTGGGCTACCTTCGGCCCACCGTGACAACCTGCCGCATGCGACTGAAGCGGCGCGGAAGGTTCTATGCCTGCCAATTTATCCTGACTTGGCTCTGGATGTCGTTAGGGAAATCTGCGAGTGTATTGACGGGAGAGTGCCTTGAGTCAAATTCCGGTGATGGTTACAACGGCATGAAGCTGGCTATCATGCAGCCGTATTTCCTGCCGTACATCGGTTATTACCAGCTGATCGCGGCCGTTGATATCTTCGTTGTTTACGACAATATCAAGTACACCAAGAGAGGGTGGATTAATCGGAACCGAATTTTGATGAATGGTCAGGATGCGATGTTCTCTCTGCCTTTGAAGAAGGATTCGGATTCGCTCGATGTCGTCCAGCGCGAACTGGGGGCGGACTACAGTCGCGAGCGGCTGCTCAATCAGTTCAAAGGAGCATATAGCCATGCCCCGCATTTTTCGGAGACATTTTCACTGCTGGAGCGCATTGTGCTCAGCGAAGAAAGCAATCTGTTTCGTTACATCCACCATGCCTTGGTCGAGACCTGTGCGTATCTAGGCATTGATACCGAGATCAGGGTGTCGTCCGGCATTGATATTGATCACAACCTCAAGGGGCAGGAGAAGGTTCTGGCGCTATGCCAGGCGGTCGGTGCCGATACGTATATCAATGCAATCGGTGGGACTGAACTCTATTCGCGCGAGGAATTCGAGGCGCAGCGTATCGATCTGAAATTCATCAAATCCAGGCCTTACAGTTATGCGCAGTTTGGTGCGATGTTTGTGCCGTGGCTTTCAATCATAGATGTGCTGATGTTTAATTCGCTGGAACAAATTCCACACACCATGCACGATGGTTATGAACTCATCTGAGGGAACATGGCAAATACGCTGGACAACTACGTGGCCGCCTACCAGGGCGACAACCTGTACGATTTCGACAACGAGATTCTCCTGACTTGGTATCCGCAGCGGGTGTTGCATCACGCTGGGGCGGCGCGCTCACTGCTCGAACTGGGGTTAGGTCACGGCTATACCGCCGACATTTTCTCGCGCCGTTTCTCGCGCCATGTGGTACTGGAAGGCTCGCCTGCAGTGATTAGCAATTTTCGCGGCAGACGCCCGGACTGTCGCGCCGAGATCGTTGAGACCTGGTTCGAGAGCTTTGTCACCGACGAGCACTTCGACGTGATCGTGATGGGCTTTATCCTCGAACACGTCGATAACCCGCAGCTGATCCTGCGGCGTTTCCGCGATTTTCTTGCCCCTGGCGGCAAGATTTTCCTGGCGGTGCCGAATGCGGAAGTGTTGAACCGCAGGCTGGGTCACTTGGCGGGATTGCTCGACGACATGAACACCTTGTCCGAAAATGACATTCTTCTTGGTCACAAACGCTATTACACCTTGGAGAGCTTGAGCGCCGAAGTCGTGCAAGCGGGCTGCGGCGTGGACCGGTTGGAAGGCATCTACCTCAAGCCATTCACCACGCGCCAGATAGTTTCCCTGCAGCTGGACCGTAAGGTGATCGACGCGCTTTGCTCCGTCGGTGTCCAATATCCCGAACTCAGTTGTGGCCTACTTGCCGAGATTTCAGTTCGATGAGGGTACTGCTTGCAGGCGGTAACTCCTCGCTGGCGCAGGTACTGCGCCCGGTGCTGGCGTCGTTCGCCGAAGTGCTGACAGCGGGAAGGAGTGGCTGCGATATGGAACTGGATCTGGCCTGGCCCGCCGGGTGCTTCGAACTACCCACCGGAGTCGATTCTGTCATTCACCTTGCGGCGCATTTCGGTGGGCAGGATTTCGAGTCGATGCTGGCGGCCGAGGAGGTGAATGCGCTGGGCGCGCTCAAGCTGGCTCATGCCTGCTCCTCTGCCGGAGTCAGTCATCTGGTTCAGGTTTCCAGCATTTTCGCCGGATTGGGCGAGGAAACGCCGTTCTACAACAGCTACGCCCTGTCCAAACGCCATGCCGAGGAGTTGGCCCGGCTCTATTGCCACAAGGCTGGTCTGCCGCTGGCGACTTTACGTCCGGCTCAACTGTATGGAGAAGGTGAGGCTTTCCGCCGCCACCAGCCTTTCCTGTACGCGCTGCTGGACCGTGCGCAACGCGGTGAAGACATCGTTCTGTATGGTAACAACGACGCCCGGCGCAATTTCATCCACGTCGTAGACATGGCGGAAGTCATTGCCCGCGTGGTGCGGCAGCGCATTGAAGGCCGTTACGATTGCATTAGTCTGTCCAACCTGCGCTTTTCCGAAATTGCGGCGGCAGCGGTGGCCGCTTTCGGGAGCGACAGCGCAGTTAGCTTCGATGCCACCAAGCCGGATATTCCCGACAACGCTTTTGCGGCTGATGACACGCTGTATCGCCGTATCGATTATTTCCCGCAGATTTCACTGGCGGAGGGCTTGGCCCGCGAGGCGGCTCGCAGAAAGGCCCCGTCATGAAGCGGGTTTTAGTTTCCGGCGCCAGCGGCATCGTCGGTTACGGCGTATTGCGTTCTCTGCGGCAGTCTGGGCAGCCATGCATTCTGGTGGGAACTTCGATCTACAACGATTCGGTGGCTCCAGCCTTCTGCGACGTGTTCGAGCAGGCGCCGCCGACCCTGGCGCCAGAGTACCTGGGCTGGCTCCAGGACACGTTGCGGCGGCATCGCATCGACCTTCTGATACCCGGCATCGAGATCGACATGTACCATTGGGTGGAACACGTCCCGGAGATAAGCGCTACTGGGGCGTTACCGCTGCTCAACGTACCCGAACTGATCGCCCTGTGCAAGGACAAGTGGGCATTCTATCGGCAGCTGCGAGAGGCCGGTGTGGTCTGTACCATCGAGAGTTCACTTGAAGCCGATTTCACCGCGCTGACCCAAAGATTCGGTTTTCCCTTCCTGCTCAAGCCGCGCCGGGGCTTTGGTTCCAAAGGCATCGTGCGGGTGACTTCGGAAAAGGTTTTCGAGAAGCATCGCGCTGACATCGGTCCGCTGCTGATGGCGCAGCCCGTCGTTGGCGATGACGCCGAGGAATACACGAGTTCGGCTTTTTGCGACGGGAAGGGCGGCTATTTCGCGAGCATGACGCTGCGGCGCAAGCTTTCGCGCGACGGCTTCACTGACAAAGCCGAAGTGACCGACACTACGGAGTTTGTCCCGGCGATGAATGAACTATGCCATCTCTTCCGCCCGCTGGGACCGACGAATTTTCAGTTCCGCCGCTGCCCAGACGGCTCGAAGCTCCTGGAGATGAATCCGCGGATTTCTTCCGCGACATCCATTCGCACAGCGTTTGGTTACAACGAGAGTGCGATGGCGCTGGGCTATTTCTTGGATCAAGTCACCCCCGTGCAGCCTGCCATCCGGCACGGCCGGGCCGTGCGCTACACCGACGAGCACATATTCTATGAAAACGGCGTTCATCTCTGACATCCACGGCAACTATGAGGCGCTCAAGGCGGTGCTGGGCGAGATTGACAGCCTGGGCGTGACGCAAATCTATTGCGCAGGCGACGTGGTGGGCTATTACTCGCAGATCAACGAGTGCTGCTACGAACTGCGCAAACGAGACATTCCATGTGTGATGGGCAACCACGACTGGTACATGGCGGGCGGTGGATTTTGTCCGCGTTCGCGCAGTGTGAACGATTGTCTAGCGTATCAGCGTACAATCATCGAGCCCGAAAATCTGAATTGGCTGCGTACCTTTCCTGTGCAGCGTGAGATCGGCGAGGTCCGGTTGGTGCACGGCGGCTGGGCCGACCCCATTGATGAGTACTTCAAGCCAAGCGCCGAGTATTTCGAGCGGGTACTGGGGAGGGTGTTCGTGTCCGGCCACACCCATATGCAATCCGTGCAGTACTTCGGGAGCAAGATCTATTGCAACCCCGGCTCGGTGGGACAGCCGAGGGACGGTGACCCGCGCGCGGCGTTTGCCGTCTATGAAGCGGACGAATTTACCCTGCATCGTGTCGCGTACGACATGCAGAAGGTCTTCGACTTGATGGAAGGCGCAGGCTTCAACGATTATTACTATGGCGGCCTGAAGACTGGTGCGCGCAATTTGCGGCGCTTGGCGGACGATTAGGACAAGGCCTTCATGTTCAGATGGAAAAAATTAGGTAAGGTGTTCGACCCGAAAGATTTGACCACCGCAAGCTGGATGCACGAGTTCGCGCAATCTCCATCGGTGGTGGTTGGGCACAACTATATCCGGGTCTATTTCTGCTCGAGACCGGCTCCCGGCTCAGACGGGCAATATCTCAGCTACATCTCCTATATTGACCTGGACCGAAGCAACCTGCTCAATATCATGCGGGTATGCGATCAGCCGGTATTGAGTCTTGGGAACTACGGCACCTTCGACGAGTTCGGCACCTATCCGGTTTCTGTGATTCGCGAAGGCGACGAGATCCGCGCCTACTACGCCGGCTGGACGCGGTGCGAATCTGTGCCGTTCAATGCCGCCATCGGACTGGCGATAAGCCGCGACGGCGGCGAGACTTTTCAGCGGCTGGGTGATGGACCGGTGCTCTCCTACACCCCGGACGAACCCTTCGTGCTCGGCAGCCCACGCATCCGCAAGTTCAACGAGCGCTGGCAGATCTGGTATGTGGCCGGCAAGAAATGGAGGATGATCGATGGCAAGCCAGAGCCAGAGTACAAGATCCGGATGGCGACTTCTGACGATGGCATCGATTGGGTCAAGATTAGCCAGGATCTAATCGCGGACAAGTTGGGCGTGCACGAGTGTCAAGCCTGCCCGGACGTGACGTATCGCAGTGGCCGTTACCACATGTTCTTTTCTTACCGCGATATCCGCAACTACAAGAGCCGCAAGGGCGGCTATCGTATTGGTTACGCTGTATCGTCGGACATGGTGATCTGGCAGCGCAATGACGAGTTGGTTGACATCCAACTCTCCAAGACCGGCTGGGATTCCGAAATGGTCAACTACCCGCATGTCTTCGAACTGGATGGTGCTACCTACATGCTGTATCAGGGGAATGGCATGGGGCGTGAAGGTTTTGGGCTCGCGATGCTGGAATCGGAGGATGCATGGGGGTAGGTATGAAGTGGAGGAAATTGGGCAAACTGTTCGACCCGACCGAGCACAAGCTGCCCAACCGCTGCGTGGAGTTCGCCCAGTCGCCGCAGACACTGCTACTGGCGGACCGGTTGCGGGTGTACTTCTCCACCCGTGAGCGTGACAGTGCAGGTAAGTATCTGAGCCACGTTGCCTACGCCGATTTTTCGCGTGACCTAAGCCAATTTCTTGGTGTTTCCGACCATACCGTGCTGCCGCTGGGCGGGCTGGGCAGCTTTGATGAGCACGGTATCTTCCCCATCAACGTGCTGAAGGATGGCGACCGGGTGCTGGCCTACACCACCGGCTGGAACCGCAAGGTGTCGGTGTCGGCGGATGCGTCGATCGGCCTCGCCGTCAGTCATGATGAAGGCCACACCTTCCAGCGCTACGGCACTGGTCCCTTGCTGACCGCCTCACTGAATGAGCCGTTTCTGGTGGCTGATGCTTTTGTGCAGCGTTACGGCGACACCTATCACATGTGGTACATCTATGGCACCAAGTGGCAGAAGTTCAGCGAGAGCGAGCCGCCGGACCGAGTGTACAAGATCGCCCACGCCACTTCGCCAGATGGCATCCACTGGCAGCGCGACGGACGACTCATCATTCGCGACCGACTAAACGCAGAAGAATGTCAGGCACTGCCTACGGTTATTTGTTTGAACGGCGTGTATCACATGTATTTTTGTTACCGGCAGGCGTATGGTTTCCGAACCGACAGCAGTCGCGGATATCGTATCGGTTACGCCTATTCCACTGACTTGCAGAACTGGGTGCGCGAAGATAACCAGGCCGGCCTAGATGTTTCCGACAACGGTTGGGACTCGAAGATGCAGTGTTATCCCCACATTTTTGAGTGCGACGGCAAAGTCTACATTCTCTACAACGGAAATGAATTCGGTCGCCATGGCTTCGGCGCCGCAACACTTGACAACTAAGACGAAAATAACATGAGTAAACCTAGGAATTACAACCGGGAGCTGGACGACGCGGACGAAGCCACCAACGAGAAGTACGCTTACAGTTTCGATTTCGATGTGATGCATCCCTACATGATTCGCTCGTTCGAACCGTTCTACCGTCCAGGCAGCTTGCTTGAATTAGGTAGTTATCAGGGGCAATTCACTCGCCGCTTTCTTAAGCACTTCGATGACGTCACCTGTGTCGAGGCATCTAGTGATGCCATGGCCGAAGCCAAGCGCACCCTGGGAGACAGAGTGCAGTATATAAATGCGCTGTTCGAGGAAGTAGTACTGCCTAAACGCTACGACAACATCGTGCTGACCCATGTGCTCGAACACTTGGATGATCCAGTGCGGGTTCTGGAACGCATCAACTACGAATGGCTGGCCGAAGGAGGTCGTTTTTTCCTTGTATGCCCAAATGCCAATGCCCCCTCTCGGCAGATCGCAGTCAAGATGGGGCTGATCTCGCATAGCGCCGCCGTGACACTCGCTGAGGCCGAGCATGGCCACCGCATCACCTACTCGCTGGATACACTGGAACGAGATGCCGTAGCGGCGGGCCTCAGAGTGGTTCATCGCTCCGGAATTTTTTTCAAGGCACTGGCCAATTTCCAGTGGGATAGGCTGTTGCCGACGGACATTATTTCCAACGAGTATCTCGATGGATGCTACAAGCTTGGTCAGCAATACCCCGATTTGTGCTCGAGCATCTTTCTCATGTGTGAGAGGGGGGCGGGGCGATGAAGATATCGTTCGTGGTTGCGGTCTACCACAACGAAGGGGCTGTTTCGAAAACGCACGAAAAGATCCAGGCAGTCTTCGCAAGCGAACTCCCGCAGCACGACTACGAGATCGTCTTTGTCGACGACGGATCTAAAGATGGGTCGTTGCAGGAGGTTCTGCGCCTGAGGGAGCACGATCCGCGGGTCAAGGTGATTACCTTCACCAGAAACTTTGGTCAGATGGCCGCCATGTTGGCGGGGTTCAACCAAGCTACGGGTGATGCCGTCATCAATATTTCGGCCGATCTTCAGGATCCGGTCGAATTGATCCCGCAGATGGTCGAGAAGTGGCAGGGTGGAGCCGAAACGGTCATTTGCTACCGGACAGATCGGGCAGATACTCTTGCGGCGAAGCTGTTTTCGCGCTTGGCCTACGGCGTATTGCGCATGTCTTTGCCACAGATTCCACCCGGTGGTTTTGACTTTGTCTTGATGGACAGGAAGGTCATGAACGCCTTTAATTCCATCGATGTGAGGCACCGGTTCTTTCAGGGTGATCTGCTATGGACGGGATATCGCACCTGTTTTATCCCCTATGCTCGCCAGCAACGAACAATCGGAAAGTCGCAATATAACTTCGGCAAGAAGTTGAAAAACTTTCTGGATGCGGTATTGGATGCTTCCTATTTGCCGATCAGATTTATATCGCTCGTCGGGTTGATTACATCCGCGCTGGGTGCTTTTTATAGCATTTCCATCGCGATTAGCTGGCTGCGCGGCGAAACGCCGTTCACAGGCTGGGCACCTCTGATGATCGTAGTCCTGCTGGTGGGGGGGATGATCATGGTGATGCTTGGAGTGATCGGGGAATATGTTTGGCGCATCAATGAGGAAGTGCGGAAGAGACCGAACTATGTAATCCGGGATAGATTTCTATGAACGATAGCCTCCAGTACACTCTGGTCGATGGAATCAAGTGTTACAGCCCGGAAGTTGCGAGCGCCTATACAGACTATCCTGATAGTGGATTTGATCTGACGGATGAAAACGCCGAGAGCAGTTTCTGGGTCAGTTCCAGGAACCGCCTGTTCAAGCGTATCGTTCAGATCCACCTGTTGCCGACCGGTAAGACGAGATTGCTGGAGATAGGCTGTGGTACTGGCGATTTCATTCGCCAGATCGCCCGGAATGAGAGTCTAGAAATCACGGGGTCGGAGGTTTATCTGAAAGGCCTTGTGTACGCCAAAAAAAACCTCCCCGGTGTTGAATTCATCCAGTTCGATGTCACGAAAGGAAAGATCGACGAGCAGTTTCACGTCATCACCGCATTCGATGTAATTGAACACGTTGATAACGATTCTGCCGCGCTGTTGAACATCAATCAAATGCTCGCCGATAATGGGGTTTTTATAATAAGCGTTCCACAGCATATGTTTCTGTGGAGTAAATTGGATGAGATGGTAAGACACAAGCGCAGATATTCAAGACGGGAATTGGTGAGCAAGCTGAAAGCCAATGGGTTTGACGTTGCTTATGCAACTTCATTTCTCTTCGTGTTATTTCCTTTGATGCTGATTTCCCGGTTGTTTGACAAGGGGCGCGATGACCCGCTATCGGATGAGCGAGCGCTCGAGAAGCGAGTAAAATTCTCTGGCGTGGTGAACTCAGTGTTTGATTTATTCATGCGAATTGACGAGAGCCTGATACGGATGGGCGCGTCACTCCCATTTGGCGGGACGCTGGTGATTGTTGCCCGGAAGCGTCAATAAGGTTTCAACCTCGTTTGACCAATGCGCACAGTTTGGTCGGGAGAGCAATGCATAGATTAAAAATCGAGGTTACGAAATTCACGCTGGTCGGGGCGGCGAATTTCGTGCTTACGTTTGTCGTGTTCACCATGATGTTGAAGGTGATGTTGGTAAACTATCTGTTTTCGTTGTGCGTGGCGTGGATAGTTGGATTGTTTTTTTCTTATGCGTTGAATTTTTCATGGGTATTTAAGCCAGAAGAAAAATTGCAATTCAAGGTGCGATTTTTGAAATACTTTTTGGCGAGTGGGGTTTCTATTGTGTTGAACATGCTGATTTTGGCTTTTATAGTTGAGCGCACTGATACAGATCCGTATTACGTTCAGTTGGCGCTGCTTCCTTTAATTGTTCTGTTCAATTTTTTGGCTGCGAAGTTTTGGGCATTGCGGCACTCGTCGTGAGAATTCAGCACAAGTATCTATTGGGCGAAGTCGGCGTGGTCGAATCTTGTTCAGGCGGATCCGGAATGTAACTTGATGCGAATCAGCCCGTCCAATTTGGCAGCGGCAACGGTTGTTTTGCTTTTTCTTGCGCTCATCGTATCGGGGCTGCTGGTGCCGATCTATGCCGATGAGGTTTCAACCAAGATGACCCAGGCGACCGTCTTCCTGAACGATGGAAGAATGTTGACTGCCATTCCGCAATGTCTTCCCGAATTGACAATGCGGATTCCGGCCTCATGGTACCCAGCCGCCGCCATCTATCAACTCACATACCACGATCTTAGTCCTTTGATGATCCGCGTTTCCGGGGTCATCCTTGCACTATTGTTTGTTTTCATGGCTGCGCTTGGCCTGAAGCGCGTCGTTCCAGAGAATCTATCGTATGGCCCACTCCTCGCCGGATTCGTTGCAGTGCTTGGGCTGGGGGTGCTGCCGCTTACCCTGGTTTTGTCTAGATCGGAGCAGTGGTTTCTGTTACTGCTGACCTACTTTGTTTTCTTTCCGCTGATCAACAAAAACAGGGGCATGTTTTTTTCAGGTCTCCATGCGTTGGTTTTTGTCACTTGTACATCGCTGCTCTTCTATACGCACCCCAAGGCAGCTTTTTTTGCCCCGGTCGTTATTGTCTCTGGCTGGATTTCCTTCCGTGGTTGTCGTTGGTTACAAATGTTCACTCTGGCGTTTGCGATTGTTTGCCTTGCTCAATCAGTTTTGGCAGCAAAGGAATTGTTTAATTGCGAGAACGCGCCGATTATTGCAGCGGCTTTTTCCAAGCAAACGTCCAGCCTCTCCGCGCTGATGGTGCAGCCGCTCGGCCTGGTTCTGGAATTGGGCGGCAATCTCGTGACGTTTCCCCAAAAAATCATCGATCACTCAGTCTTTCAGGTTGCCTATCAGTCCTTCTGGCTGCCGTCTATTCCCGTTGGCGACGCTCGTGATGGTCTGGTGCGATTAGTCAATCCGTTGATTGCCGGATGTTTGCTGCTCGTTATAGCATTGGGCTTGACAATTCCGCCAGTGGCGTTCGTTTTCGCGCGCATCCAGGGAACGTCAGGCAACGTTCATTTCCTCGCCGGGACACTGTGGTTCTCTCTCGTCGCTCACCTGGCAATCTACAGAACATGGAATTTCTACGGTGGAATTCTTGTAATCGGGACCTTGGTCTTGTTGATCACGCTTAGCCTTGGGAGTGTTCCATGGACGAAATACTGGCGACGAGCTGGCGCCGCTGTCCTGTTTTTACTTTGTACCATCTTCGTGTTAAGTGCTCTCGTGCTCGCTTCTTCGGTTGTCCCTCGTCTGATGAATGATGGTGAAGGGCGCGACTTTGGCTTGCCAGGGCAGCCGCTTTCGGTGCCAACCTTTACTTATGCAGCGCAGCGTGAGAAAATCCGACTCTTTGCGAGTGCTTGCGGGCTTGAGGGAGACGGGGCTAGGCGTCTGGTTGTTGATGATTTGACGTACTTTGCATTTGATGGATTGCATGAGCCGATGCATCTTGTCTATCTCTCAGAAAGTGGGATGGGACCGGATATTAAGGGTGGCGACCTCATCGGTTTTCTGAACAGGATGGCTAGCCCCGGCGTGATCGCTCAATGCACATTCTTGCCCCCGGCTGTCAGGCAACATGCGATGGAAGACGGGAATTTGTGTTGCGTGAAGTGGGAAGTGAAGTAACCGGCAGCGCATATCCTGATTTGGCAATACTCGCCGGGTGTGCGCGGAGCCCGAAACTGAATCACATTCGAAACAGGAAACCGAAATGAACGGTGTGTTGCTGATTACGGGAGGCACGGGGTCCTTTGGCAATGCAGTGCTGAGGAGATTCCTGAATCAAGGATTCTCGGAGATACGTATCTTTAGCCGGGACGAGAAAAAACAGGATGACATGCGGAAGCGGTATGCCAACCCGCAGCTCAAGTTCTACATTGGTGACGTCCGCGATTCGTCTTCAGTCCTGAATGCTGTGCGGGGTGCCGACTTTATCTACCACGCTGCTGCCTTGAAGCAGGTTCCTTCCTGCGAGTTTCATCCGCTCGAAGCAGTGAAGACCAACATCCTTGGTACTGAAAATGTACTCGAAGCGGCGATCATTTCAGGCGTCAAGCGTGTTGTATGCTTGAGCACTGATAAAGCGGTGTATCCGATCAACGCGATGGGGATCTCCAAAGCGATGATGGAAAAGGTGATGGTGGCGAAATCACGCGGCAGCGAATCGACGGTAGTCTGTGGCACACGCTACGGCAACGTCATGGCTTCGCGCGGCTCTGTGATTCCATTGTTCATCGAGCAGATTCGCACCGGCGAGCCGATCACGATTACCGATCCGGCGATGACGCGTTTCATGATGACGCTCGATGATGCTGTTGATCTGGTGCTTTATGCCTTTGACCATGGCAAACCTGGCGATATTCTCGTGCAGAAGGCGCCGGCGGCTACCATTGAGACCCTGGCCAGGGCGCTAACCGGATTGATGGGCGTTCCTGATCATGAAATTCGCGTAATTGGTACTCGCCATGGCGAGAAGCTCTACGAGGCGCTGCTGAGCCGGGAGGAGCGCGTAGCCGCAGAGGATTTGGACGGCTACTTTCGCGTGCCGCCTGATCTGCGGGATCTCAACTACGGCAAATTCGTCGAACAGGGGGAGGTGCGAATTTCCGAAGCTGAGGACTACAATTCGCACAACACCGAACGCCTTGACGTCGAGGGAACGAAAAAGTTGCTCATGCGACTGAGTTTTATGCCGGCCATTGTCCGTGGCGAGAACGTTCCTCCCGAGGAGTGAAGATGCGTGTCCTGATTACGGGCTCCAAAGGATTCATTGGCCGGAACCTGGCAGTGCGCCTCGGGGAACTCGACGGCTACGATGTTCTCGGGTTTGACAAGGAGAACTCCTTGGGCGACCTGCGGCAAGCGGTCGAAGTGGCAGATGCCGTTGTGCATTTGGCAGGTGTCAACCGCCCGTTGGACGTGAAGGAGTTTGCGCAAGGTAACGCCGATCTGACGGTTCAACTTTGCAAACTCATCGGCGCAACTCGCCGCAAGATCCCGTTGATTCTATCGTCCTCGATTCAGGCCGATCAGGCCAACCCTTATGGCAAGAGCAAGCGGGCGGCAGAGGAGGCCGCCGAGCATCTGGCAAGCCGTACTGCCAATCCGGTCACCATTTATCGCCTGCCGAATGTTTTCGGCAAGTGGTGCCGCCCGAACTACAACTCGGTCGTGGC
>Ga0058868_1019379_pt1 | contig 13917 bp, 8 predicted proteins | sample TNRReaAerobicRNA_2_FD_59631 | JGI IMG/M metagenome (GOLD analysis project Ga0058868, IMG submission 59631) | Wastewater treatment Type I Accumulibacter community from EBPR Bioreactor in Madison, WI, USA - TNR Reactor, Time F- 52min-Aerobic_ RNA... | ecosystem: Engineered > Bioreactor > EBPR >...
GTACCCGTTCGGATGCGCTGGCTGCCGGGGCGAGCTATCCCGCCATTACCCTGACGGTCTCTGTAAACTTGTCTGCGAACGACCCGGAGATCAACGAAATCTTTGTGGATGGCGGCGGCGAGTTGAACACCGCGAATAATAACTCGGTCGACGTCACCGATATCAAACTCCAGCCGGATGTCAGGATCGTCGCGTACGAATTGCTCGATGCGAACGATGACCCGCTGGTGGGGAATCCGCAGGCAGGCGATAACTTCAAAGTAAAACTCTCCGTTCAGAATCAAGGCGGCGCCGATACGCCCGGCGTTTTCTACCGCTCCGTCTATGTGGATGGCTTGGGTGATTATCTGCCAGGTGACCCGTCTGACGACATCGATTATGAGTTCTTCTCCGAGTTGGAAATCTCTACGAAACCGTCTTATGAACATGCCGGGTGCTTATATTACGGTGACCCGGAGCAGTTTATTAGTAAAGGTACTTTTTATACGAGTCAGAATTTCCTTAGTCTTCCGGCAGGTGTAACCGATTCTCAGAATTCAGTTATTGAGATATCCGGCCTTGAAGCAGGTACTTATGACCTATACTTCTATGCTGATCCGACCTGTCTAACCGAAGAAGCAAATGAGGACAATAATGACTTTGGTCCGATTGAAATTACGGTTGGTCCTTATAACAATGATACAGTTGGAGTTTTCCGTCCCAGTAATGGCGCATTGTATTTGAAAAACTATAATACAACAGGATTTGCAGACTTGTATCTAACTTATGGTTTGCCAGGAGATTATCCCATCGTGGGGGACTGGAATGGCGATGGTATAGATACAATTGGTATTTATCGAAATGGTATTTTTTATCTTCGGAATTCAAATACCAATGGATTTGCTGATATCTTGGTTCCTTTTGGAGCGCTAGGAGATCAACCAATTGTTGGTGATTGGAATGGCGATGGTATAGATACCATAGGTGTTTATCGAAGATCGACTGGAACATTTTATTTGCGTAACAGTAATACTAATGGATCAGTTGATGCGACATTTACGTTAGGCATTCCCGGTGATATAGGAATTGCAGGTGATTGGAATGGGGATGGTGTAGTTACCACGGGAGTGTTCCGCCCAAGTAATGGTGCGCTGTATTTGAAGAATACAAATGCAACAGGGTTCGCTGATTTAGTTTTAACTTACGGATTACCAGGGGATTTGCCTGTAACTGGAGATTGGAATGGCAATGGTGTAGACACCATTGGTATCTATCGAAATGGTTTTTTCTACCTAAGAAACAGTAACACTAACGGGTTTGCTGATATAATACTTGAGTTAGGGATAAGTGGAGATATGCCTATCGCAGGTGATTGGGATGGATTGCCATAAATATCGCCGGTGGGTCTCAGGCATTTTCTAACCAAGGGCTTATAGTCTTTAATTGAACTTAGATCCTTATAAGTGTTGCTACTTTGAAAGGAACAATGCCCAACTTACACCAAAAATTTCAATACATACTGTCGTCAATATTAATTCTTATTTCCTTATCTTGTGTATCCCAAACCGCCGGAAATAGTAATGAGATGACAAATAAAAAAGACTGTTTTATTCAGGATGAATTAAACTTAAACGAGATCGAGATTTATAGTTTGCCGATATTGGATCCGCCAACACTCTCGAATTCAACTCCTCCAAAAGATTCACCACTTCGTTTTGCGGATTCTGTAGAGGTGGATTTAAGCCCAAATAAAAATGGTACATGGTTATTAATCGATGACGCCACCAAATCGTGGCGCTTGAGGATTGTTTCTCCAGGATCCCTTTCAATCAACATTGGCTTTACTACTTTCAAAATGCCTGAAGGAGGATGCCTGTTTTTATTTACCCCTAATCGAGAAATTGTCTTGGGTCCTTATACAAATCAGGATAACTATGAACATGGTCAACTTTGGACACCATCAATTGATGGAGAGGAGGTAATTATTGAAGTAACTATCCCTAGTGCATCAATCGCGCAATTAAGACTGATAATCGGTTCCATCAACCGGGAATTTAGGCGATGACCTATATTCTAAGATTGTTAAACTATCAAGGAGGTAATGCAATGAAAAGAACCCTTTTAAGAAATGTTTGTGTTGTTGTAATTCTACTCATCATCACGGGGATTGTTACGCCGCTTGAGGCAAAATATGTTAGTGCCAATAATGAGGTGCAACAAAATTTCTCGGTTTTCCCAAGGTCTTCTGGACCGCTTGGACCAACTGGACAGCACTTGGATAACATCGATACCATTTTTATGCCGTTGGTGGATACAGAAAAGTTGTTGTTGGAAGACGCGCTTAGGCAACCTGGTGCCCCCCCTCGTTTTGCTCAATCTATTGAAACGCAGATCAATCCTGAAACACATGGAACTTGGGAGTTACTGAATGATGATATTTATCTCTGGCGTTTGCGGATAGGATCAACCGATGCGGTTTCATTGAATTTTGGATTTACAGACTATTACATGCCAGAAGGTGGAAATCTTTATGTCTACACAACAGATTACAATGAAGTGCTAGGCCCATATACCAGCCAGGATAATACAGATTACGGACAACTGTGGACGCCAATTATTAATGCAGATGAAGTTGTTATTGAAGTGTCACTTCCTCAAGCCGTAGCAGATGAACTTCGGTTGGAACTGACCTCTGTAAACCATGGTTATCAAGATTTTGATCAGGCTGAAAAGTCTGGGACGTGCAATGTAGATACAATCTGTTCACAGGCTGATTCTTGGAGGAATGAAATTCGATCAATTGGGCGCTATACCGTCAGTGGAATGTATCTATGCACAGGTGCCCTAATCAATAACACGGCCCAAGATCGCAAACCCTATTTTCTAACAGCAAATCATTGTCTAGATACATCAGGGGAGGCAGCTTCGGTCGTAGTATATTGGAACTATCAAAACCCAATTTGTCGAGCTGTTAACAGTACTGAAAATGGGGTTTCAATCCCAACTACCGGTTTTCCAACTCAATCGGGGTCTACCCTTCGGGCGACCTATGCGCCATCAGATATGACTTTGTTAGAACTGTCTAGTCCTGTTTCAAGTGGTGTCAATGCGTTTTGGAGTGGTTGGGATCGTAATAATGCTAATGCTACTAGCGTAGTTGCAATTCACCACCCGCAAGGACATGAAAAACGCATAAGCTTCTCTAACCAATCAACCACGATTACCTCATATCTTGGTAATGCGATACCCGGGGGGGGGACGCATCTCCGGGTCATCGATTGGGATTTAGGTACTACCGAAGGTGGATCGTCAGGGTCTCCCCTTTACAACCAAAATCGCCATATTATCGGACAACTCCATGGTGGTTATGCTGCTTGTGGAAATAATGATTCTGATTGGTATGGACGCCTATATACATCATGGACAGGTGGTGGGACTAATTCTACACGCTTAAGCAACTGGCTTGATCCTACAAATAGTGGTGTTATGGTTTTGAACGGGATAGATACCTCATCTATTGCAATTGATACAGTTGGTGTCTTTCGCCCCACTAATGGAGCCTTATACTTGAAGAACTCCAACACCACTGGCTTCGCCGATTATGTATTAACATATGGATTGCCAGGCGATTATCCAATTGTGGGAGATTGGAACGGCGACGGAGTTGATACGATAGGGATATACCGAAATGGAACTTTCTATCTTCGAAACTCAAACACAAATGGTTTTGCTGATATTGTTTTCTCCTTTGGCGCACCAGGAGATCAACCTGTTGCTGGCGATTGGAATAATGATGGTGTGGATACAGTTGGGTTATATCGAAGCACGATTGGTACATTTTTTCTGCGGAATACGAACTCAACTGGAGCGCCTGAAGTAACTTTTTCTTTAGGTATATCTGGAGATATTGGTATTGCCGGTGACTGGAATGGTGATGGTACGGATACTACTGGCGTATTTCGGCCCAGCAATGGTGCTTTATACTTGAAAAATGCTAATACAACCGGGTTTGCTGATTTGGTATTGACCTATGGTTTGCCTGGGGACGCTCCTGTAACGGGAGATTGGAATAGCGATGGGGTTGATACCATCGGTATCTATCGTAATGGTACTTTCTATCTCAGAAACAGTAATACCAACGGATTTGCAGATATAATCCTTACATTAGGTGTAAATGGTGATATGCCAATTGGAGGTAACTGGGACGGATTGCCATAGCAGGCAATTATGGTATAAATAAGAAACACAAAAGACACTACAGAAACATGCGTAGTGTTTTTTGTGAGTAATTATCTATTAGTTGAGATTGTTATGGATCATTATCATTCGTCATTCAGGCATGTTGATATTTATAAATCATTTCCATCGTCTCCGAGGGCTATGTTTTTCGGCTTTTGGCTAAATCGGAGTCTGATTTGGCAAATGTTAAAGCGGGATATTGCGCAACGCTATCAAGGTTCAATCATTGGCGTGGCATGGTCCTTTATTACACCATTGTTAATGTTATTGGTTTATACCTTTGTTTTTTCTGTTGTATTTAAGGCGCGCTGGGAAGAAAACATTCAAGAATCAAAAATTGATTTTGCTTTATTGCTATTTGTTGGAATGATAGTATTTGGGGTTTTTTCTGAAATGGTCAATAGAGCGCCGAGCTTGATACTCTCAAATATAAGTTATGTTAAAAAAGTGGTTTTTCCTCTTGAAATCTTAACCTGGATTTGCTTAGGATCGGTCATTTTTCATAGTGCAGTCAGTGTAATTGTTCTATTGGTTCTGCAATTAGTGAATAACTTTTTTTTGCCATGGACTGTTATTTTGTTCCCACTGGTTTTATCCCCACTTTTCTTATGGGGGATCGGCTTTTCTTGGTTAATTTCTGCTCTGGCAGTATATATACGTGATATTGGACAAGTAACAGGTGTTTTTACTACAATATTAATGTTTTTATCCGCGATTTTTTATCCTGTAGCAGCATTGCCTGAAGAATTTCAGTTTTTCATAAGGGCAAATCCATTGGCAGTCACCATAGAACAAAGTCGCAAGGTGCTTATTTATGGTCAGCAACCTAATTGGTATGAACTTGCTGCAGTATTTATAGTCGGGTTTATTGTTGCTTGGTTTGGTTTCTGGGGGTTTCAAAAAGCACGGAAGGGATTTGCCGATGTCCTATGACACTGTAATTAACGTTAAGGGATTGGGAAAACACTATGAGATTTACAGCCAACCTCAAGATCGCCTGAAACAATTTCTTATGCCCCGCTTGCAACACCTTATTGGGAATGCTCGGAAAAAATATTATCGTGACTTTTGGGCGCTGAAAGATATTTCTTTTGATGTTCACAGAGGCGAAACTCTAGGTATTATTGGTAGAAATGGCTCGGGTAAATCAACATTATTGCAAATCATTAGTGGAATATTATTGCCTACTGAAGGTGAAGTTACAACCAAAGGTAGGATATCTGCCTTGTTAGAATTAGGTGCAGGGTTTAATACAGAGTTTACTGGGCGAGAAAACATATATATAAATGCAGCTTTATTGGGATTAAGTCATCAAGAAATAGAGAATAAAATTGAAGATATTCTTGCTTTTGCTGATATTGGCGAATTTATTGAACAACCTATAAAGTTATACTCAAGTGGAATGATAATCCGTCTGGCCTTTGCGATTCAGTCACAAGTCGATCCTGATATCTTGATTGTTGACGAGGCTATTGCAGTCGGTGATGCTAAATTCCAAGCTAAATGCTTTGATAGGTTAAAAAGGCTTAAAGAGAATGGCACTTGCATTTTGCTAGTAAGTCATTCAACTGAGCAGATATTAACACATTGTTCAAAAGCATTGCTTTTGAACAATGGTAAACAAATTGTGTTTGGCAATACAAAAAAAGTAGTGAATACATACTTAGACCTACTTTTTGGAAGGGATAAAACATCTAACTTTAATATATCCCAAGGAAAACCCCAGACCCTAAAGTCAGATTCTGCAGCAATTGATGTAGAAGCAGCTAATGATTTGTTTCATACGCGTTCTGGATATAACAAATACGAATATCGTTGGGGGGATAGACTTGCGGCAATTTTGGATTATAAAATTGAATCTGACGGACAGATATTCCCGTCCGTGATTAACTCTGGAAGTTATCTGAATTTTGATTTTCTTCTTGACTTCAAAGAGGTGTTATTTAGGCCCGTTTTTGGGTTAACACTGAGAACCAAAGATGGTATTCTAGTGTATGGAATTAATTCTGAAGCATTTTATGGGCATCGATTTCTTGATTCGGTTCATCCTAATTCGCTTTACATAGTCAGGATTGGCTTTGATTGTATTTTGTCCACTGGCGACTACTTTGTGTCAGTGGGAATTTCAACTCGCGATGGTGATAATATTACCCCACATGATCGAAGATATGACTCTATACATATATTTGTTCAATCTAAGAATGATTTTTCAGGACTAGTAAACTTAAAATCAGAATTGGATATTAAGTAAGTTATTGAAATGAAATTAATGAAATATATGCTTGATAATATTTCTGCCGCTGAGGGCGGCTTGAACAGGAGTTTGTAAGTCTAAAGACTGACAACGGATCAATTAATAAAATGATATATAATGTTTTTAGAAAGTTATTAACTTCTGATGAGCGACCAAAATTTGTTTCCCACAAACTCTTCTAATAGTCTTGTCGACTTAGGACCACTTTATCACGATTACTCCTTTTTTGGTTTTAAGAGCATTCAGAAAGAGGGTAATTTTGAATTAAATCAAAAAGCAAAAGAGCCTATTATTATTGCTTACATTGCTTATGCAATTGCAAAATCTAAATCTGACCCTAAAGATAGTGTTACGTTTTCTGAATTGTTTTGCGCGGATGGTTATTATGCAATGATTGCAAGTCGTTTAGGCTGCAATTTAAGTTTTGGTATTGATAACAACAAACATGGTTTTTTTGATAAATCTCACGAAATAATTAAAAGATTAGGACTTGATAATGTGAAATTTATTAAAGAGGAAATAACAGGTGAATCGAATTTCCCTTCGACTGATATAGTGGCAAATCTTGGAGGTTTATATCATGTAGATAATCCTGAAGAAATATTACGAATGTCTTATAATATGTCTAACAGATTTCTAATCGTCCAAAATGTAGTGTCATTAAGAACTGAAAACGAGAATTATTATGAAGCTCCAGCTCCAGGTTGGACATGGGGAAATAGATATAGTAAAAAATCATTTGATAAAATGATAAATAAAATTTGCAATAAGGTAATTGACCATCATTTTAATGAGTTAATTGGTAATGAGAGACTAGAAGATAGAGGTAGTGTTTACTACTTAATTGAAAAATAGACTAAAAAATAATAAGCATGGAAAACAAAAAACCTCAAATTTATAATAGCGCTAACAAGTATGCTAAAAAACCTGGCATAGATTTTAGCAATGATGTATTGGAAGTGCATGGTTATCAGGAATACGTTATATCTAAGTCAGTATTGTTGCCCTTAGATCCAAATCTTAAGATTAAGCAGCAAATACTATCCAGATATTTTTCTCCTCGTTTTATGCAAAACCGTTCATTATTGGATGTAGGAGCTAATGGCGGTTTTTTTTCTTTTTGGGCAAAGAAAAATTTTTCCAATAAAGTTTACGCGATAGATACGGATTCAGATTATTTAGAAATTGTTAGAAGAGTCCGAGACGAATTAAATTATAACGAAATCCAAGTAATAAACTCAAATTTTATTAATTATTCAGCCCCAGCAGATAATGTTTTGGCTTTAGCGTTAATTCATTGGGTTTACTCTTGTACAGCAGTGTTTGGTAGTCTAGAGGCTGTTGTAAAAAAACTTGCTAGCTTGACACGATATATGCTGATTGTTGAATGGGTTGACCCTACAGATGATGCAATTCAATTTTTTCACCATTTAGACTGGAACAAAGAATATATCAATGAACCATATAATCTTGAGTTGTTTGAAAAGGCTTTGGCGAATAATTTTTTAAGTTATCAAAAGATTGGCAATATTTCCCCGACAAGAAGTATTTACGTTGCTTTTTGTACAGAAAACGAGTTAGATTTATCTTTTCATCTGCCAAGGTTGATGCATGAAAAGCAAATTATTTCTAGCCGTCTATTATCCTCATCTGGAGGATTGGAATATTGGAGTATTTTATATTCTCAAGATGATTATATATATAAACAGGCTACATTTGATTTAGCATATCGGGAAGGATTATTTTTGAAACAACTGGAGAACAGTTACTTTCCTAAGCTAATTGAGCTGGAGCAAAAAGATTTATATTCTTTTATCAAGATCGAAAAAATAAAAGGTTCACAGCTAAAAAAAGAAATGTCACTTTTATGCTCTTCGCCGGAAACCTTCTATAATTTTTCTATCCATTGCTTGAATATTTTAGATGTCCTTCAGGAAAAGGGTATCATTCATAGAGACATTCGTCCCGAAAATATTCTGATTCGTGACAGGAAACCTGTATTAATTGATTTTGGCTGGGCAGTATCGAATAATAGCCCATATTACACCCCCGAAGGTTTAGGCTCTACCTACAGGCCCCCTGATGGTAGTTTTTGTGATATATACTCAATGGGAAAGGTATTAGAGTATGTACATGGAAGTCATTTCCCCGTTTTTAATGAGCCAATTGCGTTAATGACATCTGTAGATCCTAAATTGAGAGTTAGAAAAATATCGACATTAAAAAATATCTTTAAAGTTGCTTTCTCAATTTTTCAAAAGTAAGAGCCTACTGTATCAATTAATACTACTTCAATAAAGAGTCCAAAACTCTTATTGTAGATTCAATAATTTTTATCGAAAATTTATAAACTCTCCTTAAGTAATGAATAAGAGGAAATTATGAAAAATGCTAACCTTAACTCCCCTAACGAAGGAAATTCATCAGAAACAATATTGGACTTGCTTGATCAATTAAAGGATCGTGATATTAAGCTTGTTTGGTTGCAAGATGAATTATCGCGCTTGCAAAACACTACGAATCTCAAAATTAGTGAAGAAATTGAAGTTCGAGATGAGGCTATTCGATCTCGAGATGAGGCTATTCGATCTCGAGATGAGGCTATTCGATCTCGAGATGAAACAGTGCAGTCAAAAGATAATATTATCCGATCGCGTGATGAAGCAATTCTTTGGTTAAAAAACGAATTGAGTCTAAAAAACGAAGAATATCAGGACATTCTCTCTTCAAAGAGTTGGAAATTAATATTGTTTTATCGGAAAATACGAAGTTGGTTGGCTAAAATAACATTGCCCATACGTCACCCAATTCATTGGATTATGAGCAAGTTGCGCAGTCCTGGGTTGCGCAACTTACTGAAAAATGTTTTGCCTTCCCCTATTATCAATCTCTTAAGAAAATTTGTTCGGCGCCAAATTTCTCCACTGGTATTTGGTTCACCTCCACTGGAAATGCAACAAATTTCTAAAATCAATAACAAAATAAGAAAACCTGATTTCTACGATGAGTTGCAGATTAATCCGCATTTGGTAATTAATGAGGTCCCTAATGACTTTGTAAAAAAATCACCTGTTTTCAGGACCTTTCCTGATATTATCTGCTTTTCAATTATAGACTGGGATTTTCGATATCAACGCCCTCAGCAAATAATGTCACAGTTTGCTGCACATGGACACAGGGTATTTTTTGTCAGCATTTCCAAATTTTTACCTGAAAACATTTCTTCAAGAATTATTACTAGAGAGATTAAGGAGAATATATTTGAAATCTCATTAGCTGTAGATTTTCCGCCGTCAATATACGAACAACTTGTAACCGGGAATACCCTCAAGTCGTTGATGTTATCTATGGATGAATTAAGAAAGGCATTTCAAATAGAAGAAGCTATTAGCTACATAATGATTGCTTCTTGGACAGACTTGGCAATCGAAGCGCGGAAAACTTGGGGGTGGCATGTAGTTTATGATTGTATGGACGAATGGGATACTTTTCCTCTAATCAAACAGTCTATAGTTGAGGCAGAAAATCGACTAGTGGATGAGTGTGATCTTCTGGTAGTGACTGCGCAACGATTGTTCGAAAAATGGAAAGAAAACAAAAAGTCGATAACATTGGCTCGTAATGCAGTAGACTATGATTTTTTCAATAATCACCTCCAAGTAAATCAATTGTTAGATGGTGTACCACATCCAATTGTTGGATATTATGGCGCAATTGCAGATTGGTTTGATTTAGAATTAATGCTATTTATTGCAAAAAATCGACCAGATTATAATTTTGTGTTAATTGGTGGAATATTTGACATAGATATTTCTGCATTAAAGGCATTGCCAAATGTGAGATTTTTAGGCCAGCAGCCCTATGAGACAATGCCAAAATACCTTTATAACTTTGATGCTTGTATCATCCCATTTAAGATAAATGCCGTCACCGAAGCAACAGATCCTGTTAAGGTGTATGAATACCTATGTGCAGGTAAACCAGTTGTATCTGTAGCATTACCTGAACTAAATTCTTTCCGTGAATTATTATATATCGCTAGTGATTATAATGATTTTGTCGTAAAGATTGATTTAGCTTTAAGAGAAAATAATGTTGATATTAATCAACGACGCATAGAGTTTTCTAGCCAAAATACATGGGGAAAACGCTACGAAACGATCTTCGCTGATTTTGTAGCGACTATTCCGTTGTGTAGCATTATTATTGTAACTTATAACAACTTAATAATAACCAAATTATGCTTGGATAGTATTTTTCGAAATACTGAATATCCAAACTTTGAAGTTATTGTTGTTGATAATAAATCTTCTGATGGAACTCAAGAATATTTACTTGAACTATCTCAAAAATACGATAACTTGCATGTCATAATTAATGAAGAGAATCATGGTTTTGCGAAAGCAAACAATCAGGGATTGGAAAAGGCTAAAGGTGAGTATTTTGTCTTATTAAACAATGATACAATTGTTCCATCAGGATGGTTAAGTCGTTTGTTGCGGCATCTTCAAGATCCCAATATTGGTATTGTTGGTCCTGTCACTAATTTTGTTGGTAATGAAGCAAAAGTCGAAGTTAACTATCGTACATGGGGTGAAATGGAAGAGTTTTCTAAACAGTTTACTTGGAAATATGAAAATAAAATTGCAGATATTCATATGCTGGCAATGTTTTGCGTAGCATTTCGAAGAGATACTTTCCTTTTAGTAGGTAAATTGGATGAGCAGTTTGGTATTGGGATGTTTGAGGATGACGACTATTCAATACGCGTGCAAGCCAAAGGGCTTAAAGTTATATGTGCCTTTGATGTGTTTGTACATCATTTTGGTCAAGCTGCATTCTCGAAATTGATATCGAATGGTACTTATAATGCTCTCTTTAGCGACAATCAGGTTAAATATGAGAAGAAATGGGGTGTGAAATGGAAAATGCATAAAAATGCTTCGCTGTCCCCATATTCCCACCTGTTGGCTGGTAATTCGAATGTCGGCGATCTTTCAACATCCGATGATTATGATGATAAGATAAAACGTGAAAACAAAAAATGGGGCGAACACTTAAAAGTTGAAGCATCAGGAGTGTGGAATGCTTGGCTTGATCACCCAATGATTGTGCAACATTACTATGATCTTTCATTAATTGAAAATCTTCGTTGGGAGAGTTGGGTAGCCCATTATCTGGGCTCTCCTGCAAAAAGGAGTTTGGATTTAGGATGTGGTGCTGGAGCCCGGAGTATTGTAGTCTGGGATGCCGGATCAACAGAATTTGTTGAAGGAATGGACGTTAGTGAAGACAGAATAGAAGAAGGGGAAAGAACTCGCCAGTCGAGGAGTATTCCAGGCAATTTTTATGTTGCAGATATAAATAAGATTTCTTTACCTGAAAATACCTATGATTTGATATTCTCAGCCCATAGTTTTCACCATTTTCTCGAATTAGAACATGTAATGGATCAGGTTTCGCGAGCTTTAACAGATCATGGCTTGTTTATCCTTGAAGAATTTGTAGGTCCAACTCAATTTCAATGGACAGACTTACAGATGCAATATACTCAAAACTTACTCAAAGATATTCCTGAAAAGTTGCGTTTGTTTAAGGATGGAAGACTAAAGATGGCAGAAGGACGCCCAACCGTCGAGCAAGTTGTGGCTGTATCGCCATTCGAATCAATTCGTTCCGCCGAAATTTTACCGTTGTTTCAGAGGTATTTTGATATTGTAGCTACGCGGAATTTAGGTGGCACAATTCAACATCTATTATATAATGGGATTATGCATAATTTTAGACTCGAAGATGAAGAAGCCACGAAACACGTATTCAAGATAATAAAATATGAAGATCAATTAATACAGAACAAACAATTGCCCAGTGATTTTATGCTTTTGATTGGGAAAAAAAAGATAAATAAAAGATAAATAACTTGAGTTTAGAGTTCGTCGGACATTAACAAAAATGGAACTTGCTGATAAAGTTTTCGTGTGACCAAAAAATCTCTCAGCGAGTTCCGAAAAGCAGTATACCAAAGTCTGAAAAGGCGAGCAGATATTTTGTTTGACCTAATCGACGCCCTGACGGTTGCAGGTCAGGTAAGTTCACCGGTGGCATTGAGCGAACAGAAACCATTTCAGCGGAAGTATTGCAGTGTGTATGATGGACTGGAAAACGGAGAAATGGATATGGATGAAATTCTGTCGCTCTTGCCAGCTTGCATGCCGGAAGGCAGCGAAACGATGGTCAGGTACAAAGTGTATGCAGTGGATGCCACCGCCAATGAACATAAGCAGGCAGAAACCTTGCCGGATCGGAGTGTATTGAAGTCGAGCAAGGAAGAGCCAATGCGTTATGGTCACCAATATTCATGGTTGGTGCGCCTGATCCATTTTGGTGGTTCCTGGACCGCGCCAGTGGATATTGAAAGGATCCATACCGAAGCGACGGACACCAAAGTAGCGGCAGTGCAAGTCCAGGAGTTGGATGTACGCGATCCGGAAGAAAAAGTGATTGTGGCAGACAGTCGCTACGAAGAGCGTCACTTTTTGGGCCTCTTCGAGCATTTGAAGCATACCTTTGGACTGATCCGGCTGCACAGCAATCGTATCTTATACGAAGAGCCCCAAGAAAAACCAAAGGGTAGGCGTGGTGCACCCCGCAAGCATGGGAAACATTTCAAGTTGAATAGTGGTCATCGTGCTGAAGATCGAAGTGAGACCTTTCAACTTGGGAAACAAACCGTGCGGGTGCGAGCCTGGTACAAACTACACTTCAAGAAACTGGCGACCTTGATCGGCACTCTGGTACAGGTAGAATTTCTCAAAGAAGATGGAACGCCACGCTATAAGAGACCAATGTGGTTATTCTGGACAGGACCGCAAAGTATTTCCCTTTCAGACCTGTGCCGTATGTATCTTTGGCGTTTTGCGATTGAGCACATGTTTCGGTTTCTGAAACAACACATGGGCTCAATAGCAATCGGTCATCGAGTCTGGTGAGTGCCCAGCAATGGATGTGGTTGTGCGCATTGGCATATTGGCAATTGCTTCTAATGCGTGATGCGGTGCAGGAAGATTATCCAGCTTGGTATCCGCGCAGCAGGCAACAACGCGCCATGTTGACCCCTTATCAAGTGCAACGCTCCGCTTTGGCATTTTTGTTCGAGTTGGGTACACCCGCCTCTAAGCCCAGACCCGCAGGAAAAGGCAAAGGCAGGCAGATGAATTATTGTCCGCCGCCACGTGTTCGTTATCCAGTGGTGTTCAAGAGCAAGAAAGCTCAAGTTCCGGCTTCTGCTAGTCCATAATTGGTATTTGCTTTTCAGTTTTTAATGTTCAGATCAATCGCACAACTCTTGTGCGCCATTTTGCTACTCTAAACTCAAGTAAATAAAAGATAAATAAAAATAAAGATATCTTTGTTATGGCACCCCTTCGCATCCTTTCTGTTATCGG
>Ga0058868_1498047_pt1 | contig 13344 bp, 5 predicted proteins | sample TNRReaAerobicRNA_2_FD_59631 | JGI IMG/M metagenome (GOLD analysis project Ga0058868, IMG submission 59631) | Wastewater treatment Type I Accumulibacter community from EBPR Bioreactor in Madison, WI, USA - TNR Reactor, Time F- 52min-Aerobic_ RNA... | ecosystem: Engineered > Bioreactor > EBPR >...
GCAAATACTTAATAAAGCTAAAAATCATCCTGATTTGCAGAAAATGTTAAAGTTTTGATCTGTCAGATCACTCAAATTTTCAAAAAATGAAATAACTGATGAATGTGTGGAATTTCCTTATTCTAAAAGCCTTTTAGTCTGAATAATTGCAAAATATGCGCAAAATTCCATTATCCTATATAGTTTTCATGATCAGCTGGCAGGTCTTATCTGGACAAATTGTCGGGCAAAATTTAGTTCCGTATGATAATAAATCGGGTGACTTTTTTGGTCAATACCTGAGCATGAACTATCCGGATATCCTGATCAGCGCGCACCAGAAAAATATTTTTGGTTATGCCAGCGGAGCGCTTTATGTGTATCGGGCCAACGGGGAGAACGATGGCTTCAATGAATTCCAGATGATCTTTCCGGCTGATGGTCACGTGGAGGAGTTTTTTGGTTATTCAATGGATATGGACGATACCTGGGCGATCACCGGATCCCACCACGACAGTGATGCAGGAGGAAGCAGCGGTTCAGCTTTCATTTTGAAAAAAGAAAACAGTCTGTGGACGATATTTAAAAAATTGACGCCAAACGATGCTTCTCCGGGAGATGAATTCGGGAAAGCTGTAAGTCTGGATGGGAATACTGTATTTGCAGGCTCGTGGCTGGATGATGATAATGGATCCAACAGCGGTTCCGTATATGTTTTTGAAAGGCAGGAAGATACCTGGACTCAAATCACCAAGCTGTATCCTGACCCGTTTGCAGCTTATGACCAGTTTGGAAATTTTATGGCTGCTGACGATGGATATTTATTGGTAGGCGTTCCGGAAAATACTGCCAACGGTCCAAGGTCAGGATGTGCCTACCTTTTTTCAAAAAGAACAGGTCAATGGCAACAGGTTGACAGATGGTTTCCTGAGGATGGAGAAGAAGGTGCACAATTCGGACAGTCTGTGAGCATCAGCGGACATCGCGCAGCTGTTGGCGCTTATAAAGCGGATGGTTTTTGTACGGATTGCGGAGCAGTGTACCTTTACAGGAAAAACGGCGAGGAATGGGAAAATGATACCACTTTGGTCGCAGCGGATGTTCAAAACGGTGATCATTTCGGGAGTTCGGTGCACCTTCAGGATGATTTGCTGGCAGTAGGCGCCTATTTTGACGATGACCTGGGAATGAACAGCGGGTCTGTCTACCTTTACCAATTCATACACGACCGGTGGGAATTGCTTTCAAAGATCAATGCAAGCGATGGAAGAGCAGGAGATGCTTTTGGTTCATCCGTACTGGTCAGTTTTCCGTATCTGGTAACGGGCGCTTATGGTAAAAGTCAAAATGGATTTTTTAGCGGCGGAGCTTACGTTTACCGGATTGACGGATTGGTTTCTGCTTCTATTGAAAAATTCCGGCACCGGGAATTATTGCTTTATCCAACTTTTTTTGATAACAGGATTTGTATCCGGTCAAATGATGGTGGATTTTATTCCGCTGACATATTGCTGTATGACGGAAATGGTCGTCTGCTTTTTTCGGGCGCCTTTCGTACCGGACAACATTGCCTGGATCCTGGACATTTGCCCGCAGGTTTGATCTACTATAAAATAATTACATCAGACGGGATCTCGTCCGGAAAGCTGTTCAGGCTGTGATCTGAAAAACTTTACTGGCCGTTGTATTTGAAATTCAGCCCTTCTTCGTGTGATATCACCATAACTTCAGTCCGGCGATTCAACGCATGTTCCTCTTCAGAGCATTTCACTCCGTCTTTGCAGTGATTGAGTAACCTGCTTTCACCATAACCTGTAGCCACGATCCTCTTTTCTTCTATGCCTTTTTTAACCAGATAAATTTTGGCATTTTGAGCTCTTTTCAGTGAAAGGCCCTGATTGTAAGATTCCTTACCTCGTGCATCTGTATGAGCGCTCAGTTCAATGACCATACCCGGGTATCTCAGCATGTGATTGGCCAGTTGATCCAATGTATTGACCGCATCGGACTTGAGATCCGCTGAATTATAATCGTAATAGATTTGCCTGAGAACGATGGTCTCACCTGCTTTTACCGGAAGTTGCTGGTTCTCTTCCACCACAGCTATTTTATCCAGTGCAATGCGTATCTGGTCTTCTCCGGCTATGTCTTCATAACTGATGCGGATATCCCTTGGATAATAGCCCTCAGCCGTCACTTCTCCCAAAAATTCCTGATCCTTTGCGAGGCAATAAGTCAGAGCGCCGTCTTTTCCAATGATGAATTGCATGGTACTCACCGGTTCAAGGTGGAATTTATTTATTTTTTCACCTGTTTCTCCATCTTCAAAAATGATGTCGAATCCTTTGCATACGATGGAATCGAGATACACTGTGTGTTCCTTCTTTTCTGAATTAAAATCCATCAACCTGCGGCTTACTCCGAATCCATCTTTTTCGGCGACTAACACATATTGGTCTGAAGGCAGATACAAATTCAGTTCGCCATTCTGCCCTGAGTAGAATATATCATTTTCCTTTACACTTCCCAGCTCAATTTCCTGCACCAATGACAATCGTTCGTCGTTTGTTTCGACGATTTCAGCATCACCTGCGCTGAAAGGCTTGAATAGCATTTTCACGCCTGCAACAGGCCGGTTGTTTTCCTTGTTGATCACCTTTACGGTTGTATAATCAGGAGATTTAAGCATCAGGTTTTGTTCAAGATGCAAGGTGTAAATATCATCTTTCCCTTTTCCCTCTGATCTGGAGGATGCAAAATATATGGTATTGCCTGTTTCATTCAGTATCATGCTGAGGTCATCTGAAGTCGTGTTCAGGCCGTCCATAGATACCGGTTGACCAAAAATCCCGTTTTTATTCACTGAAGCGTAGAGATCAAAACCGCCTTTGCCTCCTTCCCGATCAGAGGTAAAAAACAGGAAATATTTCTGGTTCAGAAAAGGAAAACAATCATTTGCAGGTCCATTGATTTTCGGTCCCAGATTTTCGGGTGATGTCCAGTTTTGATCTCCGGTCATCCTAATGGCATACAGATCCAGGCCACCAAAACTTCCGGGCATATCCGATGCAAAATACAATCTTTTATGCTGATCGTCCCAGGCTGGGTGACATACATTGTATTTTGGTGAATTAACAGGCAATCCCCCTTGCTGAACCCAGCCATCGTCTGTTTTGAGGTAGATGAAAATACCGAGTTTTTGTTCCCGCTCATTTTTTGCTCCTGAAGAAATGTGTTGATTGCGCGTCACAAACAACCATTTTCCGTCAGATGAGATGCTGGCCGGACCATCAAAAAAGCCTTCTGCTTTGATCCCGGCAAAGTATGTTCCAGGAATAAACTGACCGGTAGAATCTTTTATGGATAATTTGAGCACGAAACTATTGTCATCATCCAGTCTGAAACGCTTTTTATCGGTTTTTGACTGAACATACATCAGGTCATTTTGATAATAAACCGGAGAAAATTCATACTGATCGGTATTCAATTGACCTACATTCTCTGGTTTGACTGTCCGCAGTTTTTCCAGATCAAAGTAAGACGCGTCGGTATTGGTTTGTGCACCCGAAATAAATACAAAACCACAATAAAATCCGATGATCAAAAAATATCTCAACATATCCTTTTTTTCCATTTTATCTTAAAAAAATCTGGGACTGACAATATAAGTTCCTTTATCTTTTCTGCCAAAACAATAGTTCAGCATCAATTCAACGCTTCCACTTTCATATTCACGGATCGGGGTGAATGTAATGTCATAAGCCAAACCCATAAAAAATTCCCGGGTCAGCTGCACTCCGCCAATTAAATCGAGTGATTCGGCCAGGACTAATGAGCTTCCACCTTCTCTGATCGTGACTGCTGCAAAGTACCGGTCATAGAATTTCCATCCAAGGTTAAAATCCATCTGAACAGGTGAATTTTCTGCTGCTTTGAGCAAAAACTGTGGCATGAACATGATTTTTGGGTTCATGTAAAATGCAAATCCGGTCATTACATACAAATGGCGCACTTCAAAACTGGTTGCGGGTGATTCACCCAGATCTATACTCGCACGAAGCATCCTGGGCAATCCCGCGCCGATGTAAAAACGGTCATTGTTGTAATACAAGCCAAAACCAGCGTTGAAAATATTTTTAACATATTTGCCTTCAGAAATGGCTGCATCCTGAAAATAAGGATGTGCCATGTTGATTGACGGATCGGTAAAATCGGTGTTGTATTGACGACCGGAAATGGAAATACCCATGCTGAATTCTCCATTTTCAAAGGGAATTCTGTAAGCGTAAGATCCTTCGATGCTCAATTTTTGTTGCACACCAATAGAATTTCTGGAAATACTCAATCCCAGACCAACCCGGTCTCGCGCCATTTTCGGAAAATTGACGCTTAATGCCTGAACTTTGGGCGCACCGGGAAAACCCATCCAGTGTTCGCGGACGATCCCGGTCAGACAATATGCATTTTCATTTCCCGCAAAAGCTGGATTGATGGCAAGTTTATTGAACATAAACTGCGTAAAAAGCGACTCCTGTTGGGCATTTGAAGCAAAGCCGGTTAAAACGATCAGGAATATAAGAGCTATTTTTTGCATACACTTTTTTTTAATCTACTACCTTTCAATGACAACAAAATCACGAATAGCCTGGGTACCATTGCCCAGATCAAGCAAATAATAATAAGTACCCACAGGCAGATCCTTATCTTTATAGGTTCCCTGCCAATCATTCAGATAGGGAGAAACACTATACACTTCATCACCCCATTGATTGAAAACAGTCAAGCGGTTGGAAGGATACAACGGAGTGGCGAGGCATGGAAATACCAGGAGATCGTTGATCCCGTCGCCGTTGGGAGTGATCACATTCATCCCAAAACAATCCGAAATATCACCGACTTCTATTTCAATGACCGCATCACTGTATTTTGCAGGGCAATCGTTGTGAATGAGCCTGTAAGGGATGGTGATTTTTCCTATAAAATATACATTGGGAACAAATCTGAAAGTATTGTTTCCGGTAATTTCTATGATCCCTTCGGGAAATTCCAATCGATCGAAATATACAGTTGCGTCAGCTGCAAAAACATCATTGACTGCCGGTGTCATGTTTACGCCTGTATTATAATCTGTTAGATATTGATCGTCAGCGGCTACCGGAGTTTTCGGAACATAAACAACCACTGTATCGCGGGAAAAATCTTTACAAACATTATAAGAAATCGACCAAACAAACATACTGTTGCCTTCGGGAAGTCCGGTCACCCGGGTGTAAGGATTGACGGGTGATTCGATTTGAATGGCCGTGGATGGCGTGGACCATATTGCGCCCGGCTGAATGGCCGCGTTAAGGGTCAAATCTTTATCATCGCAGGCAAAAATATCATCACCGGCATCGGCAACTATGGTCGGCATGATACTGGTTAGCACATGGACCAGTTCTGATGGATCAGACAAGCATCCGTTGGATTCGGCAATGACGTAGAATCCGTTCAGACCGTCAACAAAATCATCAAACTGGTCTATAGCAATACAAGGGTCAGATGACTCAGCGATCAGATTCCCGGTCTGATTATGGTACCAGAAATATTTGGTGGCCGGCTTGATAAAACTCAGACACAATTCCAATGGTGGAGTGTCAGGGCCGATACAGAACGGTTCCAGCCCGGCTTCAATCTGTGGTTGCAATGGTTTGGGATATACTTGTACAAACAATCCTTCGGAATAATCTGAATAGCAACCATCTACTTCAATTCGTAAACGGTAAACGCCGGATTGATCGGGATCTGCCGGGAAAATAATCGGATTCTGGAAATCAGATTGATAAGCTCCCGGGCCTTCCCACAAATAAGATGCCTGAAGGGTATAACTGGTGAACAATCTGATGGCCTCCCCTTCACAATAAACATCATCACCCCAAATCGCAGGTTGATTAGGCTTTTTAATCACTTCAACCCCGAAAGCAAGGGATAATTCGGAATAGCAATGGCCATTGAATACAGACACGGTATACAGACCTGAGTTGCTGAGCGCTGCGCCCGGGATTTTCAGTTCAGGCTTTGTGGTCTGATACTGGCTTTGATCAGGAGCATTCCAGAAATAACTTAATCCATCCGCTATGTTGTAATTCTGTACAGTCAGTGTGATCGTATCATATTCACAAACCCTGAAAGTGCCTTCCAAAACTGGCGCTTCAGGAACGAGGAACAATTCGACTTCCGTGGATGCAGCTTTTGAAGGACAAAAATCCTGTGACACAACCAACGTATATATACCATTGAGCGAAGGATCAGGATTGCAGATGACCGGATTGGATTCGATACTGGTAAAACCACCGGGACCATTCCACTGATAAGTAAAGTTGCCGTTCAGCGGAAATACAGTCGGAACAAATTCAATGCATTCATCGCCAGTCATACAGGCTTCTGCTGTATTGCTCAAAGCAGTAATAACCGGCAGATCAATCACTTCTACTTCAGTGGTACTGGTCAACAAACAACCAGACGCTGTGATGATCTCCAGCCTGTATACTCCTTCTAAAGCAGGAATATGAAGGTTCATTTCAAAATGACTTTCATTATTTGGATCAATCCAATGATATTGAGCTCCAGTGATCAAAGGCGCCATGAGGAGTACACTATCGCCCTGACATACCGGACTGTTGCTCGTGGCAGTCACGGGGAAAGCCAGCTCTGTACGGATCCGTACAGGCACGGAAAATTCAGAAAAACAATCTCCGGTTTTGATGGTGACCTTCCATGTGCCATCCAATTGGTCTGTGGCTGAAGGTATGATCCAGGTATTTGTGTTTTTTACGGTATAAAGCTGATCATTCAGATACCAGTGATATGAATCGGCATTCGTAACATTATTCACTTCAAAAATCATCGGTTCGCCTTCGCAAAATATGGTGTCCACACTGATCACCGGTTGGTCAGGACGATCATCAACCAGCACTTCCATGAATGCAGTATCTCTGCAAAAACTGTTTGAAATGACCAGAGTATATTTTCCCTGGTTTGTAAGCTTCACATCCTGTATTGCAGGCGGGTTTTGTTGCGTAGCTGTATATGAATCCGGCCCTGTCCAATGATATTCAAACTGCTCTCCGGTCACATTTGTTCCTAAATTCAGGTTTTCCCCCTCACAGATCTTAACAAATGGATCTATCACTGAAGCAACGGGTTGTTCCAGAACAACAGAAACTATATTTTCAGAAGGCGTGGAAATGCAATGCAGACTTTCTACGATGACATAATACTTGCTGATCCCTGTCTCTGGTTTTAAAGCCAAAACGGGAACAGAAGTCGTATCGATCAACACACCATCAGGAGTCACACCTTTATACCAGTAATAGTTTATTTCACCTGAATAGTTCGTAGTAGATATTGTCAGTGAATCTCCTGCACACAAGGTATCTCTGCTGAGCTGTATGGGCGGAATGCTCAGATCTTCCACAAAAACATCGACAAATCCCTCGGAAGCACAACCGCCCGCGCCGGTAACTTCTATTTTATAAATTCCTGAATAAGAGGCATTCGCATCCGGCCTTACCGGATTTTCAAGATCTGAGCTGAATTCACCGGGTCCGGTCCAAAGGATCGTGTAAGTACTATCCGGCGCATCCGGCAGATTGGCAAATAATTGCAAGGTATCATTGACACAAACTCCTGTTGTATAGGAAGGCTGCAGCGTCTGGGTATTTATTTTTACTCTGGTTCGACAAGAATCCACATTATTGAATGCATCAAAAACATAAAGTGTAACATCTGCTGTCGTGCCGGCTAAACTGCAATTGAATAATTTCGGGTTGACGGCCATACTGTCAATCCGGCAATTATCCAGACTTCCTCCATCCACTTCTTCAGCTGTCAACTCATAATCAACCAATCCTGAAGGATGAATAAAAATGCTCACTTCTTCTTTGCAAATGGCTTCAGGATGCTGCAAATCCTCAATGACCACATTAAATGAACAGGTATCAGCATTGCCTGATAAATCTTCCAGTACATAAAAAACGGTGGAAGTTCCTCCATTCATAGGCAGTACCACTGGTCTTTGACTGCCTGAAAAGCTGGTCAAGCCCACTTCGGTCGCTCCTGTCACATAATATGACAGATCGATATATTCAAATGCAACAGAAAGATAAATCGTACTTAAACTATCTGTATCTCCGTCGTTTATTACAACAGACGGGTCACAAGGGTTGATTGGGTTGGTGGAAACAGCCCTGACAAAAAAGTTGAGCGAACCGTCATTTTTTGCCTGGTGGAAGGTGATTTCATCCAAATCGAACACTGTTGCGGTTGATGAATCACACGAACCCGGTGCGGTGATCCCGATGATGTTTCCGCTTTCATCCAAAATTTCGAAATAAGACTCCGGTTCTTCAGTATCGCCTTTCAAAAGCACTGTCAGTTTTGGGTTTCTGGCAAAAATATCGGGAGGGATTTCACCAAATGTAAAGCTTTTATTGCTTGCCACAAATTCACCTGATCCTGAATCCATTGTGAATCTAAGGTAAGCGTCTTCCTGCAATGCCGGCTGGCGGTAAATATGTTGTGTTCCGGGGAAACAGTTATCAACATAAACCACTGTATCAGGAAGTGTAACATCCAACTGACAGGAATCATCATTTAAAACCAGAACCATGTCTTCAGCGCATTCCAGTTGAGGTGATTGTAAATCACGGACAAAAATATTCTGTATGCAAACAGCTTCATTGCCTGCACAATCCTTGGCAATAAACTTTACAGGATGATTCCCCTGATCAAGGAATACTTCCATCGACTGATCAGGACCAAAGGGTATATCGATGCTTTCGCCAACGGTAAGGGAATATTCGAGTGCATGATTGATCTTGAGGTTAAAATTGAGCGTCACATCAACAAAACTTCCGTTGGTACAAATATCATTGATGGAAAAAGCTCCTCCGGAACTGGTGATCTTCGGCTCAAGAACGAGCGTCAGAAATCCATCTTCCAACCACAATTGCAGCAATTGGGGTGTGACGATATCCTTTAATTCAAGCTCATAATCTCCACATTCTTCATCGATGATCTGGGTAGTATCCAAAATACTTCCGTCTTCACCTCTGATGACAAAATACTCATTGGGATCATTGGCATCCATGTTATTGAATTCAAGTTTCAATTCAAGGATCTCATCAATATCCAGATCAGCCAGGATGAACGGACCGATCTGTATCGTGGTAGTGTCCACCGGTAGTTCCAGATCTCCGGGCAACTGAGACTTTATAGGAAAGAACTGAGTGATCTCCTGATTGAGTTCAGGACTTTCACAGAAATCACTTGCAGCTATTCCGTTGATGGTGAAAGAAACCTGACATTCATCCGGCGCCAGGGTAAGCGTTGTGTCAGCAGGACAAGTTTCAAAAACAGGCGCCTGATCATCCATCACTTTGAATGATCTTGAAAACTGCAAAACATTTCCGCAGGCGTCATAAAAAACAAAGTCCACATTTTTCTCATACATCACTGAATCTATTCCAATACAGGTATTGAAAAAATCCATCCTGGGGAAAATTCCGGGAAACGTTAGTTCATCGCTCAATAAATAACTACCGGGTTCAGCTGCAAACCAGGCAACTTCATTACAAGGGTCAGTGATTTGAGCGCCGCCTTTTGAGGAGATCCAGTTAAAAAATCTTGTACCGATCGCTTCAGATTCATTGCAGTAAGTCATCAAATCTGATGGCGATACTTCCACGACAGGTGGTTCATCGTCTACCACTGTGATCGTTTGGGTAGCTGAATCAATGTTTTCGCTGATATCTTTGGCAAACCAGCGCCTTTCAACCGTATAGGAACAACCACTTCCAATGATAAGGTCTACAAAATATATTACCACCGGTGATCCTGAATTGTCTGATACATCCGTTGGCACACCTGTTTCTGAGGTGTCGTTCAGATTAAGGCAACTTACAGTAGTATTGGCAGGAACAGTAAAAACTGGTGCTATGGTATCGATGACTTCCATATCACGGATGTGCATAATGGAATGATTGCAGCCATCATCTGCCGACCAGATCTGTTCAATGGAATAATTATAGTGGCCGGCCACCAAAGGATCCGGATGCCGGTTCGAATAAGCTTCAAACAACACGATCAGTTCACCTTTGCAGGGATCGGTTGCGATGATCTCTGGTACAGGAGGAATCTCATGAATATTCACGGTGGTATCTGCAGGATATTCAGAAAAAACCGGGTCATTATCATCTGTGATGGTGATGGTGGTAAAACTCGACTTTTTATTCCCGCATTCGTCCGTTGCAATAAAATTCAAATTGACCACGTATTGACATTTGTCACGATTCATGGTGAGAGAATATGGTTTTTGGCCAATGATATCCTGACCTGACTGATTGTCATTGTCGCTCCACAAAACTTCCCAGATCAATGCATCCGAACAATTATCTGTTGCAGTTGCGCCACCTTTATTATCTAACCAGGCTTCGATGATCTGATCAGTATTTTCGGTGCAAAAATCAGTCAAAGCTTGCGGTAAAGCAGTAAATAAAGGACTTTCCAGGTCAACGGTTTCAAATGTCAGCGCCACGGGAGGCAGCGCATTGCCGGAAGGATCCGAGATGGTGAAATTTACTGTTACGGAACGGTTATTACCGCAGTTTTCTGAAGTTGAAAGGTTGAATTGTTCAATCATATCGTTCAGATCCAGATCAGGAATAATGTTCACACCGCAATTATCCGAAGCGGTGATGTTTCCATTGCTGTTGTACCAGGTTTCGAGCAATGCAGGTATATTCTGAAAAGAGCAACTGACCGTGGTATTGGAATACTGAACCAAAACCGGTGGAATGGTATCTGCAACCTCAATTGTGAAACTGAATATTTCAGCATTTCCAAGGTCATCCACTGCACGATAGCTGATGGTATAGGCACCTGCTGGCACCAGTTCATTGACTTCATATCCATCTGAGATACTGTAGATATAAAATGAATCAATGGTTGCCCCGATGGCAGAATTGATCTGTGGCTGATCAGGATGTCCCCAATCCAAAACGGCTTCACATGTTTCATTGACATACAAGGTGTCAGGACCATCGTAACTAAAATTAAAAACCTGACCCAATGCGACCAGACTCTGGATGGCGAAAAATAGAAATAAGAACGCTCTTAGCATGTTATTATACTTAAACGGTTTGACTCTTGAAGTAAATAAAAAATCATTGATCTCATAGTACCCAAAAATATACTGCTTTTGCCTTAGCCGGCTAATCCCGATGCGCTTATCAGATAAAATGTTTTCACAATAAAACACTATCCATTCAACACTTCAGGTTAAAAGCGCCAGGTTGGTATGTTCGGGAATTTCTGATTGTTTCAGAATGTCTAAAATGTATATATTTTCAAATAGCAAAAAAACTCAAAAATATTACGCTTTAATGATGTCATCAAATGCCCTAAACGCTGCATCCAATCGTTGAATTAGCTCTTCTTTGCCTAAAATAGCCATCATTCGGAACACATCCGGTCCCTGGGATGATCCACACATGCAAACACGGAGTAAAGGTAAAATATTACCCAAACCAAATTTGTTTTCATCGATAAAACCCTTGATCTCACTTTCAAATGCTGCGTCTCCAAAATGTGCAGCATCCCTGATTTGCTCAAAAACCTTAAGCATGGCATCACGGTTGACTGCATTCCATTTCTTCTCCAGCATTTTTTGCTCATAGCCTTCAGGTCTTTCAAAAATAAACCTGGATTCTTTCAGAAAATCTGGCAAAAGCGTAATTCGCGGCTTGAGCAGTTCGATGATCTCCAAAGCGTGCGTTTCGGAAATTTCTTTTTCCGGAATGACTTTCAGAAAATATGGTAAAAGATCGTTAGCATTTTTGCTCAGAATATATTGCTGATTGAACCATTTTGCCTTCTCGATATCAAATCTGGCGCCTGATTTGACGATTTTTTCCAATGAAAACAATTTTGCCAGTTCATCCAAAGGCATGATCTCCTGATCGTCTCCCGGACTCCAGCCCAGCAATGCGAGAAAATTGAGCGCAGCATCCGGTAAAAACCCGAATTCACGGAATCCGAGATAGGATTCATTTTCCTCCTCAGCGAACCATTCCAGTGGAAATACCGGAAATCCGAATTGCGCACCGTCTCTTTTGCTTAGTTTGCCTTTGCCGGAAGGTTTGAGGATCAGCGGCAGATGGGCAAATTGCGGGATCTCATCTTCCCAGCCAAAAGCGCGGTACAGCAAAACATGATGAGCCGTACTGGAAAGCCATTCTTCTCCCCTGATCACATGAGTTATTTTCATCAGGTGATCATCGATGATATTGGCCAGGTGATAGGTTGGCAATCCATCAGCTTTCAACATGACTTTGTCATCCAGTTCGGCTGTTTCAAACTGCACTTTTCCCCGGATGATATCTTCGAAAGCAACGGTTTCTCCTTCCGGAACCTTCAATCTGACGACATAAGCTTTGCCCTCAGCGATCATTTTTCTGACTTCTGCTTCGGGTATGGTCAGGCTGTTTTTTAAATTCTTACGTGTGGTCTGATCATATTTTGGAGAATGGACTCCCTGTGCTTCCATTTCGTGACGCCAGGATTCGAGTTCTTCTGGCGTATCGAAAGCGTAATAGGCATGACCACCCGCAACCAGTTTTTCAGCGTATTCCAGATAAATATCTCTGCGTTCGCTTTGTTTATATGGCCCGAAAGGTCCACCCACGCCAAAACCTTCGTCAGGGTTGAGTCCAAGCCACTGAAGCGATTGCTGAATATATTCTTCTGCACCCGGAACATACCTTGTCTGGTCCGTATCTTCTATGCGCAGGATAAATGTTCCCTGATGTTTTTTTGCAAAAAGGTAATTATACAATGCTGTTCTTACCCCACCGATGTGCAATGGTCCCGTAGGACTCGGTGCAAACCGTACTCTGATCTCTGTCATACATTTAATTTAATTACAATATATAATGATTTGCAATTTAATCCAACAAATCTTATCCGAAACTGTTGAAAGGACGTTTTTTTTTGAAAAAAAAGCGATTTGGATCTCAAAACTATTATCTTTCCGTTCAAAACGGACATTTTTTGTTTTAAAACTAAAAATGTCGGGCAATAATTAATATATCCATAATGGGATCATTCAACAGGAAGTGCAAAGTTACATATTACAAAAATGGTTTATACAAAAAGTGTGCAGGGAATATTAAAATTCTTTTTACCTGATATTATCTGGAACATTCCGGATGCGGAAAATAAGGCTGTTTATCTGACTTTTGATGACGGACCGGATCCTGAGATCACTCCATGGGTTTTGGAGACGCTTGCTGCCAGGAATGCCAGGGCTACTTTTTTTTGTCTGGG
>Ga0058868_1086671_pt1 | contig 13333 bp, 9 predicted proteins | sample TNRReaAerobicRNA_2_FD_59631 | JGI IMG/M metagenome (GOLD analysis project Ga0058868, IMG submission 59631) | Wastewater treatment Type I Accumulibacter community from EBPR Bioreactor in Madison, WI, USA - TNR Reactor, Time F- 52min-Aerobic_ RNA... | ecosystem: Engineered > Bioreactor > EBPR >...
AAATTCTCCGGTTTATCGACTATTTTAACCGGACGATGGCTAAACCTTTTAACTGGACTTACAATGGTAAGCCCCTTTCTAATTAACAACTTATGCGAAATTTATATTTTGCACCACTAGCTAGAATAACAAAATCATTGAGATTGACTCGTTCAGTTGCTTTTACAATTCATGGAGTTGGGTATGGTCTAGATGAGGCAGAAGCATTTCAATCACAACTTAGAGGAATAAAGAATGCTTTGGATGAAGGGTTAATAGGCGATAAAGTTGAAAAAATTTTTATCGTAGAAAAAGACAAAGACCGTTTCGAAAGATTGAAAAGGTACACCGCCGAACTTGCCTATGATTTTAATTTTTCGACAAAAACCTCAACTGAATGGAAATGCGCTATTATGACAGCAACAAATTCTAATACTGAAATACATGCTAAATCTTCACTTGTCGAAATGAAAGTAGAAGAAAAACCATTCGTATTTGTCGCTATACCTTTCAATAAGGAGTTTGACGATATATTTTACTTTGGCATACAAGGAGCGGCACATGAGAATGGGTTATTGTGTGAGAGAATTGATGAAGATTCATTTACAGGAGAAATACTTGCAAGAATTTTGGATAAAATTGAGAAAGCAAAGTGTTTAATTGCCGAACTTAGCGGAGCGAACCCTAATGTGTATTTAGAAGTCGGATATGCATGGGGAAAAAGTAAGCCAACTATTCTCCTTGCAAAAGATATCAAAGATTTACAATTTGATATTCAAGGACATAAATGTTTGTCATACGAAAGAATAATTGATTTGAAGGAAAAATTGACGGAAGAATTGGGCGGTCTAAACGGAAAACAATAAATTGCAGAGCACCCCGGCTTGCCGGCCATGCTAACATCCACCTTAACAATAGTCCCAACAAACATGAAACATCTCTACCTAACAGCCATCACATTACTAATATCCAACAGCCTGCCATCACAAAATTACATCCCACTGCTGATGGATAGTCTATACACATGGTCATGGGCAATTGGTTTTCATGGCGATACTGTGGTAAGCGAATCCTGGGCAGGTTTTTCCTATAATTCAAACGATAGCTTAATCCAAAGGAGGAATCCGGCTTCAAGGCACAATTATTCTTATGGGGCAGATACGGTTTACCTGTTGTCCGAAATACTTGATACAAACAACGAGTGGAAGCTTTTCAGCAGGAACACAACTGCTTATGAAGACGGAAAAATAATCTCGATTTTGACTGAACAGTATGAAAATTCTGCTTTTGAAAATTCTGCGTTACATACCTATTTCTACGAAAATCCAAATCTCGATACTTTGTATCTGCTCCAACATTGGAAGAATGGAGCTTGGGTTAATTTTTACAAAAAAGAAAAAATCTTTGACGCGAACGGGAATAATACCGAGGAGGCCGAATATTATGCCGATTCAAACGGAGCGTTCGATTATAACAGGGGAAGGCTATTTGAATATGATACTGCCGGTCATCTTATTCAGGAAATAAGGATAAACTCCTCCATAAACGGGGAATACTTTACAAGCCGAACCAACTGGGTTTACGGCAATGACGACCTTTTAGACACGCTCAGGAGATGCAATTACAGTTTTTCCAATAACGGAATATGCAACAATGTGGCTATGGCAACCTATGACTATCTGGGGCAAGATACCATTATTGAAAATGGGTTTATATGGGATAATGGGGAATGGAGGTATTATGGAAAAGAGCTGACATTCAGCGGACAGGAAATGTATAGCAACAGACCTGATTCCGTTATTTTCTATTCCTATTGGGCTGACTCACTCCTGCACGTGCCAACAATACGACGGTATCTAGAATATGAAGACTTGGGAAACGACGCAATATACTTTAAAGAAGAAAGATACAATTATTTTGTGGCCACCGACGAGTGGTTGCTAACCCGCCTGACGGAAGAATGGTATCACATAAAAACGATTGTGAATGTTGACAAAATTGCTGATTTTCAAAAGCGCGTTTCAATTTTTCCAAACCCTTGCGCGGTTGGGCAGAGCCTGACAATCAGCAGTGATTTAACAAATAACGAAAGGTTTGAGGTGCTTGTTTTTGATATGCAGGGAAGATTGGTCTCCAAAAATATTTTGACAAACCAGCCGTCATTTCAGGCCCCAACACAGGAAGGCGGCTACACTATTTTAATTCGAAGAGAAGGACGTTTGATTGGGATTGCGAAACAAATAATAATCGAATAGAATCATATTGACTTTGTGATAAAAAATCCAGCACATTTCAGATAATCGAATACCTGGTAAAAAGCAGCTATTCGTGGATACTGCGGTGGGCATAAGAAAACAATACGCTCAATCTACACTCAATTCCATTCGCTCAATCCATCTCGTCAACCGGGCATGCGGCACAAGCCCCCGATAATGTAACCTCCCTACAAGAATACCGGGATGCGTGCCCCACAGTCGGGCGAATTGTTCTATGGCTGAATCAGACAGGGGCAGTGCTTCGCGGAGGATAGCTTCCTGTTCCACTGGCAATGTCCATTGTACGGCGAAGTCATCGGCTTCCTGTTCTTTTTGCTTGTCCTTGTCGGAGTATTCGATGTCTTCCAGGAAAACGTCTTTTTTGCCGTGCAGGAGGATGTGACCTAACTCGTGGAAAAAGGAAAACCAAAAGCTGTCGTGGCGCTGGTAGCGGTTGGAGAGCTGGATCAGGGGATTGTCGTGCACCCAGCGGGCGGCGCCGCTGATAGGGGCTTTGGGTAGATTGGGTGTGACAACGACTTTTACCCCGGCTTGCAGGCACAAGACCTGCGCCTGCTGGAAGAAATCAGCAGGGTTCTCGGCCATCAGCCGTTTCAACCGGGGCAATGCAGCTTTTAATTTTTTCTCGTCAAAGGAAGGAGCCTGGATTTGCCCGGCCTGTATTTCTCCTCTTCGCAGCCAGGCGGATAACGCATGGGGTGTTTTGGTAGGTGTAAGTGAAATACGGAACGTGGTTTTTAATTTGGCATGAAGAAAAAAATCTTCCCATGCATCGGCGACGGCGATGCCGAAAAAGTCGAATAAGGCGCGTACTTTCTCTGGAACAGACTTGGCCGGCGGCACCCAGCCGAATTGAGTCATTTGGGCATAAGGAAATGCTTTTGCCCATGCTGTGGCCTGTTCTATTTCTTGTTCTTGTTTATGCCGGGCAAGCGCTTCGTCGTAGTGATATTGCCGCTGTAGCCAAAAGCGCGCGGGGATTTTCAGTACGTTTTCGAATTGCACGGCCATATCGGGCGTGATGGCACTGTTGCCGTTCAGGACTTCCGAAATCGTTTTCTCCGGTTTTCCCGTCCGCACGGCAAATTCTTTGGGGCCCATCTTTAGTTCTTCGAGTTTTTCCCGGAGGGTCTCGCCGGGGTGGGAGACGGTTTGCGGAAGGTATTGATTATGGAGGAGGTCGCCGGCAGTTTTCATCAGTTTTTTGTCTTTGAAGGTTATGTTCACTGCAAATTTACGATTTTTATTTACACAAAGTGTTAATTTTAATATAAAAAATATACCAGACGCTGCGTAGCGTTGTCAAATAATTACAATGCTGTGATGCTGGTAGAATGTTATCTCCTTCCGCTTGACAAACGACGTTGTAATATACAAAAAACCAAGTAATATACGCAAACAGTTTGTGAGATAAAATATGCCTTTTCTTGACAATCAACTACGCACCCTGCAGTTTCCGTCACCTCCGAGGGAGCTCTTAGGCTTTCGCTATCTGAGATGCACGATCCTCCCCGGTACCGATTTCAACCAGGATAGCGGGGATGTTGGAAGGATGGGAAGGAGAAGCGGAAACTTGGATTCAAATCGATAGATCTTCGCCTGCCACGGAACCACCCCGCTCCATTCGGTAATATACGTTTGAGGTATCATTCGTCAATCTCAATTTCCACATTCACAATCACCTTCCACCGATTCTCACTGGAAAACCCTTTGACAGCCCCTGATGCTTTTAACGGTATCCGAAAAAGAGGTAAGTCGTGTTTTTCCATGGCGGCATACAGTGCATCTGCAAGATCGGGTTGGTTGCAGGCGAATTCCAATAAATAGCCCAGGCGCTGCAGGGCGGTAACCGGGGCGTGGTCGAATAAAGGCTTGTCAAAATCTGCCGGGCGGAGCGCTTCGGCTAATTCGTTCAGTACAGTAGCGGCACGGTTGAGCCCGCCGATCCTTTTTTCAAACTGTACCAGGTCAGTGGCCGTTAATGCAGGGCTGGACACGTTCACATATCCCGTTTCTGTTTTTCGCTGTTCTAACAGGCTTTCAGGGATCTGCTTTATGCTGGTGTAATTAATTTTTAAGCCCTTTTTTAAGGTAGGGCGAAGCACCGGGAAATTGGTCATCACAAAATATTCCTGGGGCTGTTGGTGAGAGGCGCCATGATAGGCAGCGGCATTTAGCAAACCGATGTAATACGGTCGCCCTAAAAATCGCATGAGGGCATCCAGAAATACAGCGGGCGGCAGTATGCCCTTGATGGCGTATTGGGGCGGTATGATGAGGTAATATCCCTTATGCACGGATATTACTTTGCCTTTGTGCGCCAAGCGGATAAGAGCGTGTTTTATCGCTGTTTCGGTTTGCTGTGCAAAATGCTTTCTCAGTGTAGCCAAGGCAAAAGCATATCTGCCTTGGGATAGTTGTTCTTCTACCCATTTCCCCAGGCTTATATTGGATTTGATGTTGACCACAAGCGTAAAATTTTGCTAAAGGTAGTGTTTTTTACTGCTTTTTGCAAATAATTTAGCTTGATTAATATTTTTTTTAACACGGAGACGCTCCTTTCGCCCTGATACCGTTTCAACCAGGATAGCGGGGATGTTGGAAGGATGGGAAGTATGATTCGTCATCAATCCTGCGAATAAATAAAAATAAGGAGCTATACCGCACGCCGTCAAGTGTCGGTACGGGACAAGTTAGGCATAACTTTTCCGGCTTTGCGGCATTATACTTCGCGCCCAACCCAGGATCATGCCCAATTTATGGCGGCGCGAAGTATAAACTGCCGGTCAGGAGGTCGTATACCCGATCCGATGATCAAAATGAAAATTTTTGACATCCGGAATAACCAGCGGGTGGAGCATAGTGTGCCTTTGAGTGCGATTTCATTTCGGTAAAGACCCTCCCGCCTGTCACCTTGTCACCGCCTCGGTGGTGAACGGTAAACGTTCACCCTACGTGGTCGTCACCTTGTCACCGCCTCGGTGGTGAACGGTAAACGTTCACCCTACGTGGTCGTCACCTTGTCACCGCCTCGGTGGTGAACGGTAAACGTTCACCCTACGTGGTCGTCACTTACAAATAAAACGTCTCCTCACTCGGCCTCAACGCCCGTTTCATCCACAGGGGGCGGCGCAGGTTATTGGGGCCGGGGGCCGGGCGCGTCATCGCCAGCCATTCCTTGTACACCTCAAACGACTTATTGGTATCCACCCACACGTCGCCGTAGCGGTCGTCGGCGTGGGCGCGTTCTATGCGCACTTTCTGGTGCCAGCAGTGCATGCCGCTGATGGGGTCGGGGTGTACCGGAAACGTGATATTCTGGTGTACGCCGCCGTCGCTCCAGAAGATGCGCGCCGTATCGGGGTCGGAGGTTTTAGTGGGTTTGATGCCTTCGAGGGTGCGCATGCGCCAGCCGCCTTTGCCGTCGTTTTCGATGCTGACGGTGTTGAGGGCCCAGCGGTTGGCGGTGGCATCCTGCGGACGGCGCCAGCGGCCCAGGTGGTGCGAGCAGGCTACTACGCCGGGTTTCATGCCTTCGGTGACCCATACTTTGTCGACAAAGTATCCGATAGCAGTGTTTACGCGCACCAGGTCGCCGGTTTTGATGTCAAATTTGGCGGCATCGCTGGGGTGCATCCACACGGGGTTGCGGTTGGAGATTTCATACAACCACTTGGCATTGCCCGAACGCGAGTGGATCAGCGTGGGTATGCGGAAGGTGGGCACCAGCGGGAAATCGCCTTTCTCGCGGTCCATCTCCGACTCGTGGATATGGCTTTTGATATACGTAGGAATGGTGTATTCCGGCCACTTCCAGTCGGACATCGTCTGCGAGTAAAACTCGTTTTTGCGAGAAGGGGTAGGGAAGCCCACCACGGCTTTGCCATTGAGCATAATGCCGATGTCTTTGCCGTTTTTGCGGATTATCTGCGTAGCGGGGTCCGTTTCCGAGCCTTCGAGTTGGGCGGCGCTGAGTTCGTCTAGGTGTTTGTTGTAGGCGTGTTCTTCTACCACAAAAGCGCCGTATTTGCGCATGTATTCGAGGGCGTCGAGGCCTTCTTTGGCGGCGGCTTCGGGCAGCCCTTTGGTATGTTCAAAAACAAAGCGATAGTATTCGTCGATGCTGATCTTTTCGCCTGGGCGATAGGGAGAAATGAAGTGTTTGCGTATGCCGAGGCTGCCGTCGGGGTCCATGCGCCACGACAGCTCGATCCAGAATTCGTCTTCTTCCCATACTTCGCCGGGGTTGGCCTCGTAGGTAAAAGTGACTTCTTTGCCGGCCCGGCGGGCGGCTTCGCGCAGCACGGGTTGGCGGAAGGCTATCCACACGCCGGCGTGGGTTTCGTAGCTGTTGAGGTCGTGGCGTTCGCTGGCCAGACCCATCGGCAGCACGTAGTCGGCGTAATAGGCGGTTTCGTTCCAGGTGGGGGTGAGGGCTACGTGGAGGCGCATCTTGCTCTCATCGGTGAGCATTTCGATCCAGGAGAAGCCATCGGGGTAAGTCCACACCGGGTTGAACACGCGGGTAAAGTATACGTCCATTTTGCCCCGGTTTTCTTTGAGGAAGTGGGGCAGCAGGAAGCTCATTTCGAAATACGCCAGCGGATATTCGTTGGGGAAGTGGAGTTCGTTCCAGAATTTTTGTGCCGGCGGGTGGTCGAAAAACTTGGGGTGGAATTTGTTCCAGGTATTGGGCGAGGTGCCGCCTACGGTGCCCACGCTGCCGGTGAGTACGTTGAGGAAGTGCAACGTGCGCGCCACTGCCCAACCGCCGAGGTTGCCGCTGGAGGCGCTGCGCCAGTTGTGGGTGGCAAAACGCGTGCCTGCCTCGCCGATGAGGCGGGCGACTTCTACGATCATTTCGGCTTTTACGCCACTTTCCTGCTCGGCAAATTCGGGCGTATATTCGGCGTAGACCTCGCGCATGGCTTCGATAAAGTTTTCGAAAGTGCAGGCGCGGTCGGGGTAAACCGTAGTGAGATATTGTTGCCAGTTCACCCAGTCGTGCAGGTATTCGCGGTTGTATAGGCCCTCGTCGAGGATCACCTTGGCCATCGCCAGCAGCACAGCGGCTTCGGTGCCGGGGTAGGAGGGCATCCAGTAGTCCGACAAGCTGGCGGTATTGCTTAGCCGCGGGTCGAGGGTGGCCAGTTTGGCGCCCTTCATTTTGCCTTCGATGATGCGCTGGGCGTGGGGGTTGAAATAGTGACCGCTTTCGAGGTGGGCGCTCACCAGCAGGATGAATTTGGCGTTGGCGTGGTCGGGACTGGGGCGGTCGTGGCCGTACCACACGGCATAACCGAAGCGGGCGCCCGAAGAGCACACGTTGGTGTGGCTGTTGTGGCCGTCCACGTTCCAGGCTTGCAGTACACGGTCCATGTAGCCTTCGTGGCCGGGGCGGCCTACGTGATAGGCTACTTCGTTGTTGCGACCTTCCTTGATAGCTTTATTAATGCGGCCTGCGATATCGTTGAGGGCTTCTTCCCAGCTTACGCGCTCCCACTCGCCGGAGCCGCGGGGGCCTTTGCGTTTCAGCGGGTATAGTATGCGGTCGGTATCGTTTAGCTGATTGACAGTGGCAGGCCCCTTGGCGCAGTTGCGTCCCCGGCTCGCGGGGTGATAGGGGTTGCCCTCGAATTTGCGCACCCGGTTGGTGCTTTTATCTACATAAGCCAACATGCCGCAGGCGCTCTCGCAGTTGAAGCAAGTAGTAGGCACTATGGTGTAATGCTTTTTCTCGTGGCGGGGCCAGGCGGTGGCTTCGTATTCGGTCCAGTCGTCCCACTTCTCCGGGGGTGGAAATTTGGTAAGGTCGCCCGGCTCAGTCAGCCTCGGCAGGTCTATTTCTTCCTGATGCAGGTTGGGAATGATGCGCAGTTGCTCGGCGATGCGCTCTATCAGGGAGGGCTTTCTTTTGTTCATAATTCATCCATTAAGTAGCGGATATAAATTTATGAACATTTCTTCATATATTCAAATAATTGTTGTGGGTTGTTATCGGTTATCGGTTGTGGGTTGTCGGTTTCAAGTTTAACCGACAACCCACAACCGACAACCCACAACCTCCCTCACGCCTTCCCCGAAAGAATCCGATTCCAGTACATCCAGGGCAGCACGTATTTCTTCAGCAGCCACATTGAAAAGCGTTCTTTGCCTTGGTCGAAGGGGAAAGTTTCCATCACCTTGTTGTCGTAGCCGAATTCGGCGAGCACGAGTTTGCCGTAGCCGGTAACCAGCGGGCAGGAGCCGTAGCCCAGGTAATGGCCATGCATTTTATGGCCGTGCATAAGCGCCAGCAGGTTTTTCACCACCACGGGCGCTTGTTTGCGTACAGCTGCGCCGGTTTTGGCGTTGGGCGTATTAGTAGCATCGCCAAGGGCGAAAATATTTGGGTAGCGGACATGTTGCATCGTATGCATATCGACGTCGATCCATCCGAGGGGATTGCCGGGCATAGCCAGCGGACTGTTTTTGATGAAGTCGGGGGCGCTTTGCGGGGGTACTACGTGAATCATCTCGAAGGTCACTTCTACGCGTGACTTATTGCCGTCGGGGGCGGTAACTTCAAACCATGCCAGTTTTTTCTCGCCGTCGATCTCTACGAGTTCGTGATAAAAGTGGGTTTTGATACCGTAACGGTCAACTACTTTTTGGAGCGTAGCAGCGTATTTGGGGACACCAAAAATAATTGTACCGGCACTGTACAGGTGGATATTGGACTTATCCAGCAATCCTTTCCTACGCAGATAGTCAGCGGCGAGATACATGATTTTTTGCGGGGCGCCGCCGCATTTTATCGGTGTGCCGGGGCTGGTAAAAATAGCATTGCCGCCTTTCAGATTTTTCAAACATTCAAAAGTGTAAGGAGCGTATTGGAACAAATAATTGCTCGTCACGCCGTTTTTACCCAGGGTCTCTTTGAGGCCTTTGATCTTATGCCAGTCGAGCTGAATGCCTGGGGCTGCTACGAGGTAGTCGTAGGTATATTTTTTGCCGCTGACGCAAGTCACTTGATTTTGTTCGGGTTCGAAAGTAGCCACGGCGTCTTTGATCCAGGTGGCGCCTTCGGGGATAAAATCGGCTTCGTTGCGCACGGTGTCGTTTATGTCAAACGTACCGCCGCCCACGAGTGTCCAGGCGGGTTGATAATAATGTTTTTCCGAAGGCTCGATGATGCCAATTTTCAGAGATTTGTCTTTGAGCAGCAACTGTGCAGCCGTAGAAAGCCCGGCGTTGCCGCCGCCCACAACCAGGATTTGATAATCAGCCATGACTTTAATTGATTTTTAGATGCTTGTGATCGAAAAAATTGCTTTTGCAAGCATAAAATTAAAACTCCAGCAAGGACCGTATTGTGATGTACGTCACATAAATAGTTGATATTTACCTACAACCCATAACCCACAACGGCTAACTCAACGGAATCCGCTGGGGCGCTTCCACCCAAATATGCTCCGTGGCATAGATGCCGGCCAGGATGAGTACGCCGGTGAGGGCGAGCATCGTGGGATCGGCGGCGGCGACGAACAGGAAGGCTATAGGTAGCAGGTTGCCCAGCACTACGGCGCCTCCCCAGAACAAATTGCGGTAGCGGCCTTTGAGAATCGAATGAACTGTGCGTTTGGCTTCTTCGGTGGGGTGCGTAATACTCAGTTCTACCAGCAGAGTGAGCAGGTTAAACGAGAGGGCGATCATCAGTAAATTGCGGAGGTAAACGGGCCAGTCGATGCCGTTGTCGAGCCACAAGCCGGCGATAGCCAGGGCGGCGCCGCCGGCCATAAAGCTGTGGATAAGCATGTGCAGCGCCAATGACGGGCTCTGCCAAAAGTCGCGGCCGCGGGCCTGTGCAAACAGGAAGGCAGTGTATACAGCCACAATGACAGCCATCACAATACCGATAATGCCGCCTATGATGGTTACCTGCGACCAGCCAAACCAGCCGGCTACGGCCAGCAGGGCGAGTATACCGCCGAAAATCGTAATGCTATAGCCGCCGCGTACCAGCCAGGAGCGCCATTGCGGGCGCAGGAGTACGTTGAGGAAGCGGTCGGGGCGGTCGAGGTCTTTCACCAACAACAAGCCGGTGGCGAGGAGGAATACCAGGCCGAGTACCAGTCCTGCCATCCAGGTCTGATAGCTCACCTCAGCCAAGCCTGTCAGCAGGGCTATTGCCGGCAATAAGAAAGCGCCTGCCGAGATAGCTTTGGTGAGCACGTAGGCCGACACTTCCCAGCCCCATAGCACGCCTTTGTCGGGGGCGTCGTACACCCGTTGCGTTTTGCCCATGAGGATATCTATCGATTTGGCGGCGCCGTTTTGGGCTACCTGTCCTGCGGTGGTGTGTTGTCCGTTTTTCTCCATTGCGGCCAACACGAGGTCGCCCTCGCTGAAGGCCAGTTTTTCGGTAAACTTGGCGTAGTGGCCCACGCCGCGTGCCTGATAGCTCCAGAAATATTCGCCGCCTTTTTCGGTAGCCATGGGGTTGAGCGAAGCTTCGTCGCCGTCAATATAATACAGGTTGGGCACGGTGCCTTTGGCGGCCTTGCGCACGCTCACCTGCTCGCGTGCCAGCAATTGGGCGATCTCGGTATCGGGGTCGTTCATATCGCCGCTGATAATGGCGTGTTCGGGGCAGACGTTGACGCAAGCGGGCTCCAGGCCTATATCTATGCGGTGTGCGCAATAGTTGCACTTTGCCGCCGTGTGGTTGGCGGGGTCGATATATAGCGCGTCGTAGGGACATGCCTGCATACAAGATTTGCAGCCGATACAGCGCCGGTTGTCAAAATCGACGATGCCGTCGGGGCGGAAATACAAAGCTTCCACGGGGCAAATTTCTACGCAAGGCGCATCGGTACAGTGGTTGCAGCGCATCACTGAAAACAGGCGTCGCGTATTGGGGAATACCCCTTTTTCAACTTGCTTTACCCAGGTGCGGTTGACGCCTACGGGCACGTTGTGCTCCGACTTGCAGGCCGTGGTGCAGGCATGGCAGCCGATGCACTTTCTATTGTCTATGACAAAACCGAATTTCATACGCTATAGATTGATCCCCATGCCCGTGCCGGGAGATGAATTGTAAAAATATGAAAGAATCTTCATGTTTTCAACTATATCATATAAATAAATGACATCCAACATCAAACATCTCCCTCTCACTCCCTCTCCCCCTCATTCGTTTGCAAAGCCTCCGTATCAATCTTCATATCGAGGCCGTCATCCCTCAAGTGGTGGTAATAATCCAGCGCATCGTCGATATTCATAAAATGGCTGTCGAGGCCTATTTTGTGCATCATACCGCAGCGGAACAGCGTATCGCGCACGGGGCCTATAGTGCCTGCCCAGAAAAACCAGATATTTTTGGCTTTGAGTTCGTCAACCATTTCGTCGAGCATGTGGTAGGCGGTAGAGTCGAGGTCGTTGATATGGGCTGCGTCGAGGATAATGACTTTTAATTCAGGGCCTTTTTTAGCCACCAACTCTTCCAGAGACTCTTTGAAATATTCGCAGTTGCCAAAGTACAGCTCGGAATCAAAGCGCATAATTAGTACGTCGGGTTCCTGAATGGCTTCCGGAAAGCGCTTCACGTTGCGAAAATGGCCGCTGATGGGCAACTTTCCCAATACGGCGAAGTGGGGGCGCGAGTTGCGGTAGATGACGATAGCCAGCGACAAAAGAACGCCTGCCAGAACGCCGTCTTGTATACCCATCGTGATGGTGAGTATAAAAGTTACCATTAGCGTAATAAAATCGCGTTTGTCGGTGCGCCAAAGGCGGATAGCCTCTTTGTAGTCCACGAGGCTATATACGGCCATTACGATGATGGAGCCGAACAAGGCGGTGGGCAGGTAGTACAAAAGCGGAGTGAAGAACAGCAGGGTGAGGGCTACCACCGACACGGCCACCACAGAAGACATATTACTCTTGGCGCCCAGTTCGTCGTTGACCGCAGATCGGCTAAAGCTGCCGGTAGTAGGGTAGCATTGGAAAAAGGCGCCCAGGAATTTGCCCAGCCCCAACGCGATTAATTCCTGGTTGGGCGAAATTTTATAATTATTGTGGCGCGCTTCCAACGCTTTGGCGATGGCCAGCGATTCGATAAAACTGATAAGAAAGATGGTAAATCCAAGCGGCAACAAAGCCCTAAAGCTCGCAAATGTAAGCTGCGGCCACTGAAAAGCAGGCAAACCCCGCGGCACGTCGCCCACTACGCCTACTCCCTGGGATATGAGGTCGAACCCCCACACAATAAACGTGCCGGGTATTATAATCATGAGCCCCGTGGGCAAATTGCGGTTGATGCGCTTGAGTAATGCAATAATCACGATACCTGATACCCCAATAGCCAGTGAAATCAGATTGGTTTCGTGTATGTGATGAATCAATGCATTGACGATTTCCTGTATCAGGTTGGTGCGCGGCATGGATATGCCCAGCAGGTTTTTCAGCTGGCTCAGCCCTATGATGACCGCTGCGGCAGAGGTAAAGCCCGAAAGTACAGGGTGGGAGAGGAAGTTGATGAAAAATCCCAGCCGGAAAAAGCCGAATAGGAGCTGCATCAAACCCGCTATCAATGAAACGGAGATAGCCAAACCTATGAATTGTGCCGTGCCGGGTTCGGCCAGGTGCCCCACGCCGGTAAGCACCAGTAAGGATGCCAGCGCCACCGGCCCTACCGATAATTGCCGGGAGGTGCCCATAATGGCGTATACGATTAGCGGTACGATACTGGCATAAAGCCCATAGATAGGCGACAGTCCTGCCAGCAACGCATAAGCCATGCCCTGCGGCACTAACATGATACCTACCGTGGCGCCGGCTACAATATCCCCCCTCCAGTATTCCCTTCGGTATTGCGGCAGCCACTCTAATATCGGCAGGTAGGCGCGTATTTTATTCATGATGTTTTAATCAGAAGCACTAAAATATGAAGAATTGTTCATGTTTGCAAATGTTTTTGAATGGGGTTTAGCGATAGGGTTTAGCGATAGGGTTTAGCGATAGGGTTTAGCTGTATGCTTAGATAAACTAAACCCTAACGCTAAACTGCGCATGCACTAAACCCAATCGCTAAACTG
>Ga0058868_1042386_pt1 | contig 13104 bp, 11 predicted proteins | sample TNRReaAerobicRNA_2_FD_59631 | JGI IMG/M metagenome (GOLD analysis project Ga0058868, IMG submission 59631) | Wastewater treatment Type I Accumulibacter community from EBPR Bioreactor in Madison, WI, USA - TNR Reactor, Time F- 52min-Aerobic_ RNA... | ecosystem: Engineered > Bioreactor > EBPR >...
CCTGACAGGCGCACAGAGTCAGCCTTCGCAGCGCCCCGTCGGGCAACACGGAGGATGGCCGCTGGTGCCGGTCAGGACCCAGTGGGGAGAGACGCCGCCCGGTGCACCGGCTGCCTTGTCAGGCGGTCGAGCACGCAGCGGCTGGCGAGCGGTTTCATCAACAAGAAAGGAGCAGAAATGTCTTATTCGGCCTTCGTGCAGGCACGCGATTTCCTTCAGGCACATCGTAGCGACTACGAGACGGCTTATCGTGACTTCAAATGGCCAGAGCTCGACGAGTTCAACTGGGCTCTGGATTATTTTGATGGGATGGCCGCGGGCAACGACCACCCGGCCCTGTGGGTGGTGAACGAGGATGGCTCGGAGCAGAAGATGTCGTTCGCCGAGATGTCGAAGCGTTCGAGCCAGGTCGCCAACTGGCTGCGCCAGCAAGGCGTCAAACGTGGTGACCGCATCCTGATGATGCTCGGCAACGAGGTACCGCTGTGGGACACCATGCTGGCATCGATCAAGCTCGGCGCGGTGCTCTCGCCGGCCACCACGCTGCTCGCCCCTGATGACCTGGGCGACCGTCTCGATCGTGGCCAGATCCGCCATGTGATCATCGGTCATACGCACGCCGACAAGTTCAGCGGCCTGCCCGGCGAATATACGCGAATCACCGTCGGTGGCGCAGTCGCCGGCTGGCAGCAGCTCGAGCAGGCTTACCAGGAGTCGAGCGAATTCCAGCCCGACGGCCCGACGAAGGCGACCGATCCCCAGCTTCTCTACTTTACCTCCGGCACGACCTCGAAGCCGAAACTGGTGCTGCACAGCCAGCAGAGCTACCCGGTCGGGCATCTGTCGACGATGTACTGGCTCGGACTCAAGCCGGGCGACGTGCACTGGAACATCAGCTCGGCCGGTTGGGCGAAGCACGCCTGGAGCTGCTTCTTCGCCCCGTGGAACGCCGGCGCAACGATTTTCATCTACAACTACGCCCGCTTCGCCGCCGCGACTATCCTCGAGACGCTGGTCCGCTGCTCGGTGACCACCCTCTGCGCGCCGCCGACGGTGTGGCGCATGCTGATCCAGGAAGACCTCAAGAAGTACCCGGTCAAGGTGCGCGAACTGATCGGCGCCGGCGAACCGCTGAACCCGGAAGTGATCGACCAGGTCAAGGACGCCTGGGGGATCACACTGCGCGACGGCTTCGGCCAGACCGAGACCACAGCGCTGGTCGGCAACTCGCCTGGGCAGGTGGTCAAGCTCGGGTCGATGGGACGGCCGATGCCGGGCTACCAGGTGCGCCTGGTCGATATGGAAGGTCACGTCGCCGAGGAAGGCGAAATCTGCCTGACCCTGTCGCCGCGTCCGCTCGGCCTGATGATCGCCTACGACGACGACGCCGAGAAAACCGCCGAGGTGATGCGTGACGGCTTCTATCACACCGGCGATACCGCGGCGATCGATGCTGACGGCTACATCACCTACGTCGGTCGGGCCGACGACGTGTTCAAGGCCTCGGACTATCGCATCAGCCCGTTCGAACTCGAAAGCGTCCTGATCGACCACGAAGCGGTCGCCGAAGCAGCCGTGGTGCCGAGTCCCGATGCGCTGCGCCTGGCCGTACCGAAGGCCTTCCTGACCCTGCGCGCGGGCTATGAGCCGGGAAGCGAACTGGCACGCGACATCTTCGTTTTCCTGCGCAGCCGTCTATCCCCCTACAAGCGCGTGCGGCGAATCGAGTTCGGCGAGCTGCCGAAGACCATCTCGGGCAAGATCCGTCGCGTTGAACTGCGCAAGGGCGAGCAGGATCGCGCGGCTTCCCCGCGCGGCGCGCTGGAGTTCTACGAAGAGGATTTCGAGTTCTGAGACTGGGCCGGCAAGCGTCCGACACCTGCCTTCAATCGCCGGGGCAGGGTGATCGGACATCCCCTGCGCCAGCCCGCCCACGGGCGTTTCGGCGCAGGCCAGGCAGGCATCGCCAGCCGGCAAACCTCCCCTGACGCACCAGCGCTAGCCCACACCGGCCAGCGCTGGCTGCGCACCCTGCCGACGCCTGACGGTTTCGAAGAGACAGATCGCGGCGGCGGCTGCAACATTCAGCGACTCGGTGGCGCCGGGCATCGGAATATGTACCTGCAGCCCGCTAGCGGCGAGCACCGACGCGCGCAGGCCCTGCCCTTCACTGCCGAAGAACCAGGCCAGAGGACTGGCCAGCCTGGCTACATACAGAGAGGTCGGCGAGGACAGCGTCGTCGCCACGGTCTGCCCGAGATAGGCGCGCAGAAACGCCGGCAGATCGACACTATCATGGATCTCGAGCTGGAAATGTGCGCCCATCGCCGCGCGCAACGTCTTCGGCGACCACACCTGCGCGCAGTCGACGGACAGCACGATCTGCCGGAATCCCGCGGCAGCACTGCTGCGCAGGATCGATCCGACGTTGCCGGGGTCCTGCACGCCGTCGAGGACTACCGTATCCGCTGCGTGGTCCAAGGCTCGTGCCGGTTGTGGCCAGTCCGCGACGGCCATGACGCCGCTCGGTGCATCGACCAGCGCCAGTTCGGCGAACAGGGTATCGGGCAGAAGGGTAATGGCCGTGCCGGCTGGGCAAGCCGCCAGGTAGGCGGCGATTTCCGACCGCACGGCACCGCTGTCACTGACCAGGATTTCTCGTGGCAGCCCGCAGTGGCGACCGTAAGCATCGATCAGATGCATGCCGTCGAGCAGCAGGCGAGCCGTCTCGCGCCGCTCCCGGCCGCTCTCGCGCAGTCGCTTCAGCGCCTTGTAATGCGCATTGTCGCGCGAGCTGATCCGTCTCATGACTGAATGAGCCGAGCCACCGGGCCGAAACTGCGGCGGTGGTGCGGGCTGGCGCCGTGTTCGAGCAGCGCGCGCAGGTGCAGCGCGGTCGGATAGCCCATGTGCCGGTCAAAGCCATACTGCGGATGGGTTGCATGCAGTTCGAGCATGCCCGCGTCGCGTACCGTCTTGGCGAGAATCGACGCTGCAGCAATCGCCGCGACCTTGCCGTCACCGCCGATGATGGCTTCGACCGGGCAGGACAACTGCGGACAACGGTTGCCGTCGACCAGTACCCGTTCGGGAACCCGGCCATGCCGAGCGACCAGAGCGATGACCGCGCGCTGCATGGCGAGCAGACTGGCCTGCAGGATGTTGATCTGATCGATCTCCTCGACGCTGGCCTCGGCAACCGCCCAGGCCAGCGCCTTGACGCGGATCTCGGCGGCGAGCGCGGCCCGGCGGGCAGCCGAAAGCTTCTTGGAATCGTTCAGGCCGACGATCGGCCGGGCCGGATCGAGGATCACCGCTGCGGCGACCACCGGTCCGGCCAGCGGACCCCGGCCGGCCTCGTCGACGCCACAAACGGTCATGGCTTTGTCAAACAACCCCGAATAATGAAAACCATGACCGTTCCCTCTCCCCCGACCCCTCTCCCGCAAGCGGGCGAGGGGAGGTTCCTGAGTCGCTAGCGCGACTGTCATAAAACGGCTCCCTCAGGCTGCAGCAAGTACCGCATGGCCGCGCGCGGCCGCCGGCAGACAGCCGATCACGGCGGTCGCTGCCTGCTCGGCGGCATTCTGCTGCAGTTGCAGGTGCATCGCCCGGAAGGTGTCCCTGAGTCCCGCGCAGACGCTCCTGTCGGCGTACAGGTTGAGCAGCGCCTGCGCGAGGTTCTCGGAGGTCGCATCGTCCTGGATGAATTCGGGAACGATGAACCGGCCGGCCAGCACATTCGGCAAGCCGACGTAGGGCAGATAGCCGCCGATGCGCTGCATCAGCCAGTAGGAAAGCGGTGCCATCTTGTACACGATGACCATCGGCCGCTTGAGCAGCGCGGCTTCGAGCGTCGCGGTGCCGCTGGCGACCAGGACGACGTCGGCAGCCATCATCGCCTGGTGCGCGTGACCGAAGAGCAGGCGAATCGGCAATGGCTCGGCCCGACAGCGAACCAGCGCGGCTTCGAACAGGGCGCGCGTTTCACGAGTCGCCAGCGGAACGACAAAAACCGCCTCGGGCAGATCGTGGTGCACGCGTCGCGCGGTCTCGATGAAGGTGTCCGCCATGTACTGCAGCTCGGACTGGCGGCTGCCGGGCAGGAAGGCGAAAACGGCTTGCTGCGCCGACAGCTCGAAGAGCGTGCGCGCGGCCTCGCGGCCATCCTCGACCGGCAGCATGTCGGCCAGTGGATGGCCGACATAGCTCACCGGGATGCCCTGCCTTTCGTAGAGCGCTGGCTCGAAGGGAAAGAGCGCCAGTACGCGCGAAGCGGCGGCGCCAATCTTGTGGATGCGTTCACCGCGCCAAGCCCAGATCGACGGGCTGACGTAATGGACGGTCGCAATGCCGCGCTGTTTGAGCGCCTTTTCCAGACCCAGGTTGAAATCCGGCGCGTCGACGCCGACGAACACATCGGGCGGATCAGCGAGCAGGCGACGTTTGAGGTTGCGGCGAATGGCGAGGATTTCACGAAAGTGCCGCAGCACCTCGGCGTAACCGCGAACCGCCAGCTTCTCGAGCGGATACCAGGCGTCAAAACCCTGGCCCAGCATTCTCGGACCGCCGACGCCAAAAAAAACGGCGTTCGGCAGCTTCGCCCGCAGTTCGTGTATCAACTGGCTGGCCAGCAGGTCGCCCGAGGCCTCCCCGGCGACCAGGGCGATGCGCACCACGGCGTCGGTCATCGTATGATGCCGCGCTTCGATACCCCGAGAAAGTCGAGCAGCGGCTGGATTTCCGGATGCGCCACAACCTCTTCCCGCAGTTTGGCGCGGGCCTCGTCGAGCATCAGTCCGGACTTGTAGATCGTGCGATAGGCGCGCTTCAGGGCGAGCAGGGCGTCGGGCGAAAAGCCCCGCCGTTTGAGCCCCTCGGCGTTGATGCCATACGGACTGGCGGTGTTGCCGGCGGCCATCACGTACGGCGGTACGTCCTGCACGACCACTGACCCGGCCGCGATCATGGTGTGGGCGCCGATGCGGCAGAACTGGTGAACGCCGGAAAAGCCGCCGAGAATCGCCCAGTCGTCGACATGCACGTGGCCGGCCAACTGCGCGTTGTTGGCAAACACGGTGCGGCTGCCGACCTGGCAATCATGCGCAATATGCACATAGGCCATGATCCAGTTGTCGTCGCCGATACGGGTGATCCCGACATCCTGTGCGGTGCCGGCGTTGAAGCTGCAGAATTCACGGATCGTGTTGCGGTCGCCGATCTCCAGGCAGGTCGGCTCGCCGCCGTACTTCTTGTCCTGCGGCACATCGCCCAGCGAACAGAACGGGTAGATGCGGTTGTCGCAACCGATGCGCGTCCGCCCGGTGATCACCACGTGCGGGCCGATCGACGTATTGTCGCCAATTTCCACATCCTCGCCGACGATCGAATAAGCCCCGACGGTCACGTTCTCGCCGAATCGGGCGCCAGGATGGATGATTGCACTTGCATGGATCATGGTCACAGTATCCCGGATCTCAGACGATATTGCTCTTGGCGCACATCAGCTCGGCCTCGGCCACGGTTTCTCCATCGACCGAAGCCACCGCTTCGAACCGCCAGATATTGCGAAACTGGCGCTGAATCCGAACATGCAGGTGCAACTGGTCGCCGGCGGTCACCGTCTTCTTGAAGCGCGCCTTGTCGATTCCGACGAAGAAGAACAGCGAGGTGTGGTCGGGCTTTTCGCCCAGCGTTCTGAACGAGAGAATGCCGGCCGCCTGTGCCAGCGCCTCGGTGATCAGCACCCCCGGCATCACCGGGTGATGCGGAAAGTGGCCGACGAAAAAAGGCTCGTTGATCGTCACGTTCTTGTACGCATGGATGGACTTGCCCGGCTCGCACTCGAGCACGCGATCGACCAGAAGGAAGGGATAGCGATGCGGCAGATGCTCCAGAATTGCCTTGATATCCATTGCGTTCAAGTTGTTTTCTCCTTGATGTGAAAGTCGCGTGTGCGACTCACGAATCTCCCCTCCCTCTCGGAGGGAGGGGTCGGGGGAGAGGGAAACGGTCATGGCCAGGCAGACTTTCTGACCTAGCCATGAGCATTCGCTGCGAGCTTCTTCTCGAGTTCGACGACGCGTTCTACCAGCTTTGCCAGGCGTCTGAGCTGCGCTGCATTTTGCAGCCACTGCGCGTGATCATCGAGCGGAAAGACGCCGGTGTACTGGCCGGGTCTGTGCAGGCTCTTGCCGACCAGAGTGCCGCCCGACACATGCACGTCATCGCCCAGTTCGAGGTGGCCACTGATCATTCCCGCGCCGCCGATGGTACACCGGCGTCCGATGCGCGTACTGCCGGCGATGCCGACGCAGCCGGCCATCGCCACATGTTCGCCAATGCTGCAGTTGTGGGCGATCTGTATCTGGTTGTCGAGTTTGACGCCATCGCCGATCAGCGTATCGTCGAGAGCGCCGCGATCGATCGAAGTATTGGCGCCGATTTCGACATCGTCGCCGATCACCACCCGACCGATCTGCGGGATCTTGATCCAGCGTTCGCCTTCCTTGGCAAAACCGAAGCCGTCGGCGCCGATCACGGCACCGGAATGAATGATCGCCCGCCGGCCGATCACGCAATCGTGATAGATGACCACATTCGCGTAGAGCAGCGAATCGTCGCCGATCGTCACGCCGTCGCCGATCACGCATCCCGGATGGAGCGTGACGTTTTCGCCCAGACTGACCCGTTCGCCGACCACGACGTTCTCGCCGACACTTGCCGACGGCGGCAACGGCGAATGCACGACGGCCCCCGGCTGAACACCGGGCCGTCTTCTGGCAGGTGGATTGAGCAGCGCGGCGACGCGTGCGTAGTAGGCGTAGGCGTTGGGGTGAACGATACGCGGCAGTTCGCTGTCGGCAGAAAACTGGGGCGGAACGATCACCGCGGCGGCCTTCGTCCGCTGCAGTAGTGCCCGATACTTCGGATGGGCGAGAAACGCGATCTGGCCTGCCCCCGCCGAGACCAGGCTGCCGACTTGCGACACGATGAGCGAACCGTCGCCGTGCACCACCCCACCGAGACGGGCGACGATTTCGTCGAGCCGCAGACCTCCTGGCACGTCAGAACTCCAATGCCCTGTCGGGAGTTACTTCACGTCCTTGGCTTCGGACAGCGCCTTGATCACCTTGTCGGTAATGTCCAGCCGCGGACTGACCCAGACGACATCCTGCACGATCAGGTCGTACTTCTCGCTGTCGGCGAGCTGCCTGATCGCCTTGTTGGCCTTTTCGATGATCGCCGCGTTCTCTTCATTCTGGCGCAGGTTGAGATCCTCGCGGAACTCACGCTGCTTGCGCTGAAACTCGCGCGACAGTTCGGCGAGATCCTTCTCCTTGGCGCGGCGTTCCGACTCGGCCATCGTCAGGCCTCCCTTTTCCAGCGACTCCTGCAGGCCCTGCACCTGTTTGGCCAGTCTCTGCAAGTCCTGGTCGCGCTTGGAGAATTCCTGCTCGATCTTCTTGGCAGCTCGTACTGCCGCGGGTGCGTCGCGAAACAGCCGCTGGGTATTGACGTAACCCACTTTGAGTAGTTCTGCCGCCGCAGCTTCCCGCAGGGGCAACGCGGCGATCAACGCCACCAGCAGCGTGGCCATCGTTCTCTTCAAGCTAATTCTCCTGGTTCAAAAGGTGGTGCCCATCTGAAACTGAAACTTCTGTAGTTTATCATTGTTCTTTTCGTTGATTGGCTGACCATAACTGAATTTCAGGGGTCCCAGCGGCGAGATCCAGGCGGCAGTCAGACCGACCGACATGCGCAATCCGTCTGCCGAGAAGGTGTAGTCGGTGTCATTGAAGACGTTACCGGCATCGAAGAACGGGCCAAAACGCATCGACTTGTCGAATCCCGGCACGGGCATCAACAGCTCGGCATTGAACACCACCTTGCGCGTTCCCCCGAGGCGGGTGTCGCCGTCGGGATCTGTGGCATCCACCGGGCCGAGGCTGGCTGTTTCGTAGCCGCGAACCGAGCTCACGCCACCGGCGTAGAAATTCTTGTAGAAAGGCAGCGTCTGCCCCTGCAGTCCGTCCGCGTAGCCGAGTTCACCGTTGAGCATCACGACCAGGTCTTTGGTCAGCGGAAAGTAGTGCTGCTGCTGGTAGGTCAAACGGTAGAAGGACAGGTCGACGCCCGGAATGGCCACTTCGACAGCCGCTTTCCGGATGCCCCCACTGGTCGTATAGATCGCGCTGTTCCGCGTATCCCTGATCCATGACACGGTCACCGGCAGTGTGATATTCGAGTCGCCGTGCTCTTTCTGAAAGTCGATGTACTGCTGCGGCGTCGCCGGGTCGTCCGGGTCGATATCGATCGTTGTCTGATCCACCGCCAGGCCGAAATTGAGGGTTTCCTTCTCGTCGATCGGGAAGCCGAAACGAATTCCCCCGCCTGCTGACACCGACTCGAAGGCATAATCGAGCGAGGTCGGGTTGAGCGTTCGGTAATACAGATCGAAGCCCTGACTGATGCCATCGACCGTGAAATAGGGATTGGTGTAGTTGATGCCCAGGGTGCGGTTCAACCTGCCGGTATTCACCTGCAGCGCGAGGAACTTGCCGCTGCCGAAAATGTTCGATTGCGAGATCGACCCCGAGAGAACGAGGCTTTCGGCGCTCGAGTAGCCGGCACCGATCGAGATGTTGCCGGTCGACTTCTCGGCGACATTGACGTTGACATCGACCTGGTCGATGGTCCCCGGCACGGGCGGCGTCTCGACGCTGACTTCGGCAAAGTACCCGGTACGGTCGATACGCTCGCGCGACGCCGCGACGCGCTCGGCGTCGTACCAGGCGCCTTCCATCTGGCGCATTTCCTGACGAATCACTTCATCACGCGTCTTCGAATTGCCGGTCACATTGACCCGGCGAACGTAGGTTCGCTTGCCCGGATCGACGAAGATGGTGAACGCCACCTGGCGCTTTTCCTTGTCGAGTTCGGGTGCGGCATTGACATTGGCAAACGCATAGCCTTGCGCGCCCAGCTTGTCGGTGATCGCTTTGGTGCTCTCGTTGACCTTCTCGCGCGAGAAAACGTCTCCCGGCTGGATCTTCACCGACTTCCTGAAGTCTTCCTCGGAAAGCGTCAGATCACCGGCCAGCTTCACCGACGAGACCAGATAGCGCTCGCCTTCATTGATGCTGATGGTGATGTAGATTTCCTTCTTGTCGGGAGTGATCGACACCTGCGTCGACTCGACGCCGAATTCCAGGTAGCCCCGATCGAGATAGTAGGAACGCAGCGTTTCGAGGTCCGCCGACAATTTCTGCTTCGAATACTGGTCGCTCTTGGTATACCAGCTTATCCAGTTGGGCGTCTTCTGCTGCAAAACAGCCAGCAAGTCTTTTTCCCGGAAGGCCTGCGCGCCGATGATGTTGATCTGCTTGATCTTGGCGGCTTCGCCTTCGGCGATGTTGAAGTTGATCGCCACGCGGTTACGTTCGAGCGGCGTGATCGTCGTGGTAATCGTCGCCGCGTACATGCCGCGCGCCAGATACTGGCGCTTCAGCTCCTGTTCGGCCTTGTCGAGCGTGGCGCGGTCGAAAGTCCGCGAGACGGCCACACCGACCTCTTTCAGGCCCTTGATCAACTGATCCTTGTCGAACTCCTTCAGGCCGACAAAATCGATCTGGGCGATCGCCGGGCGTTCCTCGAGCACGACGATGACGACGTCGCGATCGACCTCGATCCGCACGTCCTTGAAAAAACCGGTGGCAAACAGTGTCCTGATCGCTTGTGCCGCCTTTTCATCGGTCATCGTCTCGCCGACCTTGACCGGCAGGTAGCTGAAGACCGTACCGGCTTCGACGCGCTGAATCCCTTCGAGGCGGATGTCCTTGACCGTAAACGGCTCCATGGCCACTGCACCGGCGGCAAAAAGAGCAGCCATCAGACCTGCGAGCAGGTTCTTGTTCATAAGCTCAGCCGAAGAACAATCGATTGATATCGTTGTAGAAAGCGAACGCCATGAGCATCAGCAGGAGCGTCAGACCGATCTGCTGGCCGATTTCCATGGTTCGCTCGGAGACGGACCCACCCTTGATGACTTCAACCAGATAATACAACAAATGCCCTCCATCCAGAATCGGGATCGGGAGCAGGTTGAGGACACCCAGGCTGATGCTCACCAGGGCGAGAAACTTCAGATAGTAGTCGAGTCCGAGTTTCGCCGACTGCCCGGCGTAGTCGGCAATCGTCACCGGCCCGCTGAGATTTCGCCACGAAACCTCGCCGGTAATCATCCGGCCGATCATCAGCAGGGTAAACGCCGACTTGTCCCAGGTCTCGGCAACCGCCTTGCGCAAAGCAGACCATGGGCCATAGCTGACGGTAATCATCAACTGCGCCCGCGCCTGGCCCTGGTCGCTGACCGCGGCTCCGATGCGGCCGATTTCCCGCCCCTGCTCGTCGACCGCCGCCGGCGTCACCGTGATGCGAATTCGTGCGTCCTGCCGCAGAACCTCCATCGCCAGCGTCTGCCCCGGCGACTTGCGCACAACGGCGACAACGTCCGCCCAACTGTCGATCGCCTGGTCATCGATGCTCAGGATTTCGTCCCCCGCACGCAAACCGGCGGCGTCGGCCGCACTGTTCGGGTTGACCTTGCCGAGCACGGCCGGCAAGCGGGGACGGTACATGCTCAATCCCAGCCGTTCAAACGCGTCACCCTCCCAGCCCGACCGGCGGACGGCCGAGACATCGAGGTGGCGGAGAGCGATCTCGTGGCGCTGGTTGATTACTTCGAGGTCGATCCGATCGTGATCAGCCGCCCGCTGCAGCAACACCCAGCGCATCTCCTGCCAGGTCTGAACCGTCTCGCCGCCGACCTGCAGGACCTGCTCACCGTCTTCGAATCCGGCCGCGGCAGCCGCACTCGCCATGGCCGGCGTGCCGAGAATGGGCTTGAACTCTTCGCTGCCATACCAGAACAGCCCCCAGTAGAGCAGTACCGCAAGCAAAAAGTTGGCCGCCGGCCCGGCAGCGACGATCACCATGCGTCGAAGCACCGGTTGCCGGTTGAAGCTGCGGTGCACCTCGTCGGCCGGAACCTCGCCTTCACGCTCGTCGAGCATCTTTACGTAGCCGCCGAGGGGAAAGGCGGCAATCGCCCATTCGGTGCCATCCCGGCCCCAGCGCCGTGCCCACAGCGGCCGGCCAAAGCCGACCGAAAAGCGCAGAACCTTGACCCCGACCCAGCGCGCCGCGAGATAGTGGCCGAACTCGTGGACCACCACCAGGATGCCCAGGGCGACCGCAAAAGCCACCAGGTAGTAGAGGAAGCCGCTCATGCTGCGCAGGCCCGTGCGACGACACACTGCTCGGCCGCTGCGCGCGCGCGCCGGTCGGCAGCCAGGACCGCGGCCAGTGACTCGAGCTCGCCGCCGGCCGGCAGCCGGTCCATGACTTCGGCAATCACGCCGGCGATGGCCGTAAAGCCGATGCGCCGTTCGAGGAACGCGTCGACGGCCACCTCGTTCGCCGCATTCAGCGTCGTCGGCGCACTCCCCCCCTCCCGCAGCGCCCGATAGGCCAGCGCCAGGCAGGGGAAACGCGCGAAGTCGGGCCTCTCGAAGTGGAGCGAAGCCACCTGATACAGATCCAGCGGCTCGACGCCAGCCGCGATGCGCTGCGGATAAGCCAGGGCGTGCGCGATCGGCGTGCGCATGTCGGGATTGCCCAACTCGGCAATCACCGAGCCATCGGCGTACTGAACGAGCGAATGAATGACGCTTTGCGGATGAATGACCACCTGTATCCTGTCGGCAGGAACATTGAACAGCCAGTGCGCCTCGATGACCTCAAGGCCCTTGTTCATCATCGTCGCCGAGTCTACCGAAATCTTGCGTCCCATGACCCAGTTCGGATGCGCACACGCCTCGTCCGGGCCGACGAACTCGAGCTCGGCAAGCGCGCTGCGCCAGAACGGACCGCCCGAAGCCGTCAGGAAGAGACCGAGCACGCCACTTTCCGCCAGGTCCCCTGCATAATCCCGGGGCAGCGACTGAAAAATCGCATTGTGTTCGCTGTCGATCGGCAGCAGCGTGGCGCCGTTCTCGCGTACCGCACGCATGAACACCGCGCCCGCCATGACCAGGGCTTCCTTGTTGGCGAGCAGGATTTTCTTGCCGGCAACGGCGGCCGCCAGGGTCGGCGGCAAGCCGGCCGCCCCGACGATCGCCGCCATCACCGCATCCACTTCCGGCAGTTGCACCATGTGGATCAGCGCCTCCGGGCCATGCGCCACCGCGGTGGGACAACCGGCGACAGCCAGGCGCGCGGCGAGTTCGGCAGCCAGCGCCGCATCGCCAACGACCGCATGACGCGGCCGAAACTCCAGACACTGCGCGAAGAGGCGATCTGCCTGACGGTGCGCACAGAGCGCGACGACGCGATAACGTTGTGGATGGCGGCGCACGATATCCAGCGTATTGACCCCGATCGAACCGGTCGAGCCGAGAATCGTGAGCTGCTGCATCACCTTGCCGGAAGCGATCAAGGCTGCGTCACCAGCCAGACCAGGGCGACCAGCGGCAGCGTCGAGGTGAGACTGTCGATCCGGTCGAGCACCCCGCCATGCCCCGGCAGCACGTTGCTGCTGTCCTTCAGGCCCGCCTGGCGCTTGAGCAGAGACTCGAACAGGTCGCCAAGGATGCTGAGCGCGGACAACAAGATCAGCACCCCCAGCAGGAGCAGGGGATTTCCCGCCAGAGTGGCCGGCAGATGGCCGGCGATCAGGAACCCGTAGGCGAGGACCGCGACGGCGCCGCCGAGCGCACCCTCCCAGGTCTTGCCCGGGCTGATATTGGGCGCCAGCTTGTGCTGGCCAAAGCGTCGCCCGGCAAAGTAGGCGCCGATGTCGGCCAGCCAGACGACGGCCATGATGGCCAGCACCGCCAGCGGCCCCGCCTGCCGCAACTGGACCAGCGCCAACCACACCGGGAGCAACACCAGCAGGCCGGTAAGCCAGGAAACGGCAGGGTTCGCCAGCGGCCAGCGCCGTTGCAGCCAGAGCGGCACGACGAGCAGCCAGAAAACCGCCGCCAGCCCGTAGAAGCCGGCACCGAGACGCCACGCCGCCTCGGCAAAGCCCGCTTCCAGGCC
>Ga0058868_1095035_pt1 | contig 12979 bp, 14 predicted proteins | sample TNRReaAerobicRNA_2_FD_59631 | JGI IMG/M metagenome (GOLD analysis project Ga0058868, IMG submission 59631) | Wastewater treatment Type I Accumulibacter community from EBPR Bioreactor in Madison, WI, USA - TNR Reactor, Time F- 52min-Aerobic_ RNA... | ecosystem: Engineered > Bioreactor > EBPR >...
CTACCATCTGCTGACCCGCAAGTACCCCTACGGCGAGATCGAGCCGTTTCAGCATCCGAAGTTCGCCGAGCCGCTCCCCCCGACGCGCTATCGCCCGGACATCCCCGGCTGGCTGGAAAACGTCCTGCTCAAGGCGGTTGCCCGGGACCCCGCACGGCGCTTCGAAACCGCCGAGGAGTTCCTGCTCGCCCTCGAACGCGGCGCCCACCGACCGCTGAACCGCCCGCCGGCAACGCCGCTGGCACTGCGCAACCCGCTGCTGACCTGGCGGATCATCGCAGCGCTGTCGCTGGTAGTGAACCTGTTGTTGCTGATGCTGCTGACGCGCTGAGGCGGCGGCGGGCATTTCCTGCCGCACGTCAAATGTCTTTGCTGATTGCCGCCAACGTCGATTGACGCTGCGAAGCTTTACAGATCAATAAAGCCATTTCCCCTGCCGGATGGTAACTGTTTACACCCCCTCTGCTTGTTTCCGCTACCCGAGGGCAAGGTGTTGATTCGTCCGGAAAGAGGCCGCGTGGCGATGGGGGGAAACGGTCAAAGACCGTTTGTTTCGTGCCTGCCTGCTTGTCGTCAGCAGCCGTCGGGGTGATTATCGACGGGTTTGCACGTCATCGCCAGCCAGGCTCCCCGACCGGGTAGTCGGTGGCTGCTCGACCGCGCTGCCACGCCTGCGGCAGATGCGCGAAGGCGCACCGGCAGGTCAGCGAGCGATCTGCAACTGTTCAGGGTCGAGCACCAGGAAGCGGGCAAAGCGGCCATCCTCCCGGCTGCCATCGTCGCTGACGATGATGATCCGCTGCCGGCCATCGATCAGCGCCGGGCTGATCCCTTCGGCGTGCTCGAATCCCGCCAGGCCCCCAACGCTGACCCGGCGCGCTGCGACACCCGGTTCCCCAGTCCAGAACCAGAGCCCGAATTGAGTCTGCTCACGAGCGACCGGCCCGCCGATGACCAGATAGCCTCCGAGGGCCGGGAAATGTGCGATGCCGCGAATGCCGTTCCCGCCCAGGTCGAGGGTCAGCAAGCGAGCACCGATCTGCGCTTGCGCACCGGCTTCGAAAAGCGCGTCAGGGTTGTCGATGGTGGCGATGACCGCCTGCCTGTCGAGCAACGGGCTGCGAAATCCGAGCAGCAGAGCACGCTGGTCGGGGCGCATCTCGAGCCCTTCAATGTTCAAGCCACCCCTGGTTTTGACCTCGCGAATGTCGGCCGCCGCGGCGAGCAGGGGATGCGCTGCGGTCAGCGCCCGTTTCAGCCCGACGACCATTCTCGGCTCGACGACTCGATCGCCTTCGACACGAAAGCGGACCAGCTTCTCCCTGGCCGGCTTCTCGAGTCCTGCGTTGTTGCGCGAATGTGAGGTCAGGGCGTACACGTAGCCCGCTTGGTCGACGGTGATGGCCTCAAGATCATCGAGTTGCCAGAAGTCGTCGTCAGTCGTTTGCACTGCGGGTGGCTGCAAGACGGTGCATTCGACGCCGCCGCCGGCATGCAGCCGAAGCAGACTCAACGGCTGGTACGGCTCGTCCTCGACGACAATGAAGCGGCCGTCGGCAAGCTGGCGGATGCCGGACGCCTCATGGACGCCGCTCAGGGGTCGGAAGCTGGGGGGATGATCAGATAGCATGGCCGTGGCCTCCGATTGCGACTGCCGATTCCGCGCCGGCGAAATGCGCGCGTAGAGCGCTCGTTACCGTGAAAGTCGCGTCAGCGACTCACGAATCTCCCCTCGCCCGCTCGCGGGAGAGGGGTCGGGGGAGAGGGAAGCGGTCAGGGCGTTCATCATCCGGGGTTTTCACAAAGCCATGAGCGTCAGGCTTTACCAGGGATGACTGCCGAAAGCCCGGGCGAAAAGCTCGGCGATTTGACCTCGCTCCGGGCGATGGTTCTGACCACCACGATGGCAGATCTTGATCGCCCCCATCACCGCCGCGAGCCGGCCGATCTTCATCCAATCCCAGCCAGCGGCAATTCCATACAGCAGACCCGAGCGGTAAGCGTCACCACATCCCGTGGGATCGACGACGGCGTCGGCCTCGACACAGGGAATCTCATGGCAGCGACCGTCGCTGTGGATGTGCGAGCCCGCGCCACCGCGCGTGACGACGAGCGCCTCCACCTCGCTGGCAAGCTGCTCGATTGATCGGCCAGTCCGGTCACAAAGCAGCTTCGCCTCGTAATCGTTGAAACAGGCATAGGTGGCGAGCCGCATGAAAGTCATCAGATCGTCGCCGGAAAACATCGGCAAACCCTGGCCCGGGTCGAAGACAAAAGGCACGCCGACCGCCGCCAGATCCTGCGCGTGCTGCAGCATGCCGTCACGCCCATCCGGCGCGACGATGGCCAGCGTCGCTCCCGGCACGTCGGCGACCCGATTGAGGTGCGAGTAGGTCATCGCTCCCGGGTGGAAAGCCGTGATCTGGTTGTCGTCGAGATCGGTGGTGATGAAGGCCTGCGCGGTAAAGCTACCGGCAATCCGGCGCACATGGGCGCGCGACAGGCCGTGGTCATCAAGGCGCACGAGATAGGGATCGGCGTCATCACCGACGGTGGCCATGATCAGGGGATCACCCCCGAGCAATTTCAGGTTGTAGGCAATATTGCCCGCGCAACCGCCAAACTCGCGCCGCATTTCGGGCACCAGGAAAGCCACGTTGAGAATATGAATCTGCTCGGGCAGGATGTGATTCTTGAAACGATCATGAAAAACCATGATGTTGTCGAAGGCGATTGAGCCGCAAATGAGCGTGGACATGGGCTGCAGGGAGGTCAGAAAAAAGCCGAAGGCCGAAGTATAGCACCGCTGCCGGAGCGCCCTCGCCGCCGGCGGGAACGAGGCGGGTCAAGGATAGAAGACGTACAGTCGGTACCCCGCCGCGCTGAGGTCTTTGGCCTCCAGCCACAGACGAAGATCGACTTCGGCATGGGCGGCAAAGGACTTCTGTTCGAGTGAGGCGGGCGGCAGATATTCGTCGGGCAACAGAACGCGGCGCGCGATGGCCTTGTCCTTGGTGTCGGTCAGCGTGAGTTCGAGCGCCGGGTAAGCTTGCGCATAGGCCGCTCGATTGCGCAAGGTGGCTTGCAGGACGAGCAGCCGCTGACGCGCCGGGTCGCTCTGCAGGTCCGAGGTCTCGATGCTCACCAGATCGGCATGGCGAGGCAGGGGCAGCTCGCTACCCAGAGCAGCGCTCAGCGCGGCGAGCGCCGGCTGCAGGGTGGGCGCGGCGCTGGCAATGGCGCTGCGAAAATGAAACACCAGTTGACCGGCGAGCATCACCGCCAGGATCGCGGCCACGATCACGAAGGTTCTGGTCACCCCTCGATCCGAGTGCACCGCCGGCCGGCCGGTCAGGCCCTCGCGCCAGGGACTGTGGGCCGGCAGGATGCGCGTCCTGTCTGGCGCCAGCGGCGTGTCCCTGGCGCGTATCTGATCCGCGGCAAGCGACGCCGAAGGAGGTTCCGGCGGTGCTTCGACCGCTGCGCGGGCCGGCAGGTCGGGGGGCATCCCGGAGCTGCATCGAGATGCGGCTGCCGACAGCAGATCGGCGACCAGGCCTTCTTCCCGGTCAGACGGCGCGGCGACTGCAGGTGCCGGGGCAACCCCCGTCGGCCCGACATCCGGCGGCGACTTGACGCTGATGGCGACGTTGTCGTCGTCGAGCAGGCTGTCGATGGCGTTGAACACCGTCCGACAAGCTCCGCAGCGCACTTTGCCACCGCGTACCCGGATCTGTTCGGAACTGACGCGGAAGATCGTTCGGCAGTTCGGGCAGCAGGTCTTCACGGCTTATTCCCTGACGCCGGCCAGGCATACCCAGCCGTCGCGCGTGTCGGCAACAGCCAGCGACAGGTAGGGCGCATAGGCAGCGATGACCTCGCCGGCCTGTTCGCTGAGTATTCCTGAAAGCGCCAGGCTGCCCCCGGGATGCAGGTGAGCGCAGAGCGCCGGGGCCAGGATCTTGAGCGGGTTGGCAAGAATGTTGGCAACGACGATGTCGAACCGCTCGCGCAAGTGGCGCGACGACTCCTGGAAACGCGCCTCAACGCCATTGCTGGCGGCATTGCTCCGGGCAGCAAGCACCGCCTGCGGGTCAATATCCACTCCGACGACCTGCGTCGCGCCGAGTCTGGCGGCAGCGATCGCCAGTATTCCTGAACCGCAGCCGTAGTCGAGAACCGAGACTTCGGGACCGACACGACGTTCGAGCCATTCCAGGCACAGCCGAGTCGTCGGATGCGAACCCGTTCCGAACGCCATACCGGGGTCGAGCACCAGGACAATCGCCGCCGGATCAGGTGCGGCGTGCCAGGAGGGAACGATCCACAAGCGCTCCGAGACGCGGATCGGCGCGAACTGTGACTGGGTCAGTCGCACCCAGTCCTGCTCGGCCACCTCTTCCTGCGTGAACACCGGCAAGTCGCCGAGTCCGGCCTGAGCGGCGCACTGCGTCAGCAACTGCCTGACATCGGTATCGGGCTGGAGCAACGCAGTGACCAGCGAACGCGCCCAGCCTGGCTGGTTGATCGAGCCCGGTTCGCCAAACTGCGCCTGTTCGGTGGCCGTCCCGGCATCGGCATCCTCGATACTGGCGGCCAGCGCGCCCGCCTTGAGCAGCGCGTCAGCCAGCCCTTCGGCGTGCTGGCAATCGGTCCGGATACTCAGGGATAGCCAGGACATCGCTAGCGGTTGTGCTCAGCCGTCTTTCTTGACCTCGCCCTTTGCGGCGAGCCGTTGCTCGAGGTAATGGATGCTCGTCCCGCCCTCCATGAAGCGGGCGTCTTGCATCAACTCCTGATGCAGCGGGATATTCGTCTTGATGCCTTCGATGCTCATTTCCGACAAGGCGGTGCGCATGCGGCGAATCGCCTGATCGCGGCTATCGCCATAGGCGATCACCTTGGCGACCATCGAATCATAATGCGAGGGGATGGTGTAGCCCTGATAAATGTGCGAATCGACGCGAATCCCCGGACCGCCCGGCGGATGGTAGAAGGTGACCTTTCCTGGCGAGGGGACAAAGGTGAAGGGATCTTCAGCGTTGATTCGGCATTCGATTGCGTGCCCACGAAAAGTCAGATCGCGCTGTCTGAAGCGTAGTTTCTCGCCGGCGGCAATCCGGATCTGCGCGGCAACGAGATCGACACCGGTGATCAACTCGGTCACCGGATGCTCGACCTGAATCCGCGTGTTCATCTCGATGAAATAAAATTCATTGTTTTCATAGAGAAATTCGAAGGTCCCGGCGCCGCGGTAGTTGATGCGCCGGCAGGCTTCGGCGCAACGTTCACCAATGCGAACGATATGCCGAGTGGCGATACCGGGGGCCGGCGCCTCCTCGATGATCTTCTGGTGACGACGCTGCATCGAGCAATCCCGCTCGCCGAGATAAACGGCGTTGCGGAAGCTGTCGGCGAGTACCTGGATCTCCACGTGGCGGGGATTTTCCAGGTATTTCTCCATGTACACATTGGGGTTACCGAAAAAACTCTGGGCCTCCGCGCGCGTCATGTTGACGGCGTTGATCACGGCGGCCTCGGTATGGACGACGCGCATGCCGCGTCCGCCCCCGCCCCCCGCAGCCTTGATGATGATCGGGTAACCGATGGCCTTGGCAATGAGCACAATTTCCTTCGGGTCCTCCGGCAGCGCTCCCTCCGAGCCGGGAACACAGGGCACCCCGGCGACGCGCATCGCCTCCTTGGCGGAAACCTTGTCGCCCATCAGACGGATGGTTTCCGGGCGCGGGCCAATGAACACGAAGCCGGACGATTCCACCCGTTCGGCAAAATCGGCATTCTCGGAGAGGAAACCGTAGCCGGGATGAATCGCCCCGGCATCGGTCACTTCGGCTGCCGAGATAATCGCCGGCACGTTGAGATAGCTCAGGGCGGAAGGCGCCGGGCCGATGCACACTGACTCGTCGGCGAGCCTGACGTACTTGGCTTCTCGATCCGCTTCCGAATGCACGACCACGGTCTTGATGCCGAGTTCCCGGCAGGCACGCTGAATGCGAAGCGCAATCTCTCCGCGGTTGGCGATGAGGACTTTCCCGAACATGGCGGCAATGTTTCCTTAGAGTGAAAGTCGCGTCAGCGACTCACGAACCTTCCCTCGCCCTCTGGGAGAGCGGCAGGGGTGAGGGAAAACGGTCGTGACTCTCATCAGCGTCGCGGTGTGGTCTGCGGTGACTGTCAGCCGATGATGAACAGCGCTTCACCGTATTCGACGGGTTGGCCATTTTCGATCAGAATCGCCTTGATCGTACCCGCCCGCTCGGCTTCGATCTCGTTGAGCAACTTCATGGCCTCGATGATACAAAGCGTTTCACCCGCTTTCACGACGCTGCCGACCTCGACATAAGGTTCGGCACCCGGGCTGGGTGCGCGGTAGAAGGTGCCGACCATTGGCGCCTTGACGGCATCGCCTTCCGGAAGCTCCGCTTCCACCGCTGCGCTGACTGCGGGAGTTCCCGGGGCGTCCAGGACCTGCGCCGGGGCAAGCGCTGGGGCGTAGGCATGCGGCGCAACAACGCCACCGTATTTGACGATGCGAACCTTCTCCTCGGCATCGTTGATCTCGAGTTCAGTGATGCTCGACTCCTCGACGAGGTCGATGAGTTTCTTCAGTTTTCGCAGGTCCATGGATTTTCTCCCGATGATTGTTCTTGCTTGTGGTCAAGCCCGAGCCAGACAGCAACCACTGCCGGTGGACGAAATGATCGCGGGCCTCACTCTGCGGCGATCTTGCCCAGCAGATATTCCAGCGCCAGCAGGTAGCCGTCGCTGCCCAGGCCGCTGATCACGCCGAGTGCCAGATCCGAAAAATACGAATGCTGGCGAAAGGGCTCGCGGGCATGCACGTTGGAAAGGTGAACCTCGACAAAGGGGATAGCGGTCCCGGCGAGGGCATCCCGCAGCGCGATACTGGTATGCGTGTAGGCAGCAGGATTGATGATCAGGTAGCGCACACCCTGCTCCCTTGCTGCGTGTACACGCTCGATCAGCGCCCCCTCATGATTGCTCTGGAAAGCTTCCAGGTGCACTCCGGAGGCCTCGGCACGCCGTGCCAGTGCCAGATTGATCTCGGCGAGCGTGGTCGAACCATAGTGACGGGGTTCGCGCGTACCGAGGAGATTGAGGTTGGGCCCGTGCAGCACCAGCAACCCGGGCGCGCCTGGCAAGGTCTCGGCTGCCGACGAAGTTTGCTTCTTCATGGCTGCAAGTTTGCCGCAAATGGCAGCATTTTGTCCAGAAGTACGTTTTTAGCGGGCGAGCGACTGGTGCACTGCAAGATCCAGTTCCTGCTCGGACAAGGGGCCCAGATGAGCCAGGCGCAGTTCCCGCTGGGGAGTGATCAGCAAGGTATACGGCAGGCTCAGGTTGCCGTTGCCGAGCTGGCGCGCGAGATCGATGCCCGCCGCACCGCCGATCAGCAGCGGGTAGCTGACGGGATGGGCTTCGGCAAAGGCGCGCACCGGTTCTGCGCTATCGAGAGCGATGCCGACAAACTGCACGCCCTGCGCCGCATACTTGTCCTGCAAGCGCGAAAACGCCGGCATCTCCTCCCGGCAAGGCGGGCACCAGGTGGCCCAGAAATTGACCACCAGGGTTTTTCCCTGCCAGCGGGAAAGAGGCTGCGCGGCCCCGGTCAGGTCGTCGAGGCTGCTGGCAAAGAGACGCCCGACGGCCTCTTCACTTGCCTTGAATGCAACCTGCGGGCTTCCACCGGAAATCTGCACGCCGGCGTAGAGCCCCGCCAGCACGGCAATGCATGCCGCCGGCAGGCCGATCAGCAGGACGCTGCTCCGTCTCACCGGGCCAGGCCGCTGGTCACCGCCAGCAGCTTTTTGACGACCTCGAGGCGAGCCCGTTCGCGAATCCGGCCGTCGCGCGTTCTGCAGGCGACCCGCTCCTCGTCGCGCGGGTAAATGACGAGGTTGGCTACCGCCTCGTCGCCGAGAATCGTCAGCACCGCCTCGGCGCGCTCGCTGCGCGGCAGGCTGTGGCGGAATTCGATGCGCTCGTTGAGCAGAAAGATCTCGACCTCCTTGGCGCTGTCCGGAAAGAGCTGGATGTCGATCTCGGCATATCGGCCCGCCGTACCGTCCAGTACCGCGCCGGTCAGATAGGGGTTGAAACGGTGCATCGAGGTCATCAGCCGGGCGGCCGTACGCAGCAGATGCAGGCTTCTCGCCTGCTGCTCCTCGTCCTGGAACAAACGCTGATGGGTCCGCAACTCCTCCTCGACAGCACTGTCGTCCGGCAACGCTGCGCTCTCCGGTAGACCCAGGCTGCGCGCTGCCTTGCGTTTGGCCAGAGCAAAGTCGCTGAGGCCCTCCTCGGCGACCAGACGGGCGGCGAGCGCAGCGATGCGGCTACGCTGCTGGAAATTCCGCTGGCGGTCCTGTCGGCTGCTCATTGATCAATCCCGAAGTGATGCTGCCGCCTGGGCCGTGACCAGCGAGGCGCGCGCAGACGACGGCAGCAGTTACAATCGCGCCTCTTCAGCCTGATTTTAACTTGGATTCGGGACATGCATATTCACATCCTCGGCATCGGTGGCACGTTCATGGCCGGTGTCGCCCAATTGGCCCGCGCCGCCGGGCATCGTGTGACGGGCTGCGATAGCGGCGTCTACCCACCGATGAGCACGCAGCTCGAAGCGGCCGAGATCGCCGTCATCGAAGGCTATGACGCCGCTCAGACCGCCTTTGAACCGGATTATTATGTCGTCGGCAACGCCATTGCGCGCGGCAACCCGCTGCTCGAAGAGATCCTCGACCGCGGCCTGCCGTACGTTTCCGGTCCGCAGTGGCTGGCCGAGAACGTCCTCAACGGACGCTGGGTACTGGCCGTGGCGGGAACCCACGGCAAGACGACGGCTGCCGCCATGCTGGCCTGGATACTCGACGACGCAGGACTGAGTCCGGGCTTTCTGGTGGGCGGCGTGCCGGTGAACTTCGGCGTTTCTGCTCGCCTGTCCGGCAGCAACCAGGACTCCCCGTTCTTCGTCATCGAGGCCGACGAGTATGACACCGCTTTTTGCGACAAGCGCTCCAAGTTCGTGCACTACCGTCCGCGAACGACGATCCTGAACAACCTGGAGTTCGATCATGCCGACATCTTCGGCGATCTGGCGGCGATCGAGACGCAATTCCACCATCTCGTGCGCACCCTGCCCAGCCAGGGATTGATCGTCTCAAACGCCTCCGAAAGCAGCCTGGAACGGGTACTCGCGCGCGGTTGCTGGACGCCGGTCGAGCGCTTCAACGATGCCGCCGGCTGGCGAGCCGCAGGGAGCGATGGCGAGGGATCACTGCACCTGCTGTACGGCGAGGAGTCGATCGGCAGCACGCATTGGGGCCTGATTGGCCCACACAATCGCAGCAACGCGGTCGCCGCGCTGCTCGCAGCGAGGCATGCCGGGGTGCCCCTGGCGCGCGGTCTGGCGGCACTGTCACGCTTCAGGAACGTCAAACGCCGCCTCGAACTGCGCGGGACGGCGGCCGGCGTCAGCGTGTACGATGATTTTGCGCACCACCCGACGGCGATTGCGACGACCCTTACCGGCTTGCGCAACAAGGTCGGCGGCGCGCGCATTCTGGCGGTCGTCGAACCCCGCTCGAACACCATGAAGCTGGGCGTCATGAAGGCCTTGCTGCCGGCGAGTCTGCGCGACGCTGACCAGGTCTTCTGCTACGCCGCCGAGCTGGGCTGGAACGTCGCTGAAGCACTCGCCCCCCTGGGCGACGAGGTGGTCATCGAAGACGATCTCGGGCGCCTGGTAGAGCGGATTGCCGCTGTCGCCCAGGCCGGCGACCACGTGCTGGTGATGAGCAACGGCGGCTTCGGCGGCATTCACGAAAAGCTGCTGGCCGCACTCGGCGAGCCAGCCTCAGCGCAGGAAATGGTCGGCCAGCAGGGCGGCGAATAGCAGCGTCAGGTAGATGATCGAATAGCGGAACGTGAGTCTGGCCAGTTGGTCGCTGTAGTCGCGCCAAAGGGTGACGCTATAAACCAGGAAGATCGCATCGAGGAACAGCGCTGCCGCCAGATACCAGGGGCCACTCATTCCCAGGGTGTACGGCAGGACAGTCGCCGCGCTCAGCATGACGACGTAGAGCAGGCTGTGCAGACAGGTGAAACGTATCCCATGCGTCACGGGCAGCATGGGCAGGCCGGAGCGGGCGTAGTCGGCACAGCGGTAGCAGGCCAGTGCCCAGAAATGCGGCGGTGTCCAGATGAAGATGATGAGAAACAGCACCAGCGCTTCGGGACCGACCTCGCCGGTCATCGCCGCCCAGCCGAGCAGCGGCGGCATGGCGCCGGAAGCTCCGCCAATGACGATGTTCATCGGCGTCGCCGGCTTCAGCAGTACCGTGTAGATCACCGCGTAGCCGAGAAAGGTCGCCAGGGTCAGCCACATCGTCAGCGGATTGACGAAGGCGTGCAGCAGCCAGAGCCCGAGACCGCCGACCAGTGTCGCCAGGGTCAGGGTTTCCGTAGCCGAGACCTCGCCGCGGGCCGTCGGGCGAGCGCGCGTGCGCGCCATGAGCGCGTCGACGTGTTGCTCGATCAGGCAGTTGATCGCCGCTGCCGAACCGGCGACGAGCGCAATACCCACCGAGGCGACGACAAAAAGCGCAAACGGTGGAAAGGACGGACTCGCGAGAAACATGCCAATCATCGCCGTAAACACGATCAGGCTGTTGACCCGCGGCTTGCACAGCTCGAAGAAGGCCCCCAGGCGCTGCCCGGCCGAGCGACGGGAGCTGCTGCTCATGACGGTCATCGACTCTCCTCTCTCATCCTACCCATGAGTACTTCAGCAGACGTTCCAGATCCCTGAGCATCCCCTGCATCTCGGGCTGGTCCGGATAGCGCATCATCAGGTTGCCCAGCGGATCGATGAGGTAGAAGCGATGCTTCGACGCGTCCACGAGGCTCCGCCATGACTCACCTGGTGCCCCGGCATCGGGAGCGGCGATCAACAGATCGGGGTAGTTGCCCTGCACCGCAGCCAGCCCGGGATCCGCCCGCATCGCGACAATGCTGCTGCCCAGCAGCACCCGCCGCAGACGGACCATTTCCTTGTTCAAGGCCACCTGCACCTGGCGCACCTGCTGCAGGTCATGCTGGCAGGCGGCAGCACAGGGTTCGTCGCTGACCATGATCAGCGTCCATTTGCGGCGCAGGTCGGCGGTCGGCAGCGGGCGGCCGTCAATCAGGGTCAGCCCGCTTTCCGGCAGCGCCCGCGGCGGCTCGATCAGTTCGCCGTGATTGGCCAGCTTCGCCGGGCGCCATTCAAACCAGTAGAGAGCAAAGGCCAGCGCAAAAGGCAGAGCCAGTAGCGCGGTGACCAGCAACATCGTCCGTCGTCCAGCAGTGAGCGCGGCGCTGTTCATGGCTTCCCGCTCATGGCTGGCGACGGAGATTGACGACCAGCCAGATGATCACGGTGGCGCCCGCGAAACCCCACCATTGAAAGGCATAACCGAGATGGCGCTCGATCCGCTCGTCAGGACGTGGCCACTCCCGCGCAAAGCCACCACCGCCCGAACTGTCGGCGGCAAGCTCGATCACCACCGGTTGCAGCGGAAAACCGACCTTTCCCGCGTAGCGTGGCAAGTCGAGGTTCTGCCAGACCACCTGCCAACCTGACCTGGCCGCGCCCGGTGAATCGGGACCAAGCGTCAGATAACGTGTCCCGGGAACCATCGCCCTGCCGGCGACCTCGATCAGCCCAGCCGGCGTTGCCACGTCGGGCCAGCGGCTGTGGTCGGCGAGCGCGGGAACCCAGCCGCGGTTGACCAGCACACGCATGTCGCTGCCCTCGATTCGCAAAGGCGTCAGCACATGAAAGCCGGCCTGCTCGCGGTGGATGCGGTTGTCGATCAGGATCTGGAAGGCGGGCTCGTAAGTACCCCGAGCCACCACCGGGCGGTAGCGCAGCGACTCCGGATCGGCCGGCGCCGTCGGCATTTGAACGGCCGGTTCCGCGCTACGTCGATCGAGCAGGGACTGCCGATCAGCCTTGAAACCGGCCTTGTTCCATTGCCATTGGCCGAAGGAAATGAACAGCGGCACGAGCAACAGCACGAGCAACGTCGACCACCAGCGAGGCTGAAAGCGCAGCCCTGGTCTGGTGTGCTGCACTGCGGTTGCCTGCGTGCCCTCGCTGCGAGCATAATCGGCACTCCCTTTGCTGGAGTCAGCCATGTTCAAGCTCATCGTTATTTTCTTGCTGCTCGCTGTTGTCGGGAGCCTCTTTTCCGGGCTCTTCTTTCTTTACCGCGACCGTGGCACGGGGGTGCGCACCGCACAGGCGCTGACCCTCCGTATCGGTCTGTCGATACTGATCTTTGCCTTGCTCCTGATCGGCTTCCGCTTGGGCTGGATACCCGGCTACAACCAATAGACGAGGATGAAGAGACCGAGCCAGACGACGTCAACAAAGTGCCAGTACCAGGCAACCCCCTCAAAGGCGAAATGCCGCTCGACCGTGAAATGCCCTTTCAGGCAGCGGCCGTAAACCACCATCAGCATGATCGCCCCGAGTGTTACGTGAAAGCCGTGAAAACCGGTAAGCATGAAGAACGTTGCGCCGTAGACACCGGCGCCCAGAGTCAATCCGAGCTCGGTGTAGGCGTGGTGATATTCCCAGGCCTGGAAGCCAAGGAAGAGCACACCCAGGATGATGGTCAGCAGCAGGCCAAGGTTGAGCTGGCTGCGGCTGTTCTTCAGCAAACCCCAGTGCGCCCAGGTCAGGGTAGCCCCTGAACTCAACAGGATCGCCGTATTCAGCGCCGGAACACCCCAGGCTCCCATCGGCGTAAAGGCGGGGCCCTTTGGGCCAGCCGACGGCCAGACTGCCGTAAAGTCCTTCCACAGCGAGAACTCCGGGTCCATGCCGGCCAGCGCAGGCACCGAGATGTTGCGAACGTAGAACAGGGCACCGAAAAAGGCGGCAAAAAAA
>Ga0058868_1492993_pt1 | contig 12946 bp, 22 predicted proteins | sample TNRReaAerobicRNA_2_FD_59631 | JGI IMG/M metagenome (GOLD analysis project Ga0058868, IMG submission 59631) | Wastewater treatment Type I Accumulibacter community from EBPR Bioreactor in Madison, WI, USA - TNR Reactor, Time F- 52min-Aerobic_ RNA... | ecosystem: Engineered > Bioreactor > EBPR >...
CCGGATTCTACTTCAGACTCTATTTCGCGCCAGGAATTGGTTTCTTACGCACAACCGGCTTGACTTCACGAACATAAATCTCAATCGAGCCACCTGCTTTTTCAACAGCTTCTTTTGCCGAAGCCGTAGCCCCTGCTACTTTCAAAGAAACTTTGCTTTTGAGAGCGCCATTGCCAAGCAAGCGAACTCCATCAGCCGTCTTCTTAACCATGCCTGCTGCAATCAAGGCTTTTTCATCAATCACCGCTTTGGCATCCAGTTTCTTGGAGTCAATTGCCGATTGGACTTGTGCCAAAGAAATGGTGGAATAGACTTTCGAGAACACGTTGTTAAAGCCCATTTTTGGCAAACGGCGATACAGGGGCATTTGCCCACCTTCAAAGCCGTTGATGGCTACGCCCGTACGGGATTTCTGACCTTTGACCCCATGACCACAGGTTTTCCCCTTACCGGAACCAATCCCGCGACCAACGCGGGTTCTTTTTTTGTTTGAGCCTTCGTTCGGCTCCAATTCATTTAATTTCATTTTCTTCACCTTTTTGGGCCTAAATTAGGCAATTTCTTCTACAGTCACCAAATGAGCGATTTTGTTAATCATCCCACGAACTGCCGGTGTATCAATCAGCTCTTTGGTTCTGCGATTTTTGTTCAACCCCAAACCAACCAATGTCCCTTCCTGATCAGCTGTTCTGCCAATCGGGCTAGCAATTTGGGTAACTTTAATTTTCTTACCGGTTGATTGCTGTTTTACATTTGTATTCTTAATCATGGCTAATTTCTACTCCTCTTTAGCAGCATCATCGTGCTCAACCGATTTGTCAGCTTTCGCGCCAACTTCACGGTTAGAGATGATTTCACTCACTTTTTTGCTGCGACGTGCAGCAACTGAACGAGGGCTTTGCATATCCTTAAAGGCCTCAAACGTTGCATGAACCATGTTGTAAGGGTTATTGCTGCCGATTGCTTTGGCCACAACATCCTGAATCCCAATCGCTTCAAAAATCGCCCGCAACGGACCACCCGCGATAATTCCCGTCCCTTGAGGAGCCGAGCGCAGATAGACACGGCCCGCGCCATAGCGACCTGCCACATCGTGATGAATCGTACGGCCCTCACGAAGAGGAACACGAATCATGCAACGACGAGCCTGTTCGGTTGCTTTGCGAATCGCATCAGGAACCTCACGCGCTTTTGCATGACCATGGCCAACACGACCTCGACCATCGCCAACGACAACCAAGGCCGCGAAACCAAAACGACGACCACCTTTCACCACTTTGGCAACCCGATTAACGGCCACCAAGCGTTCGCTCAGTTCTATTTCGTCGCGATCACGTTCTTCGCGTTTGCGTTCTGCTCGAGCCATTTTTTATCCACCATTCCTTCGTTTACTAGAATACCAATCCACCTTCACGCGCCGCATCGGCCAAAGCCTTGATACGACCATGATACAGGAAACTTCCCCGATCAAACATCACATTGCTGATACCGGCTTTTTTTAGCACGATCCGCAACCAGTTTGCCAACTTTTGTTGCCGCCGCAATATTTGCTCCGTTTTTGCTGCGAATTTCCGCATCAAGAGTCGAAGCTGCAGCAACTGTCACACCACGAACATCATCGATAACCTGAGCATAGATCTGGTTATTGGTGCGATGAACCGACAAACGTGGAAGCCCAGCTTTGTTAATCCGAGAGAGCTTGGCGCGTACGCGACGAGCCCGCCGCTGAGTATTTGTTTCTGAAAGATGCATAGTCCGATTCCTCGTTTGCTACTAATTATTATTTCTTTTTGCCTTCTTTACGCAGGATGTATTCGCCAACATAGCGAACCCCTTTTCCTTTGTAGGGCTCAGGTGGTCTGTAACCGCGAATTTCCGCAGCAACCTGACCGACTTTTTCTTTATCAACACCAGCAATTTTGACAGATGTCTGTTTGTCCACTGCAATGGTAATTCCCACAGGAACCGCATAACGGATTTCATGGCTATAACCAAGCTGAAGAACCAAGTCGGTGCCCTGCATCGCGCAGCGATAACCAACACCTTCAATTTCAAGGTTTTTTTCAAACCCTGTTTTGACCCCAATCACCATATTGGTGATCCGCCGCTGCATGGTTGACCACAAAGCCCGCGTTTGACGCTCTTCATTCCGAGGAGCAACCACAACATGAGACCCGTCAAGTTTTACTTCAACAGCAGGATGAACCACCAAGGACATCTCGCCCTTCGGCCCCTTGACCTTAACATCTTGTCCTTTGACCTCAGCCGTTACACCCTCAGGCAAAACAACCGGATTTTTTCCAATGCGAGACATTCTTTTTATTCCTCGTAAAAATTATCTGTGTCTAGTCTTAGAAGACTTGGCACAAAACTTCGCCACCAACATTTTCGTCACGTGCTTGTTGATCGCTCAAAACACCTTTTGGCGTCGAAACAATCACAACCCCGAGCCCGTTATAATAGCGAGGCATATTCGATGCGCCCGCATAAACACGACGACCTGGTTTTGAAACACGGCTCAAATTCTTAATAACAGGTTGACCTGAATCATATTTTAATTCAATCGAAAGCTCTTTGTGGCCAGAAGCTGCCAGCGATTCCTTGAAATCACGAATATAGCCACACTCTTTGAGAACTTTCAAAACATTTGCACGCAACTGAGAAGCTGGACACCCAACGACTTTGAGCCCTGCCATTTGACCATTGCGAATTCTGGTCAGCATATCTCCAAGCGGATCACACATAGACATATTTTAATCTCCTACCAGCTCGATTTCACAACACCTGGCAATTGACCTTCCGAGGCCAACTTGCGCAGCGCAATCCGACAAATACTAAATTTCCTGTGATAGGAACGCGGACGACCTGTCAAGGCGCAACGATTGCGCACGCGAACCTTGGCCCCGTTGCGTGGCATAGCAGCCAATTCCAGCGTCATCGCAAAGCGTTCCTCAACCGGAAGATCACGATTCATGATCCCTTCCTTCAGTTTGGTCCGTTTGGTCAAATCGCGCTTGGTCAGCTTGCGCCGTTTTTCGTTGCGATTAATTGAAGCGACTTTAGCCATCGTTCGTCCTCTTTCCTATGTTTCTAGTTCTTGAACGGCATATCAAAGCCGCGCAGAAGTTCTTTTGCTTCCTCATCCGTTTTCGCCGAGGTGCAGATGATAATATCCATCCCACGAGGAGCTTCGATTTTCTCAAAGTTAATCTCAGGGAAAATAACATGTTCTTTGATACCCAAAGCGTAGTTTCCGCGACCATCAAAAGCCTTGCCGTTGATACCACGAAAATCACGAACACGAGGCAAAGCAATCGTCACCAAGCGATCAAGAAATTCGTACATTCTCTTACCACGCAAGGTCACTTTGGCCCCAATCAACATCCCTTCACGAATTTTGAAGGAAGCATTGGATTTATGAGCCTTGGTCGCCACTGGTTTCTGACCTGCAATTTGCGTCAAATCACGCAAAGCCGCTTCCATATGTTTTTTGTCCAGAGCCGCTTCACCAACGCCCATGTTCAAGACAATCTTCTCAAGTTTAGGAACTTGAAACTCGTTCTTGTACTGATACTTTGTTTTCAGAGCCGGCTTGATAACACCTTCATAGCGTGTTTCAAAACGTGTTTTTGCTTGTGCCATAGTTCAATTTCCTACTCTGCAATTGTCTCGCCAGACTTCTTCGCCACACGGACTTTCTTGCCGTCGCCCAAAGTCTTAAATCCCACTCTGGTCGCTGCTCCAGTTTTAGGATCAGCCAATGCCACGTTTGATACGTGGATTGGGGCATCAATCTTCTGAATACCGCCCGCCGACGTATTGGTCGGCTTGACGTGCTTAGTCATCTGGTTGACGCCCGAAACAACAACGCGGCTATCATCTGGAATCACCTTAGTGACTTCACCTTTTTTGCCCTTGTCTTTGCCAGAAATGACAACGACCTGATCGCCCTTTTTAATTTTCAATTTTGGTTGTGTCATCTCAAAGCACCTCAGACGCCAAAGAAATAATTTTCATGTATCCCTTCCCACGAAGCTCGCGGGTTACCGGACCAAAAATACGTGTACCAATCGGCTCGCCTTGCTTGTTAATCAAAACAACCGCATTAGAGTCAAAGCGAATTTGCTCACCATTCGATCTTTTCAGACCACTGGCCGTCCGCACAATGACCGCACGGTGAACATCACCTTTTTTGACACGGCCACGCGGAATCGCGTCCTTGATAGAGACGACAATCACGTCACCAATATTTGCAAAGCAGCGTTTGGAACCACCCAACACTTTGATGCAGGCAACGCGGCGGGCACCACTGTTGTCGGCTACATCGAGGTTTGACTGCATCTGGATCATTTTTTTTCACCCAAAATTCTTAAAAAATTCAACTTACTTCTTCTTAACGCTCTTCGGAGCCACTTTTTTCGGTGCAACCTTAGCCTCGACAGCCGGAGCCGCCACATCAGCCATTTCGTCACGTTTGACCAAAGCCGGATCCGTTACCACTGTCCAGCTTTTGTTTTTGGACAACGGGCGGCATTCTTCGATCGCAACAATATCCCCAACACGAAACGAATTTTTTTCGTCATGTGCAGAAAACTTATCACTTTGCTTCAAATACTTTTTATAGATCGGGTGCATAAAGCGACGCTCAACCAAAACCGTTACAGTTTTGTCCATCTTGTCGCTAACAACTCGACCTTGCAAAATACGACGCGGCATAATTTTAACTCCTCATCCTAAACGACAACTATTTCGTTGCCTTACCGGCTTGCGCCTTCTCACTCAAAAATGTTTTAACACGCGCAATCGTGCGACGAATCTTACGAATTTCAGACGTATTCTCTAACTGACCGCCAGCTTTTTGAAACCGCATATTCAGTCTTTTTCTACTCAATTCCAGCAAGAGGGCGTTCAACTCGTCAGGGGTTTTCCCTTTCAAATCATCAGCCTTGGTCTTTGCAATCTCTTTTGCCATTTATATCTCCATTCCCTCGCGCCAGCTATTCGCCAACACGCTTCACAAATTTTGTTTTCATGGGGAGTTTCGCCGCAGCTAGCTCAAACGCTTCACGAGCTAATGTCTCAGCAATTCCTTCCACTTCAAACATGATGCGGCCAGGCTTTACTCGACAAACCCAATACTCGGGGGAACCTTTACCAGAACCCATCCGAACTTCCAAGGGTTTTTTCGATACAGGCACATCCGGAAAGATCCGAATCCAGACTTTCCCTTGCCGCTTGATGTGGCGGGTCAACGCACGACGAGCTGCTTCGATCTGGCGAGCCGTAATCCGTTCTGGTTCCATTGCTTTCAAGCCGAAAGATCCAAAGTCGAGATCACTCCCACCTTTAGCGGCCCCATGCATCCGGCCCTTATGAGCCTTGCGGTATTTTGTCTTTTTTGGTTGCAGCATCTGATTGCTCCACTAAACCTGTTTACTAATCTCTTTTTGTTGCACCAACGGAATCCGCCATGCGTTTATCGCGAGCCATTGGATCATGTTCAAGGACATCGCCTTTATAGATCCAAACTTTAACTCCGATAATTCCGTACGTTGTATCCGCTTCATAAAAACCATAGTCCAAATCTGCGCGAAGCGTATGAAGAGGAACGCGGCCTTCCCGATACCATTCAGTCCGAGCAATATCAGCTCCAGCCAAACGACCAGCGACGTTCACGCGAATTCCTTTTGCCCCAAGACGCAAAGCGGATTGAACTGCCCGTTTCATAGCCCGACGGAAAGAAACCCGACGCTCAAGTTGCAAAGCAATACCTTCAGCCACAAGCTGCGCGTCAATTTCAGGCTTGCGAATCTCAACAATATTGAGAGAAACTTCGCTACCACCAGATTTTGACGAGAGGTCCTTACGGAGCTTCTCAATATCAGCCCCTTTTTTACCAATGATGACACCTGGCCGAGCCGCATGAACAGTCACCCGAGTGTTTTTGGCCGCCCGTTCGACAATCACTTTGCTGATCCCAGCTGCTTTCAGTTTATCCGTAACAAACTCTCTGAGTTTCAAATCCTCAATGAGCTTGGTCGCATAATCCTTCGCAGAAAACCAGCGAGAATCCCAAGTGCGGTTTACACCAACACGCATACCAATTGAATTTACCTTCTGACCCATCGTCCTATTCCTACTCTATTCGGCTTTCTCTCTGACAACGATTGTCAGGTTACTGAAGAATTTTTCGATACGCCCCGCACGACCACGAGCCCGCGCTGTAAAGCGCTTCATGACAACCGACTTCCCGACCGTGGCTTCAGCCACATAAAGGCGATCGACATCAAGGCTGTGGTTGTTCTCTGCATTAGCGACAGCAGATTGCAAAACCTTTTTCACTTCACGTGCAACCCGACGCATAGAAAAGTCGAGGTCAACCAAAGCTTTACCCGCTTGCTTCCCACGAATCATCTCTGCCACAAGGTTCAGCTTGTAGGGACTAGAGTCTATGTACTTTGAGAAGGCACGAGCTTCGTTATCGGCCACTCGTCTTTCGTTTTTAGGCTTTCCCATGATTTATATCCTACTTCTTCTTGCTATCCGCTTTTTTATCGCCGCCGTGACCCTTATAGGTGCGAGTCAGCGCAAACTCACCCAATTTATGGCCAATCATATTGTCCGTGACCAAAACAGGAATAAACTTATTCCCATTATGAACGGCAAATGTCAGTCCGACAAATTGCGGTAAGATTGTCGAGCGACGCGACCAAGTTTTGATCGGCGTATTTTTCCCAGACTGACGAACCACTTCTGCTTTATTAAGCAAGTGACCATCAACAAAGGGACCTTTCCAGACAGAACGAGCCATGATTTACCTCAATTCACCTTATTTCTTACGACGACGAACAATATACTTATCCGTCGCTTTATTAGAGCGGGTTTTGTATCCTTTTGACGGAACACCAGTCGGGCTGCACCAATGAACCCCACCATTTGTCCGCCCACCAAGTGGGTGATCAACAGGGTTCATAGAGATCCCACGTTGAGTCGGACGATGACCTAACCAACGATTACGCCCAGCCTTCCCAACATTGATGTTTTTCTGGTCTGGATTAGAAACCGCACCAACAGTTGCAATACACTCCCCACGCACCAAGCGTAACTCGCCGGAAGAGAGTTTAATTTGAGCATAACCTTGGTCACGACCAACCAGCTGAGCATAAGTTCCCCCTGCTCGCGCCAACTGACCACCTTTACCAGGCTTGAGCTCAACATTATGAATGATGGTCCCAACTGGCATATTTTTCAAAGGAAGAGAGTTTCCAACTTTAATGTCAACCTTCTCACCAGAGATAACCTTGTCGCCTTCTTTCAAGCGTTGTGGCGCAAGAATATAGGCCTTCTCACCATCTTTATACTCAATAAGAGCGATAAAAGCCGTCCGGTTTGGATCATATTCCAAACGCAAAACCGTTGCTTCGATGTCAAGCTTTGTCCGCTTGAAGTCGACCAAACGATAACGCTGCTTATGACCACCACCGATAAAGCGGCAGGTAATGCGACCCGAATTGTTACGACCACCCGTTTTGCGCTTCCCTTCGGTGAGCGTTTTCTCAGGTTCCCCTTTCCAGAGCTGGCTACGATCAGTAATAATTAACTGACGCCGCCCCGGGGAAGTCGGATTGAATGTCTTCAATGCCATGATAAATGATCCTTTTCCCTAAATTCCCTATATGGCCGCACCAAAATCGATTGTTTGCCCTTCGGCCAAAGTAACGATTGCTTTCTTAACATCGTTACGACGACCGATAACGCCCTTAAACCGTTTGGTTTTGCCCTTCGTGATACTGGTATTCACCGCCATCACTTTAACTTTGAACAAGGCTTCTACAGCCGATTTAATTTGTGGCTTGCTTGCATCAACCGGAACACGAAACGTTACCTGACCATGCGCCGAACCCATCATGGACTTTTCTGTCACAATTGGGGCCGTAATGGTCGAATACGCCGCCTCGCAAACTTGCTTTTCTGCTTCTTTTGCCTTTGCCATTTTCACTCTCCCTTACGCTTCCGACCCAACAAGACGAGCCGTCAAATTAGCAACTGCTTCTTTCGTGAGAACCAGTGTGTCACGACGAAGAATGTCGTAAACATTTGCACCATCACTCGGCAGAACATCAATATCTGGAATGTTCCGAGTCGAAAGAGAAAAATTGCGATCAACTTCTTTGCCTGCAACCACAAGAGCCGAAGAAATCCCCATTTTTTTCAGGGTTTCCGACATATTCTTTGTTTTAGCATCCGTTACAGCCTCGCCATCAAGAATGATCAACTGGCCGCTTGCAACCTTTGCAGAAAGCGCTGTTTTCAAAGCCAGAGCACGAACTTTTTTCGGAAGATCCGTTGCATGAGAACGAACTACTGGACCAAAAACCGTCGCACCACCAACACATTGAGGTGCACGAGAAGACCCCAAACGAGAACGTCCCGTCCCTTTTTGAGCGTGAGGCTTTTTGCCTGTCCCACTGACATCAGAAATTCCTTTTGTCTTGTGAGTCCCTGCCCGACGCTTGTTGAGTTGATAATGCACCATCCGGTGGAGAATATCTTGACGAATTTCTACACCAAAAACAGCCTCATCAAGCTCCATTGAGCCGACTTCTTTGTTTTGCAAATTCTTGACCGCAACCTTCATAACGATCCCCTATTCCTTTACTTCTTCAACCGGAGCCGCAACCGCCGCACCAGCAGATGATTTGAACCCTGCGGGTTTTGGCAAATCTGCTGGAGCTGCTTTTTTGACAGCATCCGTCACCATAACCCATGATTTAACACTACCAGGAACAGCTCCTTTAACCAAAACCAAGCCATCCTCTGGATAAACAGCAACAACTTTCAGGTTTTGCGTGGTAACTGTTTCAGTTCCCATGTGGCCTGCCATTTTTTTACCTTTGTACACGCGGCCAGGATCCTGCCCACCACCACCAGTACCCCCGTGGGAACGGTGAGAAACAGATACGCCGTGCGTTGCCCGCAAACCGCCGAAGTTCCAGCGTTTCATGGCTCCCGCAAAACCTTTACCAATGGTTGATGCCTGAACATCAACAAACTGGCCCGCCACAAAGTGATTGGCTCCCAGCTCAACTCCAGGCTCAAGCATATTTTCTAGAGAAACCAGAAACTCAGCAACTTTGCTTTTAGGCTCCACTTTTCCTTTGGCAAAATGACCACGCATTGCTTTCGAGGTGTTTTTGGCCTTGGCTTGTCCTGCCCCAATTTGAACCGCGAGATAACCGTCGCGTTCTTTGGTGCGCACATCCACAACCTGCACATTATCAATCTTCAGAACGGTCACAGGAATATGACGACCATCATCGCCAAAAACCCGCGTCATCCCTTCTTTCCGTGCAATTAATCCGCTTCTCATTTTTTTCTCCAAAACGACTTTGTCGCGCTACTTAAGCAGCTTGACCAATTTTAATCTCAACATCCACACCTGCGGCCAAATCCAATTTCATCAGCGCGTCAACCGTTTGAGGCGTTGGATCAATGATATCAAGCACACGTTTATGTGTCCGCATTTCGAACTGTTCCATCGACTTTTTGTCAATATGTGGTGAACGCAAAACCGTAAACCGTTCAATACGAGTCGGAAGCGGGACTGGCCCACGAACCCGAGCTCCCGTGCGCCGCGCTGTGTTCACAATTTCACTTGTGGAACTATCCAGCACACGGTGGTCAAATGCCCGAAGGCGAATGCGTATGGTTTGCGTGTCCATGTTACGTTTCCTTAAAACCCTTACTTAATAATTTTAGCAACGACGCCAGCACCGACGGTCCGGCCACCTTCGCGGATAGCGAAACGTAGGCCTTCGTTCATCGCGATTGGCGCAATCAGTTTTACTTTCAACTGAACATTGTCACCCGGCATCACCATTTCCGCACCTTCAGGCAAGGAAACTTCCCCAGTCACGTCCGTTGTCCGGAAGTAAAACTGTGGACGGTAGTTCCCAAAAAATGGTGTATGACGACCACCTTCTTCTTTCGAAAGAATATAGGTCTCGGCCGTGAATTCCGTGTGAGGCGTAATCGAACCAGGGGCTGCCAATACTTGACCGCGTTCGACTTCTTCCCGTTTCGTACCGCGCAAAAGGGCCCCAATGTTGTCGCCAGCTTCCCCACGATCCAACAATTTGCGGAACATTTCAACGCCAGTGACCGTCGTCTTAATCGTTGGACGAATCCCAACAATCTCAATCTCTTCACCGACTTTTACAATCCCTTGCTCGACACGACCCGTGACAACGGTACCGCGACCAGAGATCGAGAACACGTCTTCAACTGGCATCAAAAATGGCTTGTCCTTTGGACGTTCCGGTTGTGGAATATAGCTGTCAACCGCCGCCATCAGTTCCAGAATTTTCTGTTTCCCGATTTCGTCGTTCTTCCCTTCAAGCGCAGCCAATGCCGACCCTTTGATGATCGGAATGTCGTCGCCAGGAAAATCGTATTTCGACAACAAATCACGAATTTCCATCTCAACCAGCTCAAGAAGCTCGGCATCATCAACCATGTCCACTTTGTTCATGAACACGACCAAGGCAGGAACCCCAACCTGACGCGCCAACAGAATATGTTCGCGAGTTTGAGGCATAGGACCATCAGCAGCCGAAACCACCAAAATCCCACCATCCATTTGCGCCGCACCGGTAATCATGTTCTTCACATAGTCAGCGTGACCAGGGCAATCAACGTGCGCATAGTGACGCGCAGCCGTTTGATATTCAACGTGTGATGTCGAAATCGTAATCCCACGCGCTTTCTCTTCTGGTGATTTGTCAATCTGGTCATAGCTCATCGCGGTCGCGCCACCACCCGTCTCTGCCAACACTTTCGTGATCGCAGCCGTCAGCGTCGTCTTCCCGTGGTCAACGTGACCAATCGTTCCAATGTTACAGTGCGGCTTGTTCCGCTCAAATTTTTCCTTGCCCATTTTTATATCCTTTTCTCTTCAGAATTTAGATTAAGCAGCCAGTTTCTTTTTAACTTCTTCAACAACATTCGGTGGAACTGGATCATAGTGATCAAAGACCATCGTATATTGCGCCCGCCCTTGGGACATAGAGCGCAGGTTGTTGATGTAACCAAACATATTCGAAAGGGGAACCATTGCCGCAATAACCTTGGCATTGCCGCGATCATCCATGCTGCTAATCTGACCACGACGAGAGTTCAAATCGCCGATGACATCACCCATGTATTCCTCTGGTGTCACAACTTCAACCTTCATAATCGGCTCAAGCAGAACGGGACCAGATTTTTGCATCCCTTCCTTAAATGCAGCCCGCGCTGCAATTTCAAAAGCCAGAGCCGAGGAGTCAACATCATGGAACGCCCCATCAATCAAGCGGACCTTGAAGTCAACAACAGGGAACCCTGCAATAATCCCGGTTTCTTGGGCCCCCTTAAGACCTTTTTCAACACCTGGAATGTATTCTTTAGGAACAGCACCGCCCACAATTTCAGAAGTAAATTCGTAGCCCATCCCTGGCTCTTGAGGTTCGAAAACCATCACCACGCGAGCATATTGCCCCGAACCACCTGATTGTTTCTTGTGGGTGTAATCAATTTCAGACGCCCGCGCAATTGTCTCGCGGTAAGCCACCTGAGGAGCCCCAACATTTGCTTCGACCTTGAATTCACGACGCATCCGGTCAATCAGGATTTCAAGGTGAAGTTCACCCATCCCTTTCATGATCGTTTGGCCAGATTCGTGATCCACAGAAACACGGAAGGACGGATCTTCGGCAGCAAGACGTTGCAAGGCCAAGCCCATTTTTTCCTGATCTGCCTTGGATTTTGGCTCAACCGCAATCTCAATAACTGGCTCAGGAAATTCCATGCGCTCCAGAACAATCGGTTTATCAGAGTCGCAGAGGGTATCGCCCGTTGTTGTATCTTTCAATCCAACCAGAGCAACAATATCACCCGCATGAGCCTCTTTGATTTCTTCGCGGTTATTGGCGTGCATCAAAAGCATCCGACCAATCCGTTCTTTCTTGTCTTTTACCGAGTTCAAAACATAAGACCCAGCATCAAGCTTACCCGAATAGATACGCGCAAAAGTCAAAGAGCCCACAAATGGATCATTCATGATTTTGAATGCCAAAGCCGAGAACGGCTCATCTTCTTTACAAAGACGAACATCATCTTCGTCAGAATCAACTTTTTTACCTTTGACATTGCCCACATCAACCGGAGAAGGCAGATAGTCAACAACCGCATCCAACATCGGCTGCACGCCTTTGTTTTTGAACGCCGAACCACACATCATCGGAATCAACTTGAAAGCAATGGTCCCCTTGCGGATACATTTTTTCAAGGTTGGGACGTCAATTTCTTTGCCTTCCAAATAAGCTTCCATCGCCGCATCGTCCATCTCAACGGCCTGCTCAACCAAACGGTCGCGATATTTTTTAGCTTTCTCTTTAAGATCATCGGGAATTTCTTTTTCCTCAAACGTCGCGCCGAGGTTATCCGAATTCCAGATAATCGCCTTCATTTTGATCAGATCGACGATCCCAATGAATTCACTTTCTTCACCAATCGGCAAGGTCAAGACCAGCGCATCAATACCAAGACGCTTTTTAACGGACTCAACGCAATCGTAGAAGTTAGCACCGATTTTGTCCATTTTATTGGCAAAAATAATACGAGGCACATGGTATTTGTCACCTTGACGCCAAACCGTCTCGGTTTGAGGCTCAACCCCTTGGTTCCCATCAAGCAGGCAAACCGCACCATCAAGAACCCGCAAAGACCGCTCGACTTCAATAGTGAAATCAACGTGACCCGGAGTATCAATGATATTCATGCGGAACATCTCACCCGGAGCAACCCCATTATCAGGACCTTTCCAGAAGGTCGTGGTCGCCGCCGAGGTAATGGTAATCCCGCGCTCTTGTTCCTGCTCCATCCAGTCCATGGTCGCCGCGCCATCATG
>Ga0058868_1064593_pt1 | contig 12932 bp, 12 predicted proteins | sample TNRReaAerobicRNA_2_FD_59631 | JGI IMG/M metagenome (GOLD analysis project Ga0058868, IMG submission 59631) | Wastewater treatment Type I Accumulibacter community from EBPR Bioreactor in Madison, WI, USA - TNR Reactor, Time F- 52min-Aerobic_ RNA... | ecosystem: Engineered > Bioreactor > EBPR >...
CTCCCGAGTGCACGATCGTAGAGCTGCAGCATGTAGATCGACGGCGTCAACATCAACAGATTGGTGAAAAAGCTGAACGCGCCAACGGTCATGAACGCCTGGCGAAACGACAGCAGCACCCGTTCGAGCTCGGGGCGTTGGGAGGGATCAGTCATGCACACTCTTCCTCGGAAACGATGATCCCGGAAAAAAACCGGCCAGACGCGCCCTGCGACGCGGGCCGCAGTCCGGCTGCCGGAGAGCGAGCGGAAGTATTTGCGCCTCCGCGCTTCGGGCGGCTGCCCGCGAGTGGAGCGCGCAAGCAACGGCGCCCGCGGTCAGCGCCATGAAATGGGGAACCGTAATACGCATGAAGCTTTCCCAGGGGACGCGAAGTGCCTGTCACGGCTTCGACGAATTTGTTGTTGCATCTTGACATCAAGAGCCATGCTCGGCAGTCACTTTGGCCGCAGCCTCAGGCATCTCGTGCAGCGGACAGCAGCTGACGCCCAGTCTGGCCAGCCGCAATAATGACAGAAGCAGCAAGGGTAATCCAGCCCGCTCGTTGCCTCGATGTGCCAATAGTCACCGTTTCCCGTGCGTTGCTGATGCGCTACTTGCGGCACCTGGCACACAAAAAAACCCGGCACGCCAGCTAACGGTCATGACATGTCGGGATACCCCGGATCATGAAAGTCATGACCGTTTCCCCCTCCCTCTTGCAGTGCGCATTCCGGCTTGCACGCCGGAATCGTTCGCCGGGCAGAGAGCATGCTCCCTGAATTCCCCGCCTCACCCCCGCCCAAGTGTTACCCGTGTAGCGCAGCGAAGAAAATCACAGGCAACACATACGGCTTGTGGTGTAGCGAACCGATATCGTCGTTGGCCTGCTGGCCGGGCCTTCGCCAATCTCCGCCTACTCCTTCTCAAAGCCCTGACTCGTAAACTTCAGCGTCCGACTGTTCTCGGTCACCGTCCGCACGACATGATCCGGCGCCCCATCCGGGATCTCTGCTTCCACTTCAATGGTTACCCTCACCGACGCGCCAACGAGTCCAGCGAGGTGCGAAATGACTTCATCGGCAATCCGGCTGGCGTCTCGTCCGACGCGTGCTGTCTCGAGGATCGCCGTGCCGTGGAAGCGCTTTGGCTTCACTGTCCCTGGCGGGACTGAACTGGTCTGCGTCGTGCCTGGCGGGGGAGACGCTGTCCCGGCGTTGCCTCCCGCAGGCGACTGTCCTGTCACCCCATCCGCCGGGCGCGCACTACGCTCGGACTCCAGCTGCGTGCTGGCCACATCGGGCTTCACCACCAGATCCGGCGCATGCGCGTCGACCAGCGTCACCATCGTACCGCCGCGCAGCCCCTTGTAGCGGCTTTCGCCCGCGTCGAAACTGTCGGCAAGAGCAAAGCTGTCCTGCATCCAGGTGAGCAGGTTCACGCCATCGCCGATCGCATCGAGCAGCACGCTGGAGTTTCTGAGCCGGGGCAGGTAGAGGTAGCGCGCGAAATCGTCGACCAGTTGCTTCACGGCCACGTGCTTGCCGCGCCAGAGCGGCACGCGGTCGAGTTCCATGCGCAGGCGTGTCGGGGCGAAGCTGGTCAGGTAATGTTCGTCGGTGCGCAGTTTCTTGCTCGCGCGCACGGCCAGCGCGTCCTGTCCCTGCAGGCGCAGAGCCTCGCAGGTGGTCGCCGCCTGCGGTGTCCCTTGCACCGGGACCAGCAGCCATTGATAGGTCTCGGGTAGTCGTGCCGTCACGGCACCGTCGGCAGATGTCTTCTGCGTCTCGGCCTGGGTGACCTGGTACGGGGTCAGGTTGAGGTTCTTCTGCTCATCGAGAATCGATTTCCACGCCAGGAACTTGCGCGCCGCTTCGTCGAGATCCTCCAGGCGCGTCTTGTCGGCGGCCAGGAAGACCAGCGTATTGCGGTACAGGCGTGGTGTGTTGCCGCGGTTTTCCAGGATTGCCCTGGCCACCAGCTCGGCGGCGCTGCCGCCTTCCCTGCTGTACGGATGATTGACGCCGAGCACCACCAGACGCGCGTCGAGATCGTCGGGCACGTCCGCGCCGCTCGCCGGCATCGGGTGGATGCGCGGGAAGTCGCCGCTGCGCGCGAGGTCCTTACGCAGGCGCTGCTCCAGCTCGTGCGCGACCTTGTCCGGCTCGCGTTTCATCTGCTCGGCGCGGTCCTCGGCCAGCTTGGTCACCGTCGGCTGGGTCGAATACCAGTAATGCGGGCCATCTTGATAGAGGTAGGTTGCCGCGCCGGCCATCCGTCGCAGGGCATCGCCAAAGACCGCGGGCGATTCGCCGGGCATGACGCAGCCGAGTTTCACACGGCGGTCCTCGATACCCTGGTGCGCGGCGGCCGTGGTCGGCGCCGAGCCCAGGTAGATCGCGCGCGCCACCCGCCGGCAGGCCGAGAACTTGCCCAGGTTGGGCAATTCACTGTCCAGCTTCAGCGGCAGCGAGTTCGGCCCGTCGACGTCCTTCTCGATCACCGGCACCCAGTTGTCCGAGAGCTAGCGCGTCAGTTCGGACTGTACGCGCGCGTCGTCGATCGACACGTTGGCCGGCAGGATCAGCGGGTTGCGGTCGCCCTTTTCCCAGAGGCTGTGAATTACCGCCGCCATCAGCCGCAGCACGCCGCGCGTACGCTGAAACTTCACCAGCGTCGACCAGTCGGTGTACAGCCGGTCAAAGATTTCCGGGTGAATCGGTTACGCCGCCTTGATGCGCTGCTCGTACTCGGATTCCCGGCACTCCGGCGGAAACTCCGCCTGCTGCGTGCGATAAAAGTCGGCAAAAGCACGCGCGACCACGTCGCGGTCCTTGAATGCCTGGTTGCCCAACGGCTGGAACAAGCGCCGGCGCACGATCTCGAAGCCTTCTTCGGCACTCGCTGGCCGCCACGACGATTCGACACGTCCGACGACATTGCGCAAGCGATCCAGCGCCTCGCGGCCGCGCGTGCCGCCGACCTCCACGTCGTCGGCCTGCGAGTTTGGCAAATTCGGCGACGCGCCGGAGGTATCGGACGCCGGCAGGCTGATCACCAGCAGACAGTTCTTCGCCAGCTTGGCCGATTCGGTCAGTAACTGCGCGAAAGTGAATTGCGTCTCGAAGCCGCCGGCAGGCAGGTCCTCTGGTCGTGGAGCTGGCGTGCATAGGCCACCCATTTGTCGACCAGGATCAGGCAGGGGCCGTAATCGTTGAACAGCTCGCGCAGCACGTCGCCGGGGCTGGTCGCGTTCTCGTCGTCGGCCTGCACGCGGGCGAAAGCTTTCTTGCCGCCCAGTTGCCAGGCGAGTTCGCCCCACAGTGTGCGCACCACCGTGCCATCGGGCTTGGTCGACGGGTTGCCCGGAGAAATCTTGTTGCCGACCAGCACCACCCGCTGCGCCTTGAGCGCGCCCTTGGCGCCGGCCGCCTGCATGATCGCGTCGATGCCCGGCAGATCAGTCGGCGCAATGCCAGAGAAGAGGTGGTACAAGGCCAGCATCGAGTGTGTCTTGCCACCGCCGAAGTTGGTCTGCAATTGCACCACGGGGTCACCCCCACCGACGGTCAGACGGCGCACCGCGCCGACCAGCATCTCGGTCAGGCTGGCAGTGAGATAGGTGCGGCGGAAAAACTCGACCGGATCCCGGTATTCCGGCGTGCCTTCGCCCAGATGCACCTGCCACAGGTCGGCGGCAAACTCGGCCTGCTGGTAGCGCCCGCTGGCCACGTCTTCGTGCGGCATCACCACTTCGCGCCACGGCTTGAGGCTGCCCGTCACGCCGCTTTCGATGGCGGTGCCGGCCGACTTTCGCTTCTCGCCGCGCGCCTGCTCGTCGAAGCGCACGCGCAGCAGCTCGGTCTTCATCTTCTCGACTTCGCTGGCCTGCGGTGCGGAAATGGCCGTCAGCAGGCGTGCGGCAGAATCGAGAGCGCGGTAGGCGTCGTCGCTGGAGAAGGTTTCCTGATGCGCCCAGCTGTTGCGAACGGCCAGCAGTTCATTCACCAGGCTGCGCTTCGTCTTGCCGAGAACCTGGCGAAACACCTCGCTCCATTTACGATCCATGACCACCAGTGAGGCAGCAACGTCGTTGAGCGATTCGCTCTTGCCGGCGCCGAGGCGGGTGTCGGACAGGATGTCCTTCACCTCGAAAGCCCAGCCAGTACCGTATTTCGCCTTGAATTCGCGCTCGATGAACGGCACCACGCCGGTCTTGAGAAGCTCCAGCGCCTTGCCGACGCGTTCAAAATTGGTGGTAGCCATGTGAGATTCCTGTTCGTTCTAGTCGCTTGCCGCGAGCGCTTTCAGTTGACCAAGCAAGTGTGGTAACTCCTCGGTAACCGCCACCCAGACGATGCTCGCGTCAATATCGAAATAGGCATGAACCAAACGGTTGCGCATGCCGATGATCGCCTTCCAGGGAATCTCCGCATGCGCGCTTCGCGTTTCCTCGGAGATCTTGCTGGCCGCCTCACCGATGATTTCAAGCGCACGCACAATAGCAAAAACAAGCATCTGATCGCTGTCCAGATCGGCGCGCTGGCGACCGGAAGTGAATTTCTGCACGTTGTCGGCGGCCTCGATCATGTGCTGGAGGCGCCAACGGTCATCTGGCGACATATTGCACCTCCGCCGTGCGCACCACCTCGTCGCGAAAGTAGCGCGAAAGATCCTGCGCGGTGCGCAAATCGACCCTCCGCCCCCCCAGCATCTCAGACAAGCTCAGTTCCATGGCGGCAATGCCCAAGAGACCGGGGATACCATCCGGTTCGAATTCCACCAGCAGGTCGACGTCGCTGTCCGGGCGTGCCGTTCCCTTCAGTTGCGAGCCAAACAACGATAGCCGGCGAATGTGATGGGCTTCGCAGAAGCGCGCCAGCCTGTCTTGGTCGAGGTTCAACAGTCCGTTCATGAAATGCTCCTTCGCGGCTTCATTCGTGCCCAAACATGTCAAGCGTATCAGGCGTTACGGCGCGGGGCTTGTCCGCGGCGAGGCGGGTGATTTCCGGCCAGCTCTGCACCAGGCCGTTGTAGGCCATGGCCTCGGTAGCGCGCTTCTTGCGTTCGCACAGGGTGTAGAGGCGGTAGCACAGTTCGCGGGCGGTTTCCGCCTGGTTACCGAGTTTGGCGACCAGTGCGGCGGCAGCGCTTTCGCCACCGGCTTCGAGGACACGGATCAACTGGTGCACCATTTCCCACACGGTGAGACGGCTGTCGGTCCTGGGATCCCAGTCGACAGGCAGTTCGACGGGTTTCAGCAGGCGCACCTTGCCAGCCCTGGAAACCAGGATGCCGGCCTCGACCAGACCCGCCACAGCAGTGTTCTTGGACTTGGAGAGCTGCTCGGCGACGCCGTAATCGCCTTCGGCGAAACCGGTCTGCTCGAACCAGGTGAGCGCCCAGCGGGTGTCGGCATCGAAGTCGCCTTCCTGCTCGGCCAGGGCTTCGTCCAGGGTCTGGTTGATCAGTGCCAGCGCAGCACGTACCGGGATCGGCTGGCCTTCGGCGTCAAGGACTTTGGCGTAACGGGTATAGATGGCCATGCCGGGGCCGATGGCAGCCTGGGCGAGGTCGACCGGCGCGATGTTGCCGCGCTGGAGATGAGCCAGCGCTTGCGGCAATTCGGCCTTGAGCGCCGCGAGAAACTCGCGACGGGTGGCGGTCGGCGCGTCCGCAGCGCGCTGGCGGCAGACGAGGACGATGCTTGAAGCGAGTGCGTTGGTGCCGGAGCCGATCATGCGGTTCGACAGTTCGGTGCGCATCGGCCAGGTGCCGGTAATGGCGAAGCCGGCTTCGATAACGGGTGCCAGGAGAGTGTCCCATCCCGTGTTGGTCGTACCGTCTTTGCCATCACTTTCCGCATGTTTGAACGCGTAATAGATGGTGACCGGAAAGGCGGGGTGCACCTGCTCGGTCAGCCGGTGCATGACCTGTGTCATGCCATCGAGGAAGAAGGTCTCGGCCTTCTCCTTGCTTCCGTGGCGATATGGAGTAGCGACCAGTTCTTCTGCCTTCGGCACGGCAAGAGTAGCGAAAAGGTCGGGGAAAATGACCTTCAGCGAACGGCGCAGCCAGACGTAGAAGAAATCGGAGAGATCAGCGTAACCAATGTTGTCGTAATAAGGCGGGTCGGTCGACACGACTTTCCCGACACTTAAAGACTGTGTCGTTGCATCTAACTGTTGCGCGTCACCGAACGCGGTGGCTAGCATGTTCGCAACTGCTTTTGCCCCCCATTCGATGTTATTCATCCAATTACCACTGGGCTCGGAGAAAGGATTTCCTTCTGCGAAATCCCAGACCATAGGAATGGCCTGTCGTCCAAACGTGTTGCGCAATGCCTCCATCTTGGGGCTGTTATCCCATGAGCAAACGCTTGACCCTCGGTCCGCGGAGCGACTAATCGCAAATGCAAAAAACACCGCCACGGCCTCCGCATACGCTGTCGCGCCGGTGCCGGCTTTGTCGAGTCTGCGGCCGTCGTCGGGCAAGCCAGCGGCGATGGCGTCGGTCTTCACCCGCTCGCACGCTTCCTGCACCAGATCGGAGAAAGTCGTCAGCGCGACGAGCTGGCGGGACGTGAAAAGATCGCCGTAGGTTTTAAGCCCGTACAGAGGCGGTGAGAACCATCGCGGGTTTTCTGGCATCGCGACTCCCGGCTTCCACGTCGGTTCCGCGGTCAGGGCGATGGACTCCATCTCCGCTGTTGGCGCGAGATAGACGCGCCCGCGCTCACCTTCGGCAACGATGGCCATCAGCCGCGCACCCATGCGCTGAGCGTTGGCCTCGCCATAGATATGATCAGAGGCGATCGGGGTGCCGGACATCAGGCACTCAAAGTTCGCACCGCGCGACAGCTTGGTTCCGCGCTTCGCGGCCTCCGCATCCTTCGGCTTGCCCACCTTCACTGTGAAGCGATAGCCACCCCCTTCGATCACCGGCTCGACATAGGCTTCCTTGCTCAGCTTGGTGGAAAGCATGAAGGTTGAGGCCAGCGGCACATCGACACTGGCAAACGCCGGGTTGGGACTCTTCACCGTACGCGCCCACAGCCAGGCGATGACCGTGAGCTTCCGGCCTTCGTATTTCTTCAGGTCCGGCCGTTCCTGCACCATAGCCGTCGTGACTTCGATCTTGGGGTAGAGGTGGCCGATCCGCTTCTCGGCCTCGTCGCGCATCCACTGCCCGTAGTAGCGCACGTCTTCGGCCAGGCCCTGCGCCCCTCGCCAGCTCTTGTTCATCTGCGCTTTCTGCCGCTGGCCGTCCGGGTTCACCGGCGGCTGGTCGGCGAACTTTGGGGGAATCTCGATCATTGCCTTGTTGATCAGCACCGCCACCGGATTCAGGTCGCTGGCGTAGCTCTCCAGCCCCAGCCGCTGCGCTTCCAGCGGCAGCGCACCACCGCCGGCGAAGGGGTCATGGAAAGCCGGTAGCTTGTGGCGGTCGAACAACTCTTTCGCGCGCGGGTGGTCGGCATTCTCCGCGCAGGTGTAACGCCAGCTCTGCCAGATTTCATCGCGCGCCTGCTGCAGCACCGTTTCGTTGGTGGTGTTTTCCCACTTCACCAGTTCCTCGATGATTTTGAACAGCCGCTGCCGCTCCTTTTCCTGTTTCTTCTCGGTCGGGAAGAGGTCCGGATGCGCCGACGGGTCATCGACCATCTGCGCAAAGATCACCGCCCGCGCCGCCGCCAGCGGCCGCCGTGCCCACCACAGATGCAGCGTCGAAGGCTGGCCGTGACGGATGGACTTCTCGCGCGCACTGGCAACATTGATCGGCTCCAGCGGGATGGAGACTTCGATGAGTTTCTTCTTTGGGGTCATGGACAAGCGCTCAAAAGCTTCTTGTTCGTAGTCACAAGATCAATCCCGCCCAGCGTCATGTCGCCGTCGTGGGTTAGAAGTTTCCAGCCATTCAGCCGACAGTTCTGAATCAGCAAACCGTCGTTGAAATCAAGGATTCCGCTCTGCACAGCGCCGAGGACGGCAGGCATGTCGACCTTTTCCAGTCCGGTGTCACGGGACAAACTGTTCTTCAGGATTTGCGTGACCTCGGCCACGGCCGACTGAAGGACATGGGTGCCGTCTCTTGATTGTCGAAAATCCTTGAACCTCGGATAAGCTGCTTTCCATGCCGCATCGTATTCGATTCGCACGTAGCGGTTGAGGTATTCGCTCAATACCAGAGCATCGACTACCGGCTGCGCCTTTGCCTGCAAGAGACGGGAAAACGTACTGGAATAGACGGCCGCCCATCGTGGTGCGGGTTGCGACGCGGGCGGTAGTAGGTAGAGCCAGACATTGGCATCAATGAGTATTCGCTCACCCGTCTGGTAAGCGTAGGCCGCCGCGTCGTGCGCTCTATTCTTCGTCTTCATCGATTACCTCTTGCCAGGTTTGGTCATAGGCTTGCGGGTTAGCGAAGTAGCGTTTGGCGTTTTCGACGGCGCGTCCGAGCATTGCGCGGTCGTCGTCAGAAATGTCGGAAAAAGTGAGATGTTGCTGCAGGAAGGCTTCCTCATAATGTCCACCATAGAGCTGGCCGATCGCCGCATTGAGAAACGCTGTGATCAGATTCTCCCGGTTGGCGAACGACAGCTCGACAACACGATTGGCCTTGAAGGCGGCCACGATTTTGTCGAAGACCTTTTGACCATCGTCGGTAGACACCCATACCGGGCCCCCGACAATGTCGAATATTTTTAGTGTTACGCGATCAGCCATGGTGGCATTTCCCTCTTTAGTTTTTCTATTCGGCGCGCAAACCATAGCTGCCGGTGTCCGCGGTGTTGATTTCTATGTTGATTACGGTTCCAGGGAATGAGGTGTCTATCCGTGTCAGGGTTTCGCCCCTTGGACTGAATTCCCAGTAGCCTCTGTCCGACACGATCTGGATGCGGCCCTCGTTCATAGCAATGAATTCCTGGATCAGCTTGAGACCGAGTCCTCCGGGGACACTGCCCTTTCGAGTTGTATTGCCCTCCTGCAAAGCCCAATCGATGGCCTTGTCGGAGTTCATTTTTAGCCCCAGTTCCCTGTAGATCTTGCGGCGAATTCCGAGACCTGCGTCGGCGACGCAGAAATCGAGACGATTCTTTCTCGGGAAATACTGGCCGCAGGCGAAGATGCCTAGTTTGCTGTCAGAGTGCATCGCCGCATTGACAAAAATCTCCAGGATGCTGTTCTTGAAGCGCTGCGACAGGGCTTCCGACATGATTGGCAGTTCCTTGCCGCGCAAATGTCTGTTCAGGTAAGCAGCAAAGTAGCGGTCGTCGGTTGCCGAAAAGCGGCGGTACGGAATCGTTGCGCCGTGCGTATCGACTTTCTCTGGAAACCCGAAACCGGCAAGGAACCTGTTCTTGGCAAGAATGGTTTCAACGCTTTGCTGAAGCCCACAGAGCTGAAGCGTGTTCAGTTTATCAAGGGCGTGAGCGAAAACGACGCCGAGCGGCGCGCTCATGTTGGCGTCGAACCAAGTGCAGGCCGCGAAATTCACCTTAACGATATCTAGCCGATAGCGATCCAGGGCCGCCGCAAGCGCGGCCAGTCGGGAGAATCCCTGCTGGGTGCTATGGATTTCACCCAAAGCCATCGTGACTGGTTCGCCAGTCATGGGAAGTCGGCCTTGAGAGAACAGCCACGGGCGGCAGGCAAGGGCCTTTCTTGAAACTGTCTCAACGCTGTTGAGAGAATTTCCGGCACGCTTCGATTCATGCGCTCCCCTCCAGCAAACGGGCGAGTCCGGCGCGAACTGCGACCGCATCGCTGGCCGCGAGCTTCCCGAGTTCTCCGCGCACCAGACGATGGTCCAGGGTGAAGAGCTTGAAACGCACCTTGGACGGTACTGGCAAGCCGGCGGCGGTGAGGTCGGCAATCGGGCAATCGAGTGGCCACGGGGCATTGGCCTGCGAAGTGATCATGGCCATCACCGAATGACCGGCCGGCGTGTTGAAAGCCGCGGCGTCCGAGAGCACCAGCGCTGGGCGGTTCTTGGTGGCGTTGCGGTCGGTGAAGGGAAACGGCACGCGGACGACCGCGAAGCGTTCAAAGCTCACGATAGGCTTCCTCGTCGGCGCTGCCCGCCCATTCGGAGAGCGTGCCTTCGACGGCGCGCAGGTATTCGATGTCCAGCGGTTGCACGCGGCGGACGGTTGCCGTGCCGTCGGCGCCGACTTCCCAGGCGATCAGGTCGCCGGGGGCAACATGCAGTGCGGCGCGCACGTCCTGCGGGATCGTGGTCTGGCCCTTGGCAGTGATTTTGGCAACAGCGAGCATTTCGTTCTCCAGTAAGGATTGCATTACATTCTTACTTTACAGTGAGCATTCGCCTGGATCAAGCAAGCAGGTGGGCTTACTGGGGTCCCTCGGCACGCGCAAGCAATTCGGCGAAGTCGTAGTTCACGCTGGTCACTCCGAAATCCGGCTCGCGCTGGAAAGGCTGACGCAGATAGTGGCAGCGGTGCGTGCCTTCGCCGGTGAATTCGACGATGGCGAGGATGAAGTCGTCGGGCTTGTTCAGTGAGTACAGGATTTCGTTGCGCGTGACGGTGATCGTCGGTGCGCCGGAGACACGGCCCTTGACCTCGATGAAGCGCAGCTTGCCGGTGCCCGGGATACGGCTCTCGATGTCGTAGCCAAGCTTCTCGAATTCGCGGTCGGTCGGGTCGAAGCCAAGGCTTCGCTCGACGCTCATGACGACCGCGCGAGCGCGAGCGGCGCTGATCTGCGTGTCGGCTGGAGGGGTGGGCGAAGCTGTTGCCTGACCGGTCATCGCTTCGATCAGGCCAATCGGAACGATCAGCAGGCCACCCAGCACCACGGGCGGCAAGGGTGAAATCTGCGCTTCGAGCTTGAGGTCGTCAAGCCGCTTTTGCAGCCGGCCCTGCAGGAGGTCGGCACGCTTGCGGGCTTCGCCGGAATTGAGCTTGGCGTTCGGCTTGCCAGCCTGTTCCTGCAGCTTGAGTTCCTCGGCGCGGTGGTCCCAGTAGGTGATTTCCTTGGTCAGCCGTTCCTTCACCGCGGCCTCGGTCTTGGCGATGAGCTTGAGTTTGCGTCCGCGCACTTCAGCCCGGTGTTCCGGCACCACATGGGCGACGGCATAGCCCTGAACCTTTCGCTCGAGTTCGCGGTTGATCCACTGGCCTTCGTGCCGATCGAGGATTGCATCGATGCCGGGCTCGCCAGTCTTCAGTGGCCGGTAGTCGAGATAGGGGGCGTAGTGAACATGGCGAGTCGCCCCGCTGGCGTCCATCTCGACATAGAGCATGCGCTTTGAGACGACCCGGCGTTCGCCAGCACGAGTAAGGCCTGCGTCCTGGATGGCGTGCTCCAGATAGAACAGCACACGCGGTTCCAGACCGGGATCGCGTTCATCGACCAGCACAGTGCCGCGCTTCAGCAGGTCGCGGTTACGCTCCAGCGTAAGGTCGATGACGGCGTCGAGCAGCGGATGACCGGGGCAAACAAAGGCGGCCAGCGGCTGGCCCTGGGGCGCGACCAGGGACTTGTCGAAGGCAATGCGCTCATAGCGCGGCAGCACGGGTTCGCCGACACCGATCAGGCGGTCGCGGTTGCGCACCGGGGCTGGAACGTGACTGATCTCGAAACGACGGGGCTCGCGTTGTTTGGCTGTGCCGCCGAGTTGCTTGAAGGCTTCGTGAAAGAAGGATTCGATGTAGTGCGGCTGCAAGCGGCGGGCGTCGGCACGCTCCATGTCTTCGCGGATGCGCTGCACGCGGCTGCTGTCCATGGCATCATGGGCCAGTGCGCGTTCTTCGAGCAGATCCTGCGCGTGGCCATGATCGAGCGCAGTATCGAGCACCGTGCTCAGGTAGGCTTTGACCTCGGGCCGCTCGCCGTGGCGAATGGCTTCGATCAGCAGCTCGCGCAGCGACTTGCCCGCGAACTGGAGCTTGCCAAGCACATCGAAGACCTGACCGCCGAGCGCCTGACGCGCCAGCTCGATCTTTTCCAGCAGCTTGCGGTAGACGTCACCTTCGCGGGTTTCTTCGGCCACCAGGTTCCACAGGTGACAGACCTCGGTCTGGCCGATGCGGTGGATACGGCCGAAGCGTTGTTCGAGCCGGCTGGGGTTCCACGGCAGATCGTAGTTGACCATCAGGTGCGCGCGCTGGAGGTTGATACCCTCGCCGGCGGCGTCGGTGGCCAGCAGTACCTGCACTTTGGGGTCGTGCTTGAACGACTCCTGCACCTTCAAGCGCTCTTCTCGGCCGATGCCGCCGTGGATGATGACCACGGCTTCCTTGCGACCGAGCAGCGTGGTGGCGCGCTGTTCGAGATAGTTGAGCGTGTCGCGGTGCTCGGTAAAGATCACCAGCTTCTGGCGCGGGGAAGGTGTTGGTGGCGCGATCGTTCCAGAGCCATAGGGCGCGGGCGGCTCGGCGACGCGGTGGCTGATGGCGGCCGGTGTGAAGATTTCAGAGAGCAGGCTGGCCAGTTCGCACCACTTGGTATCGGTGCCGCTGCGGCGGACGGCCAGTGCCTGGCTTTCCAGACCTTTCAGCGTTTCGATCTCGATGCGCAGCTCGGCGATGGAACGGGCGGCGGTCGCCTGGTCGAGGATTTCTTCCTCGGCGGCAGCGACTTCGTTGTCGGGCGCCTCGTCCAGATCGTCAAGATCTTCGCTGTCTAGCAGCCTGTCGGACTACCCGTCGGCAAAGCCTGCGCGTTTCACCATGTGAAAAAAAAAGCCGGATTTCTCCTGCTTTTCGCGCGTTTCCGGGGGATTTCCCCTCATTTTCCCTACTGTGGGCGCAATACGGCCAAGCGCTTCAAATTCCAGGCGAGGCAAACCAGCGTCCACTCGCCAGTGACCTTCTTCAAGCCGCGCAGGGAGAAGCGGCGAAAGCCCATCACCGACTTGATGATCCCGAAGACCGGCTCGATCGTCTGCTTGCGTAAGGCGTAGCGCGCTCGTCCATCCTTGGTCTT
>Ga0058868_1025533_pt1 | contig 12880 bp, 12 predicted proteins | sample TNRReaAerobicRNA_2_FD_59631 | JGI IMG/M metagenome (GOLD analysis project Ga0058868, IMG submission 59631) | Wastewater treatment Type I Accumulibacter community from EBPR Bioreactor in Madison, WI, USA - TNR Reactor, Time F- 52min-Aerobic_ RNA... | ecosystem: Engineered > Bioreactor > EBPR >...
TTTTCCAGGCACCCCCGATCATGAAAGTCATGACCGTTTCCCTCCCTTGCAGGGCGCATTCCGGCTTGCACGCCGGAATCGCTCGCTGGGCACGGAACTATGCTCCGCGAATTCCCCAGATCGCCCCCTGACCCCTCCCCCGCGCGGGAGGGGAGATTCGTGAGTCGCTGGCGCGACTTTCACATTAACTGGCGATCGACCCGCCCATCGATTCGGCCAGACCATTGTGCTCTTCGCGGTGCCTTTGTCGAATCGCCTGTCTGGCGTCAACAGGAGCCTTGAACCCGCTCAGGGCGAATGGTGGGTCGCTGATTACTGGACTGGATCGATCGGCTCGCTCGGGTCGCCGATTTCGCCAATCACGGCGCGAACTGCGCCAGCACCCAGCCTGCCCCCGGGTTCGAGACTGCCTGCGGTACCGACAACTGCTTGCCCGAGGAACGACCTGATCCGACGCGCGGTGGTGCGCGCTCAGCCCTTGCCCGGCGGGGTGTTCTGGCGCACCCAGTCACGCCAGGCCGCGAAGACGGTTGGGTGCAGCGCAGCGATCACCGGGCGCTGCCAGACTGCGTCAGCGTCATAGTCGTCGTGTAACAGCGTACACATCTGACCGCCGGCCTCGCGCAGGATAAGGCTGCCGGCGGCGTAATCCCAGAGCATCTGGCCGCCGTGCAGGTAGAGGTCGAGCCGCCCGGCCGCCAGGTGACACCAGTCGAGCGTCGAGCTGCCGAAGTTGCGTTGCGAGTAGAATGGCGGGCTGACGGCAATCCGGTCGGCGAGCTGTTTCGGGATGCGCTTGAAGTCGACGCCACCGACCGCACGCCGGATATCGGCGGTCACCTGGCGCAAGGGAAGCCGGCGACCATTGAGGTAGGCACCGTTGCCCTCGCGCGCGTAGAACATTTCGTCGGTGATCGGGTTGTAGGTTACCGCCAGGCGGGTTCGTCGGGCGCGCATCCAGGCGATGGAGACGGCGAAGCAGGGTAGTCCGTTGATGAAATTGGTCGTGCCGTCGATCGGGTCGATACACCACAGCCCGAGATCGTCACTGCTGCCGTCCTGCCAGATGGCCTGTTGGGCGGTCGGCAACATTTCCTCGCCGAGGACCGCGCAGGGGTGGATCTCCGCCAGCCGCCCGAGGAGAAAGTGTTGTGCTGCCAGGTCGGCTTCCGAGCACAACGATCCATCGTCCTTGCGCTGACCGTGGCTGACCCGCAGGAAGCGAGGTATGATTTCTCGTTGCGCCACCTCGCGGACCAGCGCGACGCAGGCATCAAGCATCCGTTTCAGTTCGCCGTCAGCCAGCGCTGGCGCCGCAGCGCCGTGTTCGTTGCGCATGCTGAATCAGTGGCGCCACTTGATCGAGCAACCGATGCTGGCAATCTGCTCCGGCGGACCACTACCCGTTTCGGCTACCCTCTGCATCGCCTCGACCAGCTCGCGCCGGGCGTCGGGCGGTGCCGGCAGGCGGCCGCTGGCATCGAGGCGTCCGCGGTAGTGCAGCTCGAGATGACGATTGAAACCGAAGAAGTCGGGCGTACACACGGCCCCGTAGGTGCGCGCCACGTCCTGCGTCGCGTCGTAGAGGTAGGGAAAGGGAAAGTGGAGTTGCCTGGCGACGCGCGCCATGTTCTCGAAGGAATCCTCGGGGTACTCGGCCGGATCGTTGCTCATGATCGCCGCGACGCCGATGCCCAGAGTCTGCAGCGCGCGCGCATCACGGCAGATGCGGTCAATGATCGCCTTGACGTAGGGGCAGTGGTTGCAGATGAACATCAGCAGCAGGCCGTTCGGGCCGCGCAGCGTAGCCAGGGTGTGCGGCGAACCGCTGGTGTCCTGCAGTTCAAAGTCGACCGCTCGCCATCCAAAATTGCAGACCGGGGTATTCAGCGCCATGACGGAGCAGCCTCCAAACAACGAACATCGATTGGCGAAAACCTTATAATAACACGGTGCACCCACCCCGCTTTCATTGCCCGACGCCGCTGACGGTTGGTGTGCCAGTCGATCTGCCGGAACGTGTCGCGCATCATGCGATCAAGGTCTTGCGCCTGCGTCGAGGTGATGCGTTAGCGCTGTTCAACGGGGCTGGCGGCGAATATCGCGCGCGAATCGCGGCGGTCGAGCGGGCGAAGGTCAGCGTCGAGGTCTCCGGCTGGTCTGCCACGGAGCGAGAAGCGCCGCTTTCGATCACCCTCGTACAGGCGCTGCAGGCCGGGGAAAAGATGGATTTGACGGTGCAGAAGGCGGTCGAACTCGGCGTCGAGCGCATCGTCCCGGTGATTTCCAGGCGCAGTGTGCTGCGCCTGGACGCCGAGCGTGCCTTGCGCCGGCTGGAGCACTGGCGTGGCGTCGTCGTCGCTGCCTGCGAGCAGTGCGGGCGCAACCGCCTGCCCGAAGTGGTGGCGCCGGAGCGCCTCGAAAATTGGCTGACCCGTTGCTCGGCCCCAGGCACTGTCCGCCTGATGCTGTCGCTTGCCGGGAGTTGCTCGCTGGCGAAGCTGCCGGTGCCACCAGTCGGCGGTTCGGTGGAGCTGCTGATCGGCGCCGAGGGCGGGCTGGCGGAGGAAGAGGTTGAGTTGGCAGCTTTAGCCGGTTTTTTTTCAGTCCGTCTCGGACCGCGCATCCTGCGTACCGAGACGGCTGGCCTGGCGGCCCTGGCGGCGATCCAGGTTTTGTGGGGTGACTTTAAACGAGGAGACGACTGATGTTTGAATCGGCAGAGCTGGGACACAAGATCGACAAGGAAACCTTCAAGGCAGAGGAGCCCAAGCTACGCACGGCGCTGCTTGATGCACAGGAGCAGTTACGTGAAAACGGCTCCTTTCCGGTGATCATCCTGATCAGCGGCGTCGACGGGTCGGGCAAGGGTGAGACGATCAATACACTTTACGAGTGGATGGACCCGCGCTACATGTCGACGCGCACCTTTTCCGCCCCGACCCCGGAAGAGCGAGCGCGTCCGTCGATGTGGCGCTTCTGGCGGGCGCTACCCAAGAAAGGGCGCATCGGGATTGCCGCCGGCTCGTGGTATTCGTGGCCGCTCGCGGAACGGATTGCCGGCGAACTCTCGCGGTCTGACTTCGACCAGCGCATGGACGAACTCAACCGCTTCGAGGAGATGCTGGTCAACGAGGGCGCGCTGGTGCTCAAGTTCTGGATACACCTCTCGAAGGATGCGCAACGCGAGCGCCTGAAGTCGATCGAAGCGAATCCACTGACCCGCTGGCGGGTAACCAAGGAGAGTTGGGATCGGCTGAAGACCTACGACAAGCTGCAGGAAGTGGCCGGTCACCTGTTGCGTACGACCAATACGCCGTGGGCGCCGTGGATCATCGTCGAGGGAACCGATGACCGCTATCGTTCGCTGACCGTCGGCAAGACGATTCTCGACGCGCTGCAGAAACGCCTGGCCGACCAGCGAGAGCAGACTTCGCCGGTGGCGCCACGGTTCGCGCCGCGGTTCGACAGTCTCGATGTGCTGAGTGCGCTGGACATGACGCAAAGTCTGGTGAAGAAGGACTACGAGACCGAACTGGCGACCTGGCAGGGACGCCTCGCGCAACTGATGCGCCACCCCGAGTTCAAGAAGCGGGCGTTGATTCTTGCTTTCGAAGGTTCGGACGCGGCCGGCAAGGGGGGTGCCATCCGGCGGGTAATGTCGGCCATGGATGCGCGCCAATATCAGATCATTCCGATCGCCGCGCCGACTGAAGAGGAACGCGCTCAGCCCTATCTGTGGCGATTCTGGCGGCACATGCCGCGCCTCGGGCGGGCGACCATTTTCGACCGTACGTGGTACGGCCGCGTGCTCGTCGAGCGGGTCGAGGGATTTTGCAGCCAGGCAGACTGGTTGCGTGCCTACTCCGAGATCAACGATTTCGAGCACGACCTATGGCGTGCCGGCGGCATCGTCGTCAAGTTCTGGCTGCAGATCACCGACGACGAGCAACTCAGGCGCTTCGAGGAGCGCGCTCAGGTCGAGCACAAGCGTTACAAGATCACCGAGGAAGACTGGCGCAACCGCGAGAAGGCCGAGGTTTACCATACGGCGGTTTGTGACATGATCGACCGCACCAGTACGGGCACCGCCCCGTGGACGATCGTCGAGTCCAATGACAAGTATTTTGCCCGAATCAAGATTCTGCGGACGATTTGCGAACGCCTGGAGAAGGAACTCAAGATCGATCTGACCAAAGAGCCGCGGTTGATCATCACCAGAGAGGCCAAGGCCGGGGCAGCCAAGGACTCGACCGTCCGCGAAGCGCAGGAACCGATGGTCAAGGAAGCGCGGGAGTCGAAGGAAGCCCCTGAATCGACCGCCACGGAAGCTCCGATGGCAAAGGGTGACCATGCCAAACCGTCGAAGGCCCAGTTGGCCAAAGATCTGAGGGCCGAGAAGGCACGCCTGGCGAAGGAAGCGAAAACCGACAAGGCAAGCGAGAAGGGCGGCCCCAACAAGTGAGATGGCCGACGATTTGAGCGCTGCCCAATTTGTCGCCTGGTTCAGATCGGTCGCGCCGTACGTCAATCTGTTTCGCGGCAAGACCTTTCTGATCGCTTTCGGTGGCAAGGCGATCGCTGGGCAACTGGCGCGCACGCTGGCCTACGACGTGAACCTGCTGGCAGCGCTCGGGGTGCGCCTGGTACTGGTGCATGGCGCGCGGCCGCAGATCGAGAAGCTGCTGCGCGAAAGGGGGCTGGAGTCGGTCTATCACGGCAACTACCGCGTCACCGATGCGCAGGCAATCAGTTGCGTGATCGACGCGGTGGGCAGTATCTACGTCGAAATCGAGGCCCTGCTGTCGCAGGGTCTCGCCGATACACCGATGGCCAACAGCACGATTCGGGTCGTCGGCGGCAACTTCATTACGGCCAAGCCGGTCGGGGTGATCGACGGGGTCGATCTGCAGTATTCGGGTCAGGTGCGCAAGATCGACGCCGAGGGGATTCGTGCCCAGTTGAGCCTGGGCAACATCGTTCTGCTTTCCTGCGTCGGTTCGAGCCCGACCGGCGAGATTTTCAACCTGGCCATGGAGGAAGTGGCTGAGGCGGTGGCCACCGCGCTGCTCGCCGACAAGCTCATTTTTCTGACCGACAGTCGAGGGGCGACCGATATCGACGGCGCGCTGCTCGACGAACTGACCGTCGAGGCGGCGGATCGACTGATCAGCCTCGGTGACTGGTTGTCCGCCGACCTCAGGCGCTATCTTCCCTGCGCGGTGCGCGCCAGTCGTGCCGGCGTCGGTCGCGTGCACCTGATTGGTTACGACGAGGACGGCACCCTGTTGCGCGAGCTGTTTACGCACGACGGCGTCGGGACGGTGGTTACCCGCGAATCGCTCGAGCAGTTGCGCGACGCCGGGCCGGACGACATCGGTGGCCTGGTGGCGCTGATCGAGCCGCTTGAAGAGGACGGCACGCTGGTCCGCCGTTCGCGCGAGTTGCTCGAACGTGAAATCACACGTTTCTCGATCGTTGAGCACGATGGCGTGATTGTCGGTTGCGCCGCACTCTACCCGTACGGCGAAGGGCAGGCCGAACTGGCCTGCCTGGCGGTGCATCCGCATTATCGTCGCTGGGGCTACGGCGCACTGCTGATGAAGCGGATCGAGGCGCAGGCGCGTACCGCGGGCGTCAGGCGCCTGTTCGTCCTGACGACAGTGACCTCACAGTGGTTCAAGGAGCGGGGTTTCAGCCCCCGCCAGATCGATGAGTTGCCGGCCGAGAAGCGGCTGGTCTATAACCTGCAGCGTCGTTCCAGTGTGCTGATCAAGGAGTTGTGAGCGACTGGATAAACGGTCCTGGCTGTGTCAGGCATTCCGAATGCTGAGAGGCCTGACCGTTCCCCGCCCCCCTCTCCCGCAAGCGGGCGAGGGGGGGCCTGAGTCGCTGGTGCGAATTTCATGGTAAAAGGGCGCCGCGCTGGCTGCCGGTGCGAAGCGAGTTCGCCCGGGAACCCCGAGTAATGTTTTCAAGGAGTGGATGGCATGGCAAGAATGGTCAATTGTGTGAAGCTCGGTCGCGAGGCCGAAGGTCTCGACTTTCCGCCTTATCCGGGGGAGTTGGGCAAGCGGATTTATGAGGCCGTATCCAGGGAAGCCTGGCAGCAATGGGTGCGCATGCAGACCATGATCATCAACGAGAACCGTCTCAATCTCGCCGATGCCGCCCATCGCAAATACCTGGCCGAGCAGATGGAGCGACACTTCTTCGGTGGCGGTGCCGACAAGGTCCAGGGTTACGTGCCCCCCGCCGGCTGAACGGGTGCCTGATCGGCGGCGGCCTGGAAAACGGCGCCGTCTGCGCCGTCAATCGGCGGTCAGCGTGCGCACCCCGGCAGCCGTGCCGAGGAGGCAGACATCGGCGGGGCGGCAGGCAAACAGGCCGTTGCTCACCACGCCAACGATCTGGTTGATGCGTGTCTCCAGTGCTACCGCGTCGACCATCGCCAGGCCGCGGACATCGACAATCAGGTTGCCGTTGTCGGTGACGAAGCCCTCGCGCAGGAACGGTTCACCGCCGATCGTCGCGAGTTCGCGTCGGACGTGGCCAAGGGCCATCGGGATGACTTCGACCGGCAGCGGGAAGTTGCCGAGCACCGGCACCATTTTCGACTCGTCGACAATGCAGACGAATTTTCGCGCGACCGCGGCGACTATTTTCTCCCGCGTCAGCGCGCCACCGCCGCCCTTGATCATCTGCAAGGCCGCGTTGATCTCGTCGGCCCCGTCGACATAGACCGGAATCTGGTCGACGTCGTCGAGATCGAAGACCGCAATGCCATGGCCCTCGAGTCGCTTCCGCGTCGCTTCGGAACTCGCCACCGCACCGCGGATGCGGTGCCTGAGCGCTGCCAGTTGATCGATGAAGCAGTTGGCCGTCGACCCGGTTCCAACCCCGACGATCTGTCCTTCGACGACGTGGGCGATGGCCGCGCGAGCGACCGCTTTTTTCAGTTCGTCCTGGGTCATGGCGACTTCTGGCCTGGTCAGCGGTGATGAGTCGCTCATTGTAGCCAAATGCCAGGACCTGGGGTGTGAGCGGCTCCGCGCCAGAGCGGGCCGCGGCGATGACCAGCGCCGACGCCGAGCGGGTGCTGCCGTCAGGAGGTTGGCTTGCTGCGCTCCCCGGCGGCACTGGTCGCACTGCCGCGATGGGGGCAATCCGGCTTGGTGCATTCGGCGTACAGATGAAGCGCGTGCTCGCGAATGATGAAGCCGCGCTCCTGGGCAATCTGCGTCTGCCGGCGTTCGATTTCGTCATCATAGAACTCTTCGACCCGGCCGCACGCGATACAGACCAGATGATCATGGTGCTGACCGTGACTCAGCTCGAACACCGCCTTGCCCGATTCGAAATAGTGACGTTCGAGCAGGCCCGCCTGCTCGAACTGGGTCAGGACGCGATAAACAGTGGCCAGCCCGACGTCCAGATTCTCGGCCAGCAGGAGACGATAAACATCCTCGGCCGTGAGGTGGCGCACCTCGGATCGCTCGAACAGGGCCAGGATCTTGAGGCGCGGGGTGGTGGCTTTCAGCCCCATACTCTTCAGGTCGTCGGAGTTGCTCATGGGCTACCTTGGTCGGCTACGCAGGAAGGGGACGGTTTTTCGGTTATGATATACCTTCGCCACCCGGCATGAGGCGCCGGTGCCCGGATTCCGCCGGATAGCCGGTCGATCCGGCTCAGGACGTTTTCCGCTACGGCGTCGCGCTGATCCATGACCCATCACCATCCGACCAGAATATGACCTTCCCGCGCGTCGTACTCGTCGCTACCGCTGTTTGCGCACTCGTCGCCTGCTCCTCGGTGCCGCGTATCGTCAAGGAATATCGCATCGATGTACAGCAGGGCAACGTCCTGACTCAGGAAATGGTGTCACAGTTGCGTCCTGGCCTGTCAAGGGATCAGGTACGTTTCATTCTCGGCACCCCGGTGTTGATCGACATGTTTCACGCCAACCGCTGGGATTACTTCTATTCGCTGCAGAAGGGACGTTCCGGCGAGATCGAGACGCGCCGGTTTTCGGTGTTTTTCGATGCTGATGGCAAGCTGGTCAGCGTCAGCGGTGATGTTGCCCCGGCCCAGCCGGGTGATCCCGCGGCGGCGCCCGAGACACGGCGGCGCGAAATCGACCTCGGTTCGCTGCCGGCCGATGGCAGTACGGTCATGCCGCCGCCGGATGACAAGGGCTTCTTTGGCCGGCTGATGGAAAGCGCAGGATTCTGAAATGAATGGATTGAGAATTGCGATCACTGGCGCCGGCGGCCGCATGGGACGGATGCTGGTCGAAGCAACGCTGCGCGATGGCGAAGCAAGGCTGGTGACGGCGCTCGACCAGCCCGACGTGGCAGCCCACGGCAAGGATGCCGGCGAGCTGGTCGGCATGCCGTGCGGGGTTCTCGTGAGCAGCGACTGCGACGCCGGAATCGCCCGGGCCTCGTGCGTGATCGATTTCACGCGACCCGAAGCCACCCTGCGACATCTGGAAATCTGCCGCCGACACGGCGTGGCGATGGTCATCGGGACGACCGGCTTCGACGCCGCCGGGAAGCGGGCGATTGCCGCCGCGGCGCAGGATATCCCGCTGGTGTTTGCCCCGAACATGAGCGTCGGCGTCAACGTCGTGTTCAGGCTGCTCGAGGTGGCCGCGCAGATTCTCGACGCAGGCTACGACATCGAGGTCGTCGAGGCGCACCACCGGCACAAGGTCGATGCGCCTTCCGGCACGGCGTTGCGCATGGGGGAAGTGGTGGCGCAGGCGCTCGGCCGTGACCTCGGGGAATGCGCCGTCTATGGTCGCCAGGGAGTCACCGGCGAACGTCTGCCGTCGACCATCGGTTTTGCCACAATCCGGGGCGGCGACATCGTCGGTGATCACAAGGTGATGTTCTGTGGCCTTGGCGAGCGCGTCGAGATCGGCCACAAGGCCAGCAGTCGCATGCCGTATGCACTGGGCAGTCTGCGCGCCGCGCGTTTTCTGGCGAGCCGAAAGTCCGGCTTGTTCGACATGCAGGACGTGCTCGGTCTGCGCTGAAACGATCCGACTGGCCCGTGTCGGCTGCGCCCCATTGCACGGGTTCTCCACACGAATACAAGCTTTTTGCGACGCTTATAATGACCACGGCGCACGCTTAGGTGATTTCCAGAAAAAAACATCCCGGAATTCCGATCGGTAAACCCTGTTGCCAAAGGAACTCCTCCCCCTTCAAGGGGGAGGTTGGGAGGGGGATGGGGGCGAAGGGACGGATCTCTTCGCTGCCTGATTACCCCATCCCCACCCCAGCCCTCCCCTTGAAGGCTGGTCTTTGCACACACTTGACTCCATCGGCACAGTAAGTCCTTGAAAAATATAGGCACAAAAATATGCTTATGCGCTACGACAGTGCGGGATCACTGTCTCGCCATCCATAGGATAAGATAAAAATCAATAAGTTACGCAACATCGCCTCATGGCCGCGGAGTCATGTGTGTACTAGGCTCAGCCTTGAAGGGGAGGGAGCGTGTGCCGAGGTCCGGTATGTGCATTTCGGGAAATCACCTTAGCTGTCCCAGCGTCGTTGCCGCCTGCACCCATCGTCATTACTTACAATGAGCAGATCATGACATCAGAAACCCTCCAGAATCGTTGCTTCGACGAAATCAACATCGGCGACACGGCGAGCGTCAGCCACACCCTGACCTTGCGCGACGTGCAGCTTTTCGCGGCCGTTTCGGGCGACCTCAGCCCGACCCAGCTCGACAGCGAACTCGACAAACAGCTCGGCCCATCCGACCTCGGCGCACACAGCATGTGGCTGGGCGCCCTGGTTTCCGGCCTGCTCGGCAACCAGCTCCCCGGCCCGGGAACGGTGCACTCGGGGCAGGAGCTGGAATTTCTGGCCCCGGTGCCGATCGGTGAGCAGGTCACGATCACCATCACGGCCGTGGCCAAGGAGGTCGCGAGTCGGCGGGTGACCTTCGCCTGCCGCGGGGTCAACGGACGCGGCGAGACGCTCATGACCGGCACCGCCCGGGTCATCGCGCCACAGGTGAAGATCACGATGGAGCGTCCGGACGCGGCGCAGGTGTCGATCCAGAGCCACGACCGCTTTCAGACTCTCGTCGAAAGTTGTCAGCAACTGCCGCCGGTACCGGTGGCGGTGGCGCACCCCTGCGACGAGTCGTCACTCGGTGCTGCCCTGCAGGCCAGGCGTGAGGGCCTGATCGAGCCGATCCTCGTCGGACCGCTGGCCAGGCTGCGGGCGATCGCCGAGCAGCATGGGCTCGACCTCGCGGGAGTGCAGATCGAAGACGTGCCGCACAGCCATGCCGCAGCCTTCCGGGCCGTTGAACTGGTTCGCCTCGGCAAGGCAGCGGCGCTGATGAAGGGCAGTCTGCACACCGACGAACTGATGGCCGAAGTGGTCCGCAAGGAAACCGGCCTGCGCACCGAACGGCGCATCACGCACGCCTTCGTGATGGACGTGCCCAACTATCACAAACCGCTGATCGTCAGCGATGCGGCGATCAACATTGCCCCCGATCTCGACACCAAGCGCGACATTTGCCAGAACGCGATCGATCTGGCACATGTCCTCGGCATTGCCCAGCCCAAGGTGGCACTCGTCTGCGCGGTCGAGGGAATCAATTCGCGCATGATCTGCACGACCGACGCCGCCTCGCTGTGCAAGATGGCCGACCGCGGCCAGATCACCGGCGCCCTGCTCGATGGTCCGCTGGCCTTTGACAACGCGATCAGCAAGGAAGCGGCACGCATCAAGAAGATCGACTCGCCCGTCGCGGGCGATCCCGACATCCTTGTCGTTCCCGATCTCGTCGCCGGCAACATTCTCGCCAAGCAGCTCACCTTCATGAGCAATGCCGACGGCGCCGGCATCGTCCTCGGCGCACGCGTCCCGATCATCCTCACCAGCCGCGCCGACAACCGGCGCACCAAACTCGCCTCATGTGCGGTGGCCTGCCTGATGGCCAGCGCAGCGGCCGGGCAGACGCCGACGAAGACAGGAGCCTGAGATGGAAAAGGTGATTCTGGTCCTCAACGCCGGCTCGTCAAGCCTCAAGTTCTCGATCTTCGCACTCCCTGTGGCGGCTGCGATGCGCGCCGTCGCCGTTGGCCAGATCGAGGGCCTGGGTACGGCACCCCGCCTCAAGGTCAAGGACGGCGCCGGCGAGCGGATTGCCGACGAACAGTGGGACACCAGCGAGGTGGCCAGCCATGCGCAGGCCTTGCAGCGGATTGCCGCATTGCTGCGCGCGCGCTTTCAGGGCAGCGTTCTGGCGGGCGTCGGTCACCGCGTGGTGCATGGCGGTCCCGATTACTCGGCGCCGCTGCTGATCACGCCAGAGGCGATGACCCGGCTGGACACCTTGGTGCCGCTGGCGCCGCTGCATCAGCCGCACAACCTCGCCGCGATCCGCGCCGTGCAGGAGGTGCAGCCGGACCTGCCGCAGGTCGCCTGCTTCGATACGGCCTTCCACCGGACGCAGGAAACGGTCGCGCAGTTCTACGGCCTGCCCTATGAATATTACGAACGCGGCATCCGCCGTTACGGCTTCCATGGTCTGTCGTACGAGTACATCGCGGCAACGCTGCCGGCTGTAGCGCCGGAAATTGCCGGCGGGCGCGTGGTCGTCGCTCATCTCGGCAGCGGCGCCAGCATGTGCGCCCTCCATGATGGCCGCAGCGTCGGCAGTTCGATGGGCTTCACCGCGCTCGACGGCCTGCTGATGGGCACCCGTCCGGGCAACATGGACCCGGGCATCGTCCTCTACCTGCTGCAGCAGGAAGGTCTGTCGGCGAAGCAGATCGAGGATCTGCTCTACAAACGCTCCGGCCTGCTCGGCCTGTCGGGAATCGGCAACGACATGCGCGTCCTGCTGGCCAGCGAGGCGCCACGCGCCCGCCTGGCGATCGACCATTTCGTCTACCGCATCAGCCGCGAACTCGGCGCGCTGGCCGCGGTCCTTGGCGGTCTCGACGCCCTGGTATTCACCGCCGGCATCGGCGAAAACAGCGCGCGCATTCGCCAACTCGTCTGCGAAAAGGCGGCATGGCTGGGCATCGACCTCGATCCGGCAGCCAACGAAAGCGGCGGCCCGTGCATCAGTCGCCCGGGTGGCAGAGCCTCGGCCTGGGTGGTGCCGACCAACGAAGAGCTGATGATCGCCCGCCACACGCGCCAACTGTTGGCCCTGTGATGGCCACGCCGGCGCGGAGGCCGGTCTTCAGGACTGGCCCCGGCTGAGCAGGACTGAACTGGCCCGCGAAGTCCGGCCCGGACTCAAGCCCGTTCATCAGGATGGGCATTCGATGTCACTCGCCGCTGGACGGCGCTGCCCGGGTCTCACCTGTACTTCGGTTCCTGCTGGTGATCTTGCGTCTCCCGCGCGCCGGCACCGAGCGCAGTTCGATACCCCACCACGAGCGCCTGCGGGCTCAGCGACGGGTGCGGACGCTCGCCGTCATACCAGTCATCAAGCGAACACCCAGGGTACCGAGTCCCGAGAAGTTCTCTCCTCCTGAAACCCCCGGTTTGGTCGCGTCGCCTGGCTTTGACTGACGTGGGTAAACATCGGGCGGATGGAGAGGATCGGCGGCATTGGTGGCGATTCGGCCTGCTGCAACACCTGTTCCTTCAGTTCGGCATTCTCGCCAGCAAGCTGGTCCAGACGCGCGAGCAGCGACCGCAAGCACGGCGACCTTCCACCGGCAGCGGCGAGGGCAACTCAAACGGGAAATTGGCTGGCGGGGTAGAAGATCGCCGAGATCGACGGGAGCATGATTCCGGTTGTGGAGACGGCCGAATCGAACGACCCGAGCGCGAAAGTGGACCGCCGCAAGACCCGCCAGGTGGGCTGGAAGGAAGCGCGATTG
>Ga0058868_1024991_pt1 | contig 12756 bp, 7 predicted proteins | sample TNRReaAerobicRNA_2_FD_59631 | JGI IMG/M metagenome (GOLD analysis project Ga0058868, IMG submission 59631) | Wastewater treatment Type I Accumulibacter community from EBPR Bioreactor in Madison, WI, USA - TNR Reactor, Time F- 52min-Aerobic_ RNA... | ecosystem: Engineered > Bioreactor > EBPR >...
CCCGCTAATATTTGGTTATTCTCTGCAAGTTATTTCAAAAATGTTTGGTGACTCAGATAACGACAGAACCACCTTTGGATAATTCGTTTCGAACATCGGATGGATGAACTGACCGAACGGATTTGTTTTGATGTAAAGCCAAATAACTGGCGACACCGGCCGCCTCGCCCAACTGATTCATATTGACCATCACTCTGATACCCGAAAATGCGATCATACTGGCATCCAACATTCTTCCGGCTATCATAAGGTTATCGTACACAGGCGGAATCAACGATCTTAACGGAACCTGATAAAATGTTGGATTTGTTTCCGTTTCTTCCCTCCAGCGTTTTTTTTCACTCGGTTGAAAGTCTGATCTCGAATATACTTCAGTTCCATCGAGATAGTAAAAAGTGAGCCCTGGTTTTTCCTGATGATGAACATCAAGTCTGTAGCTTCCATTTGCAATGGCGTCATCAAATTTTTTGCCGTATAAAGCATCCTCGTCGGTTACCTGGTAAAGGCATTTTACATGCCTTGTTTCCCGAACTCCGATATGAGAAGGAAGCCCAACTAAATTGAGTTTTTTATCCGGACTGTATTTCCTCATCATATCCATAACTGCTCTAACCTGCCTCCTTCCTTCCATTTCAGCTTTTGTCAGGTCATCGGCAACAGCACAGTTAACGTTGAATACTCTTGTTCCTGCAACCATCTCTATTTGAGAGGGTGGCAACGTGGCCCCCCAGACAAATCCTTCAGGAATTCCAAACTCTTTATGATGTTCCCTAAATATGGCCGTGAACTCTTTACTGTCCCACCCTTCATAATGAGCGCATGTTGTGGGAGGTTGGAGCAAATTAACGGAGTATGTCTCCAGACCCAAACGTTCACATAAGTCACCATCACCTGTGGCATCGATAAAATACCCGGCTTTGATAATACCCCGACCGGATTTATTATCGACAACAACACCTGCCAGTTTCCCGTTTTTGTCGATGTACGGTTCCGAAAAAAGGGTATGCAAATAGGGTTTGATTCCTGATTCCAAAACCAATTCATCCAACTCGATTTTTAATTCCTGTGAATTAAAAGTAAACGCTCTGCTTGGACTGTTACTGGTATTAATTACTGCATCCCTTCCCGACAACCTGTCCATCACTTCGAGGGTCAGACCGGCAATTATCTGTTTGTTAAATTCAGTATTAAACAATGAATGCCAGATATTAACAAAGGCATTGGTTGCCATACCGCCAAAAGAATTTTGTTTCTCAACGATAGCGACACGGGCTCCCAGTCGGGAAGCCCTTACAGCGGCAAAAACACCCGTACAACTTCCCCCAAGGACACAAATATCGACTTCGTTGATTACCGGTAATTTATCACCTGTATTTTTTTGTGCTTTTCCTTTGGGAACAAATGACATCAGCGGAAGAGCCCCTAATCCGACACCACTGCCAACCATACTATTGATAAACCGTCTTCTGGATTGATTTTTCATAAGTTATTGTTTTTTAATTTAAATGTCGATTGATTTTATACCATCAATGGTTTAAATAATAATTGAACCTCCCTGAACCAGTTCATTCCTGACATCGCCGGAACTGACATCCTGTATTTTTCTATTTTGATGCAGTGCCAGGTAAGCAGTTACTCCTGCTGCTTCACCGGTTTGATTCATATTCACCATAACCCTTATCCCGGAAAAAGAGATCATCCCGGCGTCGAGCATTCTTCCGGCAACAACAAGGTTTTCTGAGTTTCTGGGAATGAGTGAACGTAACGGAACCTGATAGAACGTTGGATTGGTTGTGGTTTCCTCCCTCCATCTCCTTTTTTCATCAGGAAATCCAGGACGTGAATATCGCTCAGTGCCATCGAGATATTTAAATGTTATACCCGGTTTGTCCTGATGATGAAGGTCGAGGACATAACTTCCGTTGGCAATCGCATCTTCGAAGTTTTTCCCGTACATGGCATCGTTATCGGATACCTGGTAAAGGCATTCGATATGCCGTGTTTCCCTGATTCCGACATAAGATGGCAAAGCCGTCAAACCAATCCTGGAATTGGGACTGTATTTGCGAATCATGTCCATAATAGCCCTGATTTGGCGCCGTCCTTCGATCTCGGCTCTTGTTAAATCATCTGCAACAGCACAATCGACACCAAAAATGCGCGTTCCGGCCAACATAAAACTGCTCGTTGAAGGTACTTCGGCTCCCCAGACAAATCCATCGGGAATATTAAATTCCTTGCCGTGTTTTTTGAGCAATGAATTAAAGAGGCCGGAATCAAAACCTTCAATGTGGGCACAGGTGGTAGGCGGTTGCTGGTACTGATGATTATATGTCTTTAACCCAATCCGTTCACATAGATCGCCATCGCCCGTTGCGTCGACAAAGTATTTTGCTTTGATAATTGCCCTGCCCGATTTGTTATCGACAATAACACCGGCAAGTTTCCCTGAAGAATCAATATAAGGTTCGGAAAAAAGGGTATGAAAATAAGGAGTAATGCCCGATTCCAGAACCAACTCATCCAGTTCAATTTTTAATTCCTGTGTATTGAGGGTGAAGTAACCTTTCCTGTCTTCACTGGAACAGATGGCAGCACCTCTTTTTGCCAAACGGTCGATAACCTCAGATGTTAATCCTGCAATAATTTGTTTGCTGGCTTCCGTGTTAAACAAGGAATGCCAGATATTGACAAGGCCGCTGGTTGCTACACCTCCAAAGGCATTTTGTTTTTCGACAATAGCCACACGCGCACCTAACCGCGAAGCCCGGACTGCGGCAAATACTCCGGTACAGCTTCCGCCCAACACACAAATATCAACTTCATTGATAACGGGCAATTTATTTGAATTTGAGTTCCTTTTTGAAAGAGAGCCCGGAACAAAACTGTAATGAAGGCCTAAAGACCCCACAGCCAGTCCTCTGATAAAATTTCTTCTTGAATTCATTTTCAATTTTCGTTTTTGTACAAATTTAATTTTCAACAAACCTCATCAAAGATTTATTTCCAATACAGACGCTGACCAATTTCTTTCAATTTATTCAAATAAAGGTTCATGTCAATATCCTGAACGGGTACGTTTTCTTCCAGGGCACGGATTGCTGCTATTCCCGCAGATTCTCCGACAATCATAAAGGTTGGTTCCATTCTGGCAGAAGCATAACCCAGATGTGAAGAAGAAAACAACACAGGCACCAGCAAATTTGTACACTCATACCTTTGAGGAACAATGGCGCGGTAGGAAATTGGATAGGGTATATTTGTAGGCCCCTTTCCCCCTCCAACAAACATATTACCTTCAATGGCCACAAATGCCGAATCGTTTCGTTCAAACCATATCCTTCTGGCCGGGTAAGTATCAATGCCATACTGCGCCAGACCGATAGGGTCTTCAACATGTGTTTTGTTGTAAACATCATGTTCTGTGATGGTATAAAGCCCCATTAAACGACGGCTGACACGAACATACAACTGATGTGGCCACCCATTCGTTTCCGGATGATGAAATTTGTCGAGGCCCAGACTTTTTGTTTTCTCCCTGAAATCGTCAGGGACTCTTTCATCCGTGGATAAAAAATAATGGAGGCCACGGAGATAGTCCTGATAAAATTTCCAAATACGGGCTTTTGTCGCATAATCCCCATCAGCATAAAGATGATTTATGCCAAGAGGAGCATTGGTTATAAGAGAACTTCTCTGATAATTATATTCGCCTGCATTGAGCCAACCGGGAAAGATCCAGCTTAATCTTTCTATCAGTTCCTTGTCATCTTTTGAAGTTCTTTTGATGTAGTCCACATAACGACCAACCAGTTCATAATCCAAAGCGCTGTAATTTTCCGGAGGAGTTATGGGTACCCGCCGTTCCGGATCTGAAGTAACATAAAACCTGAAATTATAAGCCTGGGTATAATGATCACCTGCTCCCTGCTGTTTTCCGTGATTATTTTCAACCATAGGTAATAGCCCGCTATTGGGATCATCCGGCACAATAAAGGGACTAATTGGGGTGATATTATCCAAAGGCCTTACTCCAGCCAATTTTTCATTAAAATCCAAGACTGATTCTCTACCAATTTGACTGGAAACGCCCGACCGTGCCATTAATTCCCCGTCATAACTTGCATCAATAAAAATTTTGGACTTAATCTGGAGATTATCATTTTTTTCGGCTACGGGCACAGGACATCCATTCTCATCAAACGGGGCCAGATCAAAAAAAGCCTCTTTTACTTCACATCCTACTTTTACGGTTCGACTAATCCTGTGATCATAAATCACAGGTACGTTGTAGTCATTAAGCAGTTTTAAAAAATCTTCTCGTACATACCGGGGACTGATTTTATCCCTGATTAGCTGCCTTACTTTTTCGATAGTCAGTGAGTCGTCATCTGTCCTGACGCCCAATTGCAGCATCAGTTTTCGGGTGGTTCCTCCCACTGCCTCATAATTTGGCATGTCCTGAACCGGTTTTAGTCCGGCGCCCAGAACTCCGCCAACCCATCTGCTTTGTTCAACCAGAATTACAGAATGACCTGCCTTTTTTACGGTTATTGCAGCCATTATTCCCGAAGGAGTTGCACCGTAAACCAGAACTTCGGTTTCGTGATTAACATTCTGACCATACAGAAAATTGAAGGTCAGTAATAAACATACTGTCAGCGTTATATTTTTCATACTTCTATTTCCAAAGCGTTTCAACAGGTTTCTTTTGATATTCCTCAGGATGAGTATCCCATCGGGTTACTTCCTCCTTTGGTGTGCTAAAGATGTTATATCGCCACATACGATATCCTTTCCCATCCCATTCGAGCTTTTGTCCGTATTTTTTCAACATGGATGTCAGCTCGGTGCGACTGATGTCCTGAACCGCTTTATCGTTGCGGATTGCAAGAGCGGCAGCAATGCCTGCAGACTCGCCCATCACCATATAAGTAGCTTCCATCCGGATGGAAGAATAAGCGATGTGACTTGCTGACATACACAAAGGAACCAACAGGTTTTTGCAATCCTTTTTCTTTGGGATAAGGGCGCCGTAAGGAATCTGGTATGGTCCGGGGGAGACGTGTTCCCAAAGATTTCCTTCGTGGGCTAGTGTTCCGTCGTCCAAAACCACCAACCGGTTTGGATAGATATCAACCTTATAATATCCAAGACCGATGGGAGTTGGAGGGTCGGTTTGCAACTGAAGATCATGCTGGGTCATCACATATTCTCCAATCATTCTTCTCCCTCCCCGAATATAAAGGAAAGGCCATCCATCAGTATCTTCGTTGCAATCGGAAACTAATCGTACCTCTTTCCCTGAAAAATCATTCAGTGTTCGTACATGATCGATAAATCCCTGCCATACTTTTGATCGGGTTGGCCAGTCGCCGTCCGGATAATCGATTTGCATGCCCGGTAAGGTTCCCGTCATCAGCTCACCCCTGCTGAAATTTTCATTTGGCCATGTGAAGGTATAACCGGCATCGACATAGCGTTTCAGCAATTCATAAATATCCGGATCTTTATTTTCGGGCGCGGTAATTAATATTCCGGGATACTCCGAGGTCGGATTTTTTTCCCAGGCTAATTTGAAATTATAAGCCATAAAAAAGCGACTTGCATCTCCTTCTTTTCCCAATGGATCGGGAGTTATACATGAAAGAAGACCACTTTTGGGATTTCCTTTTTCCTTATAGGGATCGACCCCGGGGAATTTTTTGCTTAATACCGTACCGGCCAGAGATTCACCGTACTCTTGTTTTGATTCTTTCCCTACCCGGTAAGGCACCCCGGCATAAGCCATCAAATCACCTTCATAACTGGCATCGATAAAAACGGATGAGAAGACATGTACCAGATTTTCCGATAACCGGTAAGGAACAGGAACTCCATCTTTCCCCGGTGGGGCAAACTCAAATACAGCCTCTTTGATACTTCCATCCGACTTTTTTACGGAAGCCAGACGATGGTCGGTAATCACCTTAATTAAATTTTCGTATTCATCGATTATTGCCTGTAAAGCCTCGATGTTGTATTTACCGGCTCCCTGCTGATGCCTCGGTTGCGGCTGGGCAATATCCGTGGCATAAAATGCACCGGTAAGGCCGCCCAGGTGATCGGCGTAAGGAACATCCTGCTGCATTCGGAAACCCGACCCAAGCAATCCTCCAATTTTATGACAAGGTTCAACAATAACCACCGAATATCCTTCTCTGGCAACAGCAACTGCTGCTGCAATTCCGGGACCGCTTGCCCCATAGACGCAGACATCGGCTTCCATCTGGGTGGTGATGGTATTTTCAGCAGGTTTGCCAGAGGAAAATGCCTTTCCGAAGGTCAATAACAATAAACAAGCAACTATTAATTTTTTCATACATTATCATTTTTCAACGTAGGTTTCTATCTTCTTTTGTGAACATTTCCAATCCGAGTTTTAAGGATGGGCACCTTATTGCCAGGGAAAGGAACAGTACTTTATTCTACAGGAATACGTTTATAACTCATCCCAGGATTTCAATCCTCAATTAAGAAATCAAACGTACATAAATCAGTTACCCTTCGCTGGGAAGGCTTTTAAAAACAGAAGAGATAACTTCCCTATATTGATTATTATCTCTTCTGTTGACTACGGCTGATAAAATTTAGTAGCCCGGATTTTGGGTAAGATTTGGATTAACATCCCTTTCCGATTGCGGAATGGGCCATAAATAATCCACATTTTCGCGGAAAGTGGTTTCTTCGCAGAAATAATAACCTTTTGTATCTACCTTCACCGTTTTATAGGTTGCAGCTTGAGATGCAGGGCAAACTTTCATCCCCGTAAATGTACCTTTCAGTTTATTATGCGCAATGCGCCACCTAAACAGGTCATAAAGTCTTAATCCTTCCCAGGCCAATTCTACTCTGCGTTCCCGTCGTAAAATCGTGGTTAATCTTACAGGGTCGGTTTCGGTTACTGACGGCATCTGAATTTCAGCACGCCCCCGCACTTTATTAATGGTTGCATCCAGGATATCCTGCGTAATGGGAGTGCCACTTTCAATACACGATTCGAGATAACTCAGCAGTACTTCGGCATAACGAATCATCGGAAAGTCGCCGCCATATTCTGTAATGGTACCAGTGTAATCAGCATCGCTGAACTTATGTAATAAATAACCGCTCCACGGGCGCCGTGTCACCTGATCCTGATATTTTACAGCAGAAGAATCGGGATGAGAGATGTATAATTTTCCCTTAAAAACAGTCCGCCCGTTGATCCCGATTGTTTTGTCGAGCCTCGGATCTCTGTTATTGTAGGGATTCTCCGGGTCGTAGAGAGGCGATTCGCTGATAGGTTTACCATCGATACATTCAAACTCTTCCACCAGTTCATTATAAGGACTAAACCAATGATAACCGCCATAACTAAATCCATGACAGCCGCGGAGCATGGGCGTTCCGTAAACGTCCTGCATACGTACGCTTACAAGAACGTGTTCCTTGCTCGATTCACCCTTTTCTTCAAAAATAACTTTAAAACGCGGGTCAATGATATAGATACCCAAATCCATAATTTGCTTATAAACGTCTTTGGCTTCCGCCCATCGTTTTTCGGCCATCAATACTCGCCCCAGAATAGCGAGAGCGCCTCCTTTGGTAATACGCCCATGTTCACTGTCGGGCCGGGTAACGGGTAAGTTGGGTATCGCCTCCTGTAATTCCGTGATTACAAAATCCGTCACTTCACTTTTTGTGTTACGGGGAATATTATTTGCTTCATTCACCGTCAGAACATGGGTAGTTAAAGGGACATCGCTCCAATAAAAGTAAAGATTAAAATAATCATACGCTCTGATTACTTTAACTTCGGCTTTCATTTGAGCTAACTTGTCGGGGTTCATCGCCACTGCATCAATATTGTCAATAAAATTATTACATCTTGAAATGTGCGTGTACGTATTCGCCCATAAACTTTTGACAGGGCCGTAGGTGGAAGCAAGCGACCCGTTATTGAAATCGGTAACCTGGTTGTCTTTTTCGAAACCATTATCAGTGGTCGCCTCAAAAAGATATAAACAACCCAGTTGGCTCCATAGGTCATAATTACTTTGTTGCAACCCTCCGGCAACCTTGTAAACACCGGTCAGTCCCAACATTGCATCGTTCTCCGTTTTCCAGAATGTACCGGTTGACAGGCTGTCCAACGGATCTTTATCCAAAATGTCGCATCCAGACAACCAGCCTGAAACAAACAGAACCATCCAAAGCAAAACGCTTGTATATTTATTCGATATATTTAACTTTTTCATTTTCATTGTCCATTAAAAATTAACATTAAACCCAGCATTAAAATATCGTACAGGAGGATATCCGCTACCCATTTCAGGGTCCCAACCTTCTCTGAAACGGTCGAAAGTAAAGGGATTTTTTACGTTTACATAAACATAAAGATTTGACATCCAAATTTTCTGAACTATATTTTTAGGAAAGGTATATCCCAACTGAATATTACTAACTCTTACAAAAGAGGCATTCTGCATGACGAAAGTGGAACTGTAAAACTGCTGTTCGCCTCCGCCTACAATCAAAAATCTGGGATAGGATGCGTTGGGATTAGGATTTTCCTGTGTCCAGCGGTCCATCATCCATTCCTGTGGATTAGAGCCCTGATAGAACGCATTGTCTGCAAATCCCCCCATTATCTTATTTAAACCCGCTACTCCATACAAATTAATAAAAAGGTCGAAGTTTTTGTAGCTTGGACTTAACGTCACTCCATAAGTGTACTTTGGAAACTGGTTTCCGATAATCTTCCGGTCATAATCCGCATTTACCTTTCCATCGGGCACGCCGTCGGGTCCGCTGATATCCATCAGTTTAATATCTCCGGGCGCTGCAGCTCTGGGTTGAGTAGGATAGTTATCCACATCCTGCTGATCGACAAATAATCCATCTGCAACATACCCGTAAATGGATTGCAACGGATGTCCGACAAAGAGGCCGGAACTAACATCCTGAATTACAGTAGCCAATTCCCTGACTTCGTTTTTTACGTAAGAGAAATTTGCTGAGATATTGTACGAAAAATCTCCGATTTGATTTCGATGCTGAAGGTTCAGGTCAATACCTTTGTTGGACACCACACCGGCATTTTGGACTGAAGGCGTCATCCCCAATACGCTGGACGCTGTTACATTGTATAAAATATCAGACGTCAGTTTGTCGTAAATATCCAGTGAACCACTGATTTTATTGTTGAACAGCCCGATATCCAATCCAGCATCAATAACCCGCGTGGATTCCCAGGTAATATTGGTGCTGGGAACCACAGTTGCTGCTGTTCCCGAAAACATTTTTTCTGATACACCGAAAGGCGCATTTATTCCCAGTGTCAGGATTTGCTGGTACGGATAGTTCCCGATGTTCTGATTTCCGAGTCTCCCCCACGAGGACCTTACTTTCAGATGATTGATGGATTTGGAATGAAAAAACTTCTCCTGCGAAACAATCCATCCGGCTGATACAGAAGGGAACAATCCCCACCGTTTACTGTCGGGAAACCTCGACGAGCCATCATACCTCGTATTCGCTTCAAATAAATATTTACCGTCGAAAATATAATTGATACGACCAAAAAAAGACTGCAAAGCCCATTCATATCCCGAACCGCTGTTAAGCTGATTGGAAGGCGCTCCGGCACTGATCTCATACAGTGTATTGCTGGGAAAATTGTCCCTGGAAGACTGCAACCAACTGTTTGTATTACTTTCCTGTGAAAAACCGGCGAGTACATGGAATTCGTGTACATCAATGGTTTTATTGTAATTCAGGAATGACTGTAAAGTCAGAAGTGAATTTTCAGTTCGGGTTTCAGTTAAGTACGAAGGACTTTCCGTATAGGTTTGGTCAACGACCAGCAAAGGCCAAAACCTCTTGTATTTGGTATTGTCGTAATTGTATCCTGCCAAACCGGTCAATTTAAGAGATTGTATAATGTCCCACTCAAAACCTGCACTTACATTCATCCGGTTACTGGTGTTTTTAATAAAGGCTTCGCTATCCATCCATCCTTCAATCGTAAACCCTGTTTGCTGACCATAATAACCGTCTGATTTTTTACCAGCGATGGTATTCGGTATTTTTAAAGCGTAATTAAGAAGCCCGTCAGCGCCATCGCCACTCCTGATGGTAGTGGGTTCAGTTGTCGCTCCTGTGCGTCCCTGAAATTTCACATTCAACTTGAAATTCTTCGACAATTTACTGTTTGCATTGAATAAAACATTGTAGTGATTATGGTTGGTTTCGTCAATAAATCCATCCTGATTCAGGTACCCGATGGAAAATAAATAGGAGTTTTGGCTATTTCCCCCTGTAAAATTCAGATAATGTTCGGTCTGGAACCCGCTGCCGGATTTAACCAAATCATCATAGTGCCGCTTATTCGGATAGTTATCCTGGTCTTCTCCCGATTTGAATTTGGCAATCTCGGCTTCGGTATATTGCTGGTTGCTGCCAGTATTCCGCAATGCTTCATTAATCATTTCTGCATATACCCAGGAGTCAACAATCTTGGGTATTTCTGCCGGCCTTTGAATGCCGAAATTTCCCTGGTAAGTGACTTTGGTAACGCCTTCCTTTCCCTTTTTTGTTTCGATGAGTATTACGCCATTGGCTGCCCTTGTTCCGTAAATCGCAGCCGACGCGGCATCTTTCAAAATAGAGATGCTTTCAATATCGTTCGCATTAATGTTGTTCAAGTCAGAAGAAATTCCGTCAATCAGCACCAGCGGTGAAGTTCCGGCAGAACTGAACGTACCCAACCCGCGAATTCGCAGAGTAGCGTCATCTTTTCCCGGTTGTCCTGATGATTGGGTTACGGTAACTCCGCTCGCCAGACCGGCCAATAACTGGGAAGGTTGTGTGACATTTAGTTTTTCAATGTCTTTTTCATTGATTGCAGTGATGGATCCGGTTAAATTAACTTTCTTTTGTATCCCAAACCCAACAGCCACAACCTCTTCAATACCAATAGCTTCTTCGGCCATTACAACATTAATACTTGTCTGGTTTTTAACTACTACTTCCTGATTTTTCATTCCCACAAACGAAAATTGAAGGGTAGCATTTGCAGGGATGTTGTTGAGGGAATATTCCCCGTCGGCGTTGGTTACAGTTCCCTGGTTGGTGCCTTTTACGATTACAGTAACTCCTGGCAATGCCTGATCATTCGAATCAGTTACCCTCCCTGAAACATTTTTTGATTGTTCAGAAAAATCCTCTTCTTTTTGGTACGTTGTCAAAACAATCTGACGATCTTTTACCATGTAACTGACCTCGGTACCGGAGAAAAGCTCTTCCAGAATTTTTTCTATTGTTTTGTCTTTTACATCAAGGCTAACTTTTCGTTCAACATCTACCAGTTTCTGGTTAAAAAGAAAATAAAACCGGCTGTTATTTTCAATTTTATCCAGCACATCGATAACCCTGGCGTTGTCCATTTTCAGGGTCAGCCGGGTTTGTTGCGCATAGCCTGAAACCGCCCAGGCCTGAGTAAAACATACGAACAGAAAAAAAACACTTAATCGCATAATTTTCCAGGTTTTAGTTTTGATGCCATTATGGACGGCATCCCGAATCCATTTTTTTTTCATAAATTTGAACCATTAAGTAGTTAAACATAAAACATTACTTTACACTGCTTGATTTTAACAGGAGGGCGCTGCAACGCCCCCCTGTTTTTCATTTAAAGGCATCCAGCCTTTTCTTATCTAACTTCACTGTGACTTTTCTTTTCTGATATGTATTGTCGTTTGTTATTTCGCGGGGTTGTTCCTCATAAGTAAGCGGAGCTGTGAGGGCGAGCAATTTCAAAACTTCTTCCAGCGGCTCATCGATAAAGGTAGCCCTGAAGGCATAGTTGAGAAGTTCTTTGTCCTCAATTTCGATATCCACATTGTACCACCGTCCCATACGTTCGGCCACTGAAACTATATTCTCATTCCGTAACACCAGTCTGCCTTCAGTCCAGCCAACGTATTGAACAGCTTCCACATCGTCCGTTTTATACGAATTTTCACCGGTATTTAATACCAGCTTCTGGTTGGGCTGGAGAATTTCGACATGTCTTCCCTCTTTAGATAAAATTTCCACTTTCCCCCGGGTCAGAATAACCTCTTCCTTTGTATCATTCTCATAGGCAATCACATTAAAGTTTGTCCCCAGAACCTTAATATTGAGATTTGAAGTGTGCACTACAAACGGATGAGATTTATCGTGTGCTACATCAAAACAGGCTTCACCCGTAAGGGAAACATTTCGGTTGCCGGAAAAAGAGACCGGATATTTTAACATCGACCCGCTGTTCAAAAAGCCTGTGGTTCCATCAGGAAGCTGAAACCTGGTGCGTACACCCAAAGGGCACTGGATTTCTGCATAAGCATCCGGTTTTTCTTTTTTCCCCTGAAAATAGAGTACAGCAAAAAATGCGAGCGTAATTGGAATGATCAATACAGCCGCCACACGCTGAAACGCGGTAAAAAACCGGCTTCTCTGTGAAATAGTTTCTTCCAGCCTTATCTGATGGTGTATTTTATGAAGTAAAATATCTGCGCTACCCTGAGGTAAGGTTTCAATATCGTATTCGGCCCAGTGTTTTTCAAGATGCTCCTTTAATTCCAATTGATTCACCGGGTCACCAAAAACAGACTTAATTTCATCGAAATCTTTTTTCGAATAGTTTCCTTTAAAATAGCGGCTTAATATTTCCGGATTAAGATACATTCATCA
>Ga0058868_1086258_pt1 | contig 12665 bp, 11 predicted proteins | sample TNRReaAerobicRNA_2_FD_59631 | JGI IMG/M metagenome (GOLD analysis project Ga0058868, IMG submission 59631) | Wastewater treatment Type I Accumulibacter community from EBPR Bioreactor in Madison, WI, USA - TNR Reactor, Time F- 52min-Aerobic_ RNA... | ecosystem: Engineered > Bioreactor > EBPR >...
GCAACGTGTCGTATCTTTGGCCCACTTCTCCGGCAGATACAAGTCGGCATCCACCACGCTTGCTACGCCATCGCGCGTCACCGCCGCGAAGACGCCCACCTGACAGTTATCGACCTTCCCCAGGCGCCCGTTCCACTGCCGCGCCACGCCCGCGGACAGGTTCCCCTTTTTCCCGAACGCGCTCTCGTCCAGGAGTAGAGCGCTGGGGTAGCCGAAATGCGTGTTGGCATCGACCACCAGTTGCTGAAGCACCCCGCGCCGATCCCAGTTGGACTCGCTCAGCATATGATGCAGCGGCTGATAGCGGCTGTCGGCTACGGTTTCCGCCATGCACTCCAGGTTACGGCGCGAACTCTGGAACAGCCCGTGCAGATACTGGCGCGCCGTGTCTTCTACCGAACGCGTCCGGCTTTGAAAGCAGTGAAGGTACGGCGAGAAGTGCGAATCGAAGTGCTCTAATGCCGAAGCGACCAGCGCAGATATGCTATCGACGTATTGGAGTTGACATTGTCATTTACAACTCCATGAATAGATGGAACAATCACGACATATGACATTCTACCACATGACAAACGTAAATCACGGGAAGGTGAATGCGAATCTGACAAAGTAGAAATAAGGATATGGGGTAAGTTGTGTATAAGGATATGGGTCATACGTCAGGGCTGTTGGACAAGGCTGGTCTTGGCATTCTGAACAGAAATCCCGTACAAAGTAAAGCTTGCGTATTCAGTTCTATCTTCCACGACCAATGGCTTGGCATAGCGCTCCTGCACTAATTGCTGAAGTTGCTCAACATTATTATGAGATGCCACCAAGCTGAATCGTCTGCCGGAAGCAAGGCATTCCAGGAAGCCTCCGCAACCGCTTGCCAATTCTTGCTCTCTCAATTCAGGCAGCAGGTACATGGAACCTAAGAATATTATCCGCGGCGAGCGGCTGCCAACATCGAAAGGGCGATAACCTGCTCGCAAATTTATTTCTCCTCCAAAGGCATACACCAGCTTCTCGGACTCTAACATCTGGACATCTTTTTTCCAAGCCTGTTCTTCATAGTGTAATCGCATGCGATCGCTGCAAATAATAAGCGCCACTGGCGCCAACATTGCCATAGCTATGCATAAGGCAAGACGGCTTATTCTGCGCGCCCTAGGCGGTGAGCTAGCTTGAATGCTAATAGACGCAAGGAAAAACAGCCCGGCGGCGATCCCGCCAGCAACTCTCTCCGGGAATGGCCTAACGAATGATGCCGAAGCAAGATAGATCACAACAAACGTGCCGACTCCGACAAGAATAGCGTTTCGCATTCTGGAAAAAAAAGACATCCAAGTAGCCGCGAGCAGGAACCAGAAAAACAACTGCTCAGGCAAATTTTTGATGGATTCTATTCCGGCCCAGTATCGCGCTCTTAATACATGTTCGAATGGTACGCTTTCCATGAGCGCATACATTCTGGATGGCTCCAGCATGCTTAAATCACCAAAAAACCACTCACCTAATAGTCCTATATCGTTTTCTGTGAAGCCCGTTGTCAGGAACCCACGATAATAACGGATCGCTTCGATGTACCCGTAATTCTTTAGAGTCGCTACGGGATCGTTGAGCCGATAAAACTCCGATAACCAGGTATCCTGAAGTCCATACGACGCCAACGCATGCAAAAGAATGACTGCAGCTATTGCAGAAAAAAAGCCTATAATCCATGCCCTATTCAGCAAAGCACGTGATCGAGCGTTCCAGAGCAGTATCGGAAAAAGGCATGCTGCGGCGGCGGCGGCCATGCTTACACGAAAGAACATCGCCATCAGAATCAGCACCGCTCCGAACATCCATTCTCTTGGTGTTGGTTCCACATCGCCGCGGCCGGCCCATAGGACTGCAGCACATGCAACCAAAAAACCAGACACATACGTGTATTGGAGTTGTAGGATAAACGGCGCGATCCCTGCTGAAACAAGCACCCATGCAAACGGCCCCTGCTCATCCTTTAGTAGGCGATACCCGACAGCAATGGTGCCAATCAAAACACAGCCAATCAAAAAGATTGCGTAGGAATATCCCGTTTCAAGCAGCCGCACAACACTCAAGATCTGCCCAATTATTGGGTGCATATAGGGCATGGCTTCAACAGGGCGCTCCAAGATTCCGTAACCTTCAGCCAGCATTGCATAATAGACATCGTCATGTACTTGCCAAACTGGACGTATAATAAATAACGTCACGATCAACATTGCGACAAGAGCTATCACGCCATACCCTGGAGTGCGGGAGCATCCAGGCAGAACCAGGATCTTGGTTCGATGAATGAGTACTTGCATAATCAACAAAAACCTTAAGCCAGGTGTTCTCAAGGGTGGAGGATGTCAATCAAGTGCGTCGATAAGTGACAACATTTTCCTAATGATATGTGGCTGCTCCTCTTCCAGCCCCAGCCACATTGGCAAACGTACCAGTCGCTCACTAACGCTGTCGGTGTTTGCCATGTTGCCGGCCACTCGGCCTAAACGTTGCCCATAAGGTGACGAGTGCAAGGGGGTGTAATGGAATACGGTGTTGATCTGGTCTGATCTTAGCCGTTCAATAAAGGCCGTGCGATGTTCCAAGCTCGGCAAGAGCAAGTAATACATGTGCGCATTATGGCCACATTCACGAGGCATCAAGGGGCGCCGAATTCTCCCGGCCTTTTCCAGACCAGCAAACCATTGGTGGTAGTTAGCCCAGATGTCTAGGCGCCGCCTAGTGATGGCGTCCGCCTCCTCCATCTGAGCCCAGAGAAAGGCTGCAATTAACTCCGAAGGCAAATAGGACGAACCCAGGTCCACCCAGGTGTACTTGTCCACCTGGCCGCGGAAGAACTTGGAACGGTTCGTGCCCTTTTCGCGAATGATCTCGGCCCGTTCGGCGAGGGCTCGGTCGTTGATGAGGAGAGCACCCCCTTCTCCGCTGATGATGTTTTTGGTTTCATGGAACGAGAGCGCCCCCAGGTGTCCAATTGAGCCGAGGGGACGTCCCTGGTGGCTTGCCATTATCCCCTGGGCGGCATCCTCGATAACGAGCAGGCCATGCTTGCGGGCAATAGCCATGATTGAGTCCATCTCGCAGCCAACCCCGGCATAGTGAACCGGAACGATGGCCTTGGTCTTCTCGGTAACAGCCGCCTCGATCCTGGCTTCGTCAATGTTCAGCGTATCGGGGCGAATATCGACAAAAACGGGCACCCCACCGCGCAGAAGGAAGGCGTTGGCGGTTGAGACGAAAGTATACGATGGCATGATCACCTCATCTCCCGGCTGGATGTCCGCCAAGATGGCTGCCATTTCCAGAGCAGCGGTGCAGGAGTGGGTAAGCAGAGCCTTGTAGGTTCCGGTCCGTCTTTCCAGCCAGTCGCTGCACTTTTTCGTGAAGCTGCCATCACCGGCCAGGTGGCCATTGGCATGAGCCTGGGCGATGTACCAGAGTTCCTTGCCGGTCATGTAAGGTTTGTTGAAGGGGATCTTCATACCACGCATTCCATGATCCAATGGGTGTAAGGTATCCACTTGCGGTGCCTTAGCGTGCCATCGACCCGAGAAAAGGACCCGGCAGCTAGGTTGCGGTAGCCGTCTTGAGTGCGGACGTTCTGCCCGCGGTCACGGAGGATGAGGTGGCGAGCGATGGCATTCTGCCCCGGGGCGAGACAGGGATCAATTGTGATCACGCGGCCTCCCTCCACCAACGCCGCCCGCGCGAGACTAAAGATCTCAATAACCACCGGGTCGTCGAGGTGGTGCAGCACTCCTAATGCAATCACTACGTCAAACCTTGGCAGCTTCTCCAGTTCTACTCGGTCTAGTTGTTTGCACTCAAAATGAGCGTGATGCCCGAAGCGTTTCCTGGCCGCGCCGATGTATCTCTGGCTGATGTCATAACCCCTATACTGCACGGTTTCCGGAAGGAAGGCTAGGATTTCCGCAGTACCACAGCCGATATCCAGGATACGGCAGCCCGCTTGCGGGCGGATGAAGTTGTCCACCAGATCACGCCGGACAGCTTGGGCGCCCATGATGTTCTGCAGCTTGTCATAAACCCGGGGGTGTGAGAGGGTGGCTCGGATACCGCTAGTGATCTGGCTCATGGGCTATCCCCTCGCGATGACGATAATTCCGAGGATCACGAGGGCGCCACCCACCAGCTTGGCACAACTCAGACTCTCCTGGAACAGGAGGAAACCCGCCGCCAGCACTAGGATGTAGTTCAGGCTGACAAAGGGATAGGCGTAGCTGATCTCGAACTTAGTCATGGTCAGCATCCAGGATACGCCAGCCAAGAAGGTGGCCACGATGCCGGAGATCACCCAGGGGTTCAGGAGCAGAGCGACGATGTAGTGGACCTTGCCGGGCATGTCGATGGGCAGTGCACCCGCTTCTGTGACCTGCCAACGCATGATGAGCTGGCTGTAAACGGTGAACAGAATGGTGGAAAAGATGAACGAGTGTTCGATAATCCGGTTCAATGTATATTCCTTCGTGAACGCGATGAGCGGGGGAGGAAAACGCAATCCCATCCAAGCGCAAAGATCCAGCAGCGCTGGCTACGGGCGACCATGCGCATACGGACCCGGATAGCACCCTGCTGTCGTGCATGCGCGAGACAACTGGACATCCCATTTCATGTCTGCGGGCTCCCACTTTCACGCCAGCCCCAGATGTACCAGGGTGCGTCGGGCCCCACATTGAACAGTAAATCCAGAACGGACACCGCATGCTCGAAGGGCGGGTAGCTCTGCGGATACTCCGGGTAGCCCGAGTAATCCTTCCAAACTAGATCGATACTCGCATCGGCGAACCGTGCTGGCTCGATGTAGTCCTTTGCGGCAGCCCCGGAGACGTAGCGAGTTGCGCCGGCTTTGGTCACGAGTTCCACAAGCCTCTCAAGTTTGTGACCCGACAAGCCATAATCTCGGGAATCCCGGAACTCGGTCTTTATACTTAGCAGATCATTTGAAACTGCACGAATCAAGTATTGATTCAGCTCCGAAAGATTGCGCCACTGTCTCCCGCGATAGACTTCCTCGAAGAACGGCTGATAGTGCTTGAAATAAGCGGACTTCCCGTAGTGATGCTTTAGAAGATCCCAGTGGTTTTTCTGCCAGGCAGCATCTTTGATTGCGACCTCACAAATGAGCCGATGTAGATCAGTACCTACCGGGATAGTGATCCATTGAGCACCTCTCGGTGTCTTGATTTTGTTTCTGTTTCGCCAGTCGTTCTTTGTATACTGAAGATCGTCGTAAAAAATGAAGACATCTGCATCATGGACTAAATCGAAATAGCCTTTCCATGGGATGTAATTCGATTGGAGAACCACAACGGTTTTCATGAGAAAAGCGGCCCTGGGCTAAGATGTTTGCAATCCAGAAGCATATACAGGAGATGTTCCGCCTGCTCCGGGCTACAATAGCGGTCATTGAACAGATTGATAACATAGCGATGCAGCGTTTCGGCTAACGGTGCCCTGCCCGGCCCGAACATACCGGCCAGTGAATCATAATGGCCGCTGGCAAAAAGACCCCCTCGGCGAATGGCGTCGAGCGCGGCCTCTTTGTTTCTGACCTGAATGTTGAACCTCCATGACTGAAACACGCTCGGAAACTGGAGATCCTGCGGTAGTCTGGAAGCATAGATCGAATTAGTGACGAGCTTGATCCCCGAGGCCACACCCAATTCCTGCTCCACCCGCACCCGATACGACTCCCAGGACTCCCGGGGTATGGCGGTATCCAGCCAATCGCTATCACGGTATGAGAAGGATGCGCGCGTACGCAGGGTACGCTTGTATCGGTTGGTCACCTCGTCGAGATCCTCGTCACTGTAGTCGGATCCCGTGTGGGCATAGCGCATGTCGTCGCGGAGCACGCCGTATCCTCCGAAGCCGATGTCGACATACTTCGCATAGCCCGTGCTGAAGAGCGCGGCGTCGGAATGCGGCGCTAGCGTGCCGCTGAAATCAGGTGGGCACAGGCAGCGGTCGTCCACGATGAGCGCATCCGGAGAACGGGACTTGATAGCGGAAAACAGGTCTGTTGTCTTGAAGACAGCACCATAGGTCCTTACGTAGAGTATTCCGGCGGGCCTGTTGTTGGGGACGGACCAACGATCAATAATCGCATCGTGATTCATGCACAGAGTATCTCGCGCGATGTCAATGAATTCGAAGGGGCGCTGTGCCTTGAAGAAGACCATGGGAACAATGGGACAAACATTAGCCGGCAAGAGGAACGGGCCTCTAACCTCATGCGAACGCAAGAGATTGAATAGGACTGTTGAGGCCCTACTTTCGAATACAATCATCGCCTCGGCCTCGCAGGCACGCCGTATGCGACCACTCCTTGCCCGATGGACTGCACCACAGTGGACGCCATCCCGACGAAGGCGTAGTCGGCAATGACCATTTTCTCCCGGACGGTCGAGTTGAGACCGACGAATGCACCGGTTCCGACTCGAACGTGCGCACCAATGCATGCGCATGCGGCTACGAACGCTCCATCTCTGAAGTTTGCCTCATGTTCGACAACCACATGCGAGTTGATGATGTTGAAATCGCCCAGAGACACGCTGTGTTGCAGACAAGCGTGAGACAGCACGACATTGCCATGCCCCATTGATACGGTACGGGAAATATAGGCGGACGGATGGACAAAGTTGGCGAAGCGGGTGACAGGGATGCCGAGTTCGCGCAGCAGCGCTACGCGTTCAAACATCACGTCCGGCCGATAGAGCGCGAAGATGAAATCGGTCTCCGTGTCGCGGAACTTCGTCCAAGCCTCCCGAACGCCGCACACTACGCGGAATCCTCCGATCTCTTTGCCAAGTGACGGATCGTCTATGGCAAACCCAAGGACTGTCGTGGAATACCCGAATCGTAGGCGCGCATCCTCAATTTGCTCCGCAATATTGATCGCGGTTCCCTTGCCGCCGATGATCACGACCCGTCTCAGACTCATGAGCGTTCACCTGTCCACGTACGATGCCCAACCAGAAACAAAGGCTTCCTGGAAGACTTGAAGTTCATCCGTCCAAGATACTCACCAAAGACGCCGAGAATCAATAGCTGAATGCCGCCGAACAAGATGATAGCAGCCATGATGGAGGCGAAGCCGCTCACTGTGATCAAACCGAACACCCTCCCTACCACGATTACGCCCAGCCAGCCCATGCCAACCAAGAAGAACAGTAGGCCGATCCAGGAGGCAAGGCGCAACGGCAGGTCGGAGAAGGTGACGAAGATATTAACGGTGTGGGTTAGAAGTTTGCGGAAGGTGTAGTTGCTGGTGCCATGGGCGCGGGTCCCATGGGGAACTTCGACCGTGGCATAACTGTTGGTCAACCAGGACAGATAGCCGTCCACAAAAGGGAATGCAGAGTCGAACTGGACCAAGGCGCGGCCGATGTCACCTCGCATGAGCCGGTAACTGGTATAGGAGTAGTTCAAGGACGGGATGGCCTTGTTGAATAGCCAGCGCGCGGCACAGGAGGTGAGGTTGCGCCAGGACTTGTGAGTCCTTTCCGGATAGACGCCATATATTAAATCGTGGCCTTCCTGGGCTACTTTGTAAAGTGCAGGAAGATTTTCCGGGGTCTGTTCCAGATCATCGTCCAAGGTGGCGATCCAATCCCCGCGTGCGTGGGCGAATCCGCATATAGTGGCTGCGTGCTGCCCGAAATTTCTGCTGAGCCGGATGCCCCGCACGCGCGGATCCGTGCGAGCCAGTTCTTCTATAGCCTCCCAGGAACGATCCCCGCCGCAATCTTCCACCAAGATCAATTCGAATTCTGAGTCCAGAGGCTCGACTGCCTCGACGATACGGCGGTGCAACTCGCGCAGGGTATTCTGGGAGCGATAGACCGGAACGACGATGGAGAGGGTGGGTGCCGGCTTGTCGGAGTTATGCTGCATGGCTAGATCCATCTTGTGCGAGTTGCCCACATAAGGTTCGGAAACTGTTGCGCCAAGGGGATGGACAAACCCATCTTGCGCCGCCAGATGATGTCGTGGGCCTGATGAGACCCCGAGCCGCAGCTGCTGAGCTGCCCAGGGCTGCGGTGATGGACGGTGTGCGGCCTTGTTCCCGCTGGACGCGGGCGCTGCGGAAACTGTAGCCGGAGTGCAGCGGCAGGAAATGGTCCAGGACGTGGCGCATACGCAGGCTCATGTATTAGACAGGTCCGTTACATCGCCATGGACGGGGACAGCCGAAGGGCCACGTGTTTGTGTCCGGGAAAGAGAAGGGATGCGAGATCCAGGGGCACCACCAAAAGTATATGAGCTCCCGTGAAGCGCGTGAATATCGAGCCTTGTCCAACACCCCTGACACATGGCTTAGCCTGATCCACATCGTCTGCCGTTGGCACCCGCTCTTGCCGCTGGGGTGGTCAGGTCGCGGGTAGAGGGTGGACAGGAAGCGCTGGTGGCGGGGGTGGTGTGGAGTCAAATCAGGAGGCTGTCGAGAGGTCATTTGAGTGAGGCCTGGGTTGTCCAAGCGCCGCGGGGTTTCGTTCACGCAGGATCTCCAGTAGGTATTCTCCATAGCTGCTCTTGGCGATTTGAATGGCCAACGAGGCCAGTTTTTCTGCGTCAATATAACCGAGGCGGAAGGCAATCTCTTCCGGACAAGCGATGATGAGACCCTGTCGCTTCTCCAGGGTCTCGACGAAGTTAGAGGCTTCCAGCAACGCTTCGTGGGTGCCCGTATCCAGCCAGGCGACTCCACGACCCAGGACCTCGACCGAGAGCTTGCCCTGCTTCAGATAGGCGCGGTTCAGGTCCGTGATCTCGAGTTCGCCGCGGGCAGAGGGCTTCAGGGTGCGCGCAACATTGACCACCTTATTGTCGTAGAAGTACAAACCGGTCACCGCCAGGCGGGAGCGAGGTCTTGCCGGCTTCTCTTCGATACTGATTGCCCTGTTCCCGGTGTCAAGTTCGACGACGCCGAACCGCTCGGGATCTCTGACCGGATAGGCGAAAACCGTTGCGCCTTCCAGACGCGCACGCGCTCGGCGAAGCTTGGTCAGCAGGTCCGACCCATGGAAAACGTTGTCACCGAGGATAAGTGCGCAGGACTCACCGGCAATGAAGTCCTCGCCGATCAGGAAAGCTTGCGCCAGACCACCGGGCGACGGCTGAACAGCGTAGGAGATGCTGATGCCCCAGTCGGCGCCGCTGCCCAATAGTTGCTGAAAGCGAGGGGTATCCTGCGGCGTGGAGATGAGCAGGATGTCGCGAATACCCGCCAGCATCAGGGTGCTGAGCGGGTAGTAGATCATCGGCTTGTCGTAGATCGGCAGCATCTGCTTCGACATCGCTGATGTGACGGGGTAAAGGCGGGTGCCAGAACCACCGGCGAGGATGATGCCTTTGCGAACGATTTGCTCGTCCATTGTCACGACTCCTGGCGTGTTGCTACGAAAAACCGACTGGTGGCGCGTGTCGCTGCACGGGGCGACGAGCTGGGTTGGCGGCGTCCTGCCGGAGATCTGACGCCAGCGCTCACACCACCACCTCGACGCAAGCCGGATGTCCGAGAAAAGCCTGCGGGCTTGCCGTCATGCCATAAGCCCCCGATTGAAAGATCACTACCAGATCTCCTGGTTCGGCTGCGGCAAGTTCCATCCGATCAGCGAGCAGATCCAGCGGCGTGCACAGCGGTCCGACGACCGATACCGCTTCACGCCTGTCGACCGTCATCCGGTTGCCGATGGCGACCGGGTAGTTCTTGCGGATCACCTGGCCGAAATTGCCTGAGGCAGATAGATGGTGGTGCAGGCCCCCATCGGCGATCAGGAAGGTATGGCCACGAGAGATCTTACGGTCGATTATGCGTGAAACGTAGATGCCGGCTTCGCCGACCAGGTAACGTCCAAGCTCGATCACCAGCTCGGCCTCCGGTAACTCGCGCGCGGCGCGCTCGACGATGATCGCTAGGTTGGCACCGATCGGCGCGAGATCGAGCGGTTGTTCGCCGGGAAAATAGGGAATGCCGAAGCCGCCGCCGAGATTGAGGAAGCGCACCGGTGATGGCGCCGATCGCGCGAGGCGCAGGGCGAGTCCATAGCTCTTGCACTGAGCTTCGACGATGGCTTCCGGTTTCAGGTTCTGGGAGCCGGCGAAGAGATGGAAACCCTCAAAGGCGAGTCCAGCTCTCCCGATTTCGGCCAGCAGTTCGGGTACCTGCTCGGCGTCCACGCCAAACTGCTTGGGGCCGCCGCCCATTTTCATTCCTGAACTCTTCAGCTCGAAATCCGGGTTTACGCGCACGGCGACACGCGCCGGGCCACCTGTCTCGTGACTGATCTTCGCCAGTTCAGTGACTTCGCGAAAGGATTCGACGTTGATCAGGATGCCGGCAGCGACAGCCTGGCGTAACTCTACAGTCTGCTTTCCAGGGCCGGCAAAGCTGATCTCGTGGGGATCCGCGCCGGCGTCGAGGGCTACCTTCAGTTCACCGCCCGATGCCACGTCGATGCCATCGACCAGGCTGGCCATCTGGCCGACCAGCGCCGGCATTGGGTTGGCCTTCATCGCGTAGTGCAGCTTCACCGAAGCAGGTAGGGCGGCCCGCAGTTCGGCGACCCGCCGCTTGAGCAAGGAGCGGTCGTAGGCGTAAAAAGGGGTTTGCCCCACGCGCGCGGCCAGCCGGGAGATTGGCATCCCGCCGATGACAAGTTCGCCATTTTCAACAGGGAAATGCGTCATCGGTGCGTGGATCGGCGCAGCCCTCGTGATCGGGTTACTCATGGCTGGCACGCCGGCTTGACATCGACGCCGGCTTCCTGTGAACTCGCGAGGAATTCACCAGACAGCGCCTTGCGGTCTATCTTGCCATTGGGGTTGCGCGGCAGGGGGCCTTGCCGGACGACGATGCCGGCCGGCACCATGTAGGCGGGCATCCGGCTGCGGCATTCGGCAAGCAGTTGGGCGGCATCGAGGCTACCGCCCTGTGGGGGCGTGACGATCACCTGTATGGCTTGGCCGAGCGTCGGGTGATCCACACCGAAGGCGACGCACTCGCCGACGAGTTGGGTGGCGTAAAGCACTTCCTCGACCTCGGTCGGGCTCACCCGGTAGCCGGAGGTTTTCATCATTTCGTCACGGCGACCGATGAAGTAGAGGAAACCCTCTTCATCCCTGCGCACCGTGTCGCCGGAGAAGACGGCGATTTCGGGCAGCACCAGCCCGGCGTCGCGGCCCGGCGTGCTGGCGGGCAGCGGCTTGTAGCGCTCGGTGGTTTTCTCGTGGTCGTTCCAGTAGCCCATGCCGACCAGTGCGCCACGATGGACCAGTTCGCCGGGTTCGTTCGCCGCGCAGGGCGAACCGTCTTCGCGCAGGACCAGGATTTCAGCATTGGGGATCGCCTTGCCTATCGAGTCGGGTCGCCGGTCGACCTCGTCGGGCGGCAGGTAGGTCGATCGGAAAGCCTCGGTCAGGCCGTACATCAGGTAGGGCTTGCTCTTCGGCAGACGCTTGCGCAGGGCGGCCAGCGTATCGCGTGGCATGCGCCCGCCAGTATTGGCGAAATAGCGCAGATGTTCGCCGACGGCGGCGGGCCATTCGAGTTGGGAGAGCTGGATGTAGAGCGGAGGTACCGCCGTGAGACCCGTCACCTGCTCGCGCGCGAGAGCCTGGAGTACATCCTGCGGCAGCAGGTAGTTGAGCAGCACGACGCGAGCGCCGGCGTGGAAGGCTGTCGTGAGCTGGCTGAAGCCGGCATCGAAGGACAGCGGCAACGCGGCGAGCAGGGTGTCGTCAGCGTTGTTCTCGAGATAGCTGGCGACGCTCTTGGCGCCGGCAACCATGTTGCGGTGCGAGAGAACAACTCCCTTCGGCTTGCCCGTACTGCCCGACGTATAGAGGATCGCTGCCATGTCGGTGTCGATTACCCGGTGACCACTCTGCCCGCCAACTTGCAGGAGATCATCCCAGTGCAGCCAGGCCAGCGGTCCGCCGCTGGCGGGCAGCGGGTCGGGGTTGACCACGATCACGTGCCGCAGGTCGTGGCAGGTGGGCACAACCGAGGCCAGCAGCGACAGGCGCTCGGCGGAAGTGATCAGGGCTCGCACATTGCAGTCGCGCATGATGTAGGCGACCTGGTCGGCCTTGAGCAATGGGTTCAGCGGAACAAAGACGCAGCCGGCGGCGGTAGCGCCAAAACTGGCGATGACGGTCTCCAGGCGCTTCTCGAGGTAGATGGCGATCCGCTCGCCGCGTTGCAGGCCGAGGCCGACGACGCCGCTGACGAAACCGCTGATCGACTGCAGCAGCAGGTCGTAGCTTATTGACTGCTTGCCATAGGTGAGTGCGATGGCCTTAGGCTGGCGAGCTGCGGTGTGGCTAACTAAATCGGGGAGTAGGCAGGAATCGGTCATGTTGTTGGAAGGCCGGGGCGATGTGCTGGAAACGGATTTTAGCGAGAATGGGCTTGACGACCGTGAAATTAGTCCGGTTGGCGCAAAAAGCAAAGGTACAGACGTTTCGCTGGCCTTGGGCACTGCGAGTTGGCCTTCTTGGCAGCAGACTTGTGCGTCGAGCGTCCCCACGTTTGCTCGGCACGGTTCTATTGCAGGGCGTTCTTGCAGCTCGCAAAGCGCGTTCGGGTTTTTGGCGGTACTGTGGATGAAAGATCCAGTTCG
>Ga0058868_1048290_pt1 | contig 12425 bp, 7 predicted proteins | sample TNRReaAerobicRNA_2_FD_59631 | JGI IMG/M metagenome (GOLD analysis project Ga0058868, IMG submission 59631) | Wastewater treatment Type I Accumulibacter community from EBPR Bioreactor in Madison, WI, USA - TNR Reactor, Time F- 52min-Aerobic_ RNA... | ecosystem: Engineered > Bioreactor > EBPR >...
CTTCGACAACACCTGCAGCAGCGACGCCGTCAAGGTCGTTTTCCCGTGGTCCACGTGGCCGATCGTCCCCACGTTCACGTGCGGTTTCTTGCGCTCAAATTTGGGCTTCGACATGGTGTTTCTCCTTCGTTATCGTTTGGTCGTCTCTACGAAATCCGCTAGCGGCCGGCGGCCACCGCTCCCTGGTACTTCTGCACGATCTCTTCTTGAACGTTGCGCGGCGCGTCGTCGTAGTGGCTGGGCTCCATGCTGTAGCTCGCCCGGCCCTGCGAGAGGGACCGCAACGTCGTCGCGTAACCGAACATTTCCTTCAAGGGCACGTGACCGTGAATGATGGTGACGTTGCCTTTGTTTTCCTGGCTTTCGATCTTGCCGCGGCGGCGCATGAGGTCGCCCATCACGTCGCCGAGGTATTCCTTGGGCGTCGTCACGTCGATGCGCATGACCGGCTCCAACAACACGGGGCCGGCGCGCCGGACGCCGTCTTTCAACGCCAGGGACGCCGCGATCTTAAAGGCCATTTCGTTCGAGTCCACCTCGTGGAAGCTCCCGTCGAACAGGGTCGCCCGGAAATCCACCATGGGGTAGCCGGCCAAGGGGCCCGACTCGAGGGATTCGCGCAACCCTTTTTCCACCGCGGGGATGTACTCGCGCGGCACGCGGCCGCCCTTGATCTTGTCCACGAATTCGAACCCGGAGGCCGGCGGAAGGGGTTCCAGCTCGAGCCACACGTGGCCGTATTGGCCGCGGCCGCCCGTCTGCTTGATGTATTTGCCTTCCGACTCGACTTTCTTGCGGAACGTCTCGCGGAAGGCCACCTGGGGCGCGCCCACGTTGGCCTGCACGTTGAATTCGCGTTTCATGCGGTCGACGATGATGTCGAGGTGCAACTCGCCCATGCCGGCGATGATGGTCTGGTTCGTCTCGGTGTCGGTGCGCACGCGGAACGTCGGGTCTTCGTCTTCCAGACGGCCCAGGGCGACGCCCATTTTTTCCTCGTCGGCTTTCGACTTGGGTTCGATGGCCACGGAGATCACGGGTTCCGGGAACTTCATGGATTCCAAAACGATCGGGTTTTCTTCGTCGGTCAGGCTGTGGCCGGTTTTCACGGCTTTCAAACCCACGCCGGCGGCGATTTCGCCCGCGAACACTTCCTCGATTTCCTCGCGCTTGTTGGCGTGCATGCGCAGGATCCGCCCCAGGCGTTCGCGGTTGCCGGTGTTGGCGTTGAACACGTAGGACCCGGCCTTGATGCTGCCGGAATAAACGCGGAAATAGGTGACCTTGCCGACGTGCGGGTCGCTCTGGATTTTGAAGGCCAGGGCGGCGAAGGGCGCGTCGTCCTTGGCCTCCCGGGTGATTTCGGCCTCGCTGTTGGGCGCGTGGCCTTTTTTGGCCGCCAGGTCCACGGGGGACGGCAAATAGTCGCACACCGCGTCCAGCATCGGCTGCACGCCCTTGTGCTTGAACGAGGTGCCGCAGAGCATCGGGAAAAATTTTCCGGAGATCGTCGCCTTGCGGAGAACGCGCTTGATCTCTTCTTTCGTCATCTCTTTGCCGTCCAAAAACTTGGCGGCGAAATCGTCGTCGTGGTCGGCCAAGGCCTCGATCATCTGGTCCCGGTATTGCTGGGCCCTTTCTTTCAGATCGGCGGGGATTTCCTCCACGGCGTGGTCGGAACCCGTGTCGTCCGGCCAAACGTAGGCCTTCATCTCCACCAAGTCCACGACGCCGACGAAACTGCCCTCCGCGCCGATGGGCAGCTGGATGGGAACGCCTTGAACGCCGAGCTTGTCGTGCACGGATTTCACGCAATCGTAGAAGTCCGCGCCCACCTTGTCCATCTTGTTCGCGAAAATGAGGCGGGGCACGTGGTACTGGTCGGCCAGGCGCCAGTTGGTTTCGGACTGCGGTTCAACGCCCTGGGAACCGTCCAAAAGGACGACGGCGCCGTCCAGGACGCGCAACGAACGGTTCACTTCCGCGGTGAAATCGATGTGGCCCGGGGTGTCGATGATGTTGATCTGGCAATCTTTCCAACGGCAGTAGGTGGCGGCCGAGGTGATGGTGATGCCCCGCTCGCGCTCCTGCTCCATCCAGTCCATGGTGGTGGTGCCTTCGTGCACTTCCCCCACCTTGTGGATCCGGCCGGTGTAGAAAAGCACGCGCTCCGTCGTGGTCGTCTTCCCCGCGTCGATGTGCGCGGTGATGCCGATGTTCCGGACTTTGCTTAAAGGGTACTGTCGGGGCATTGTCGTTTCCTAAAATTTACCAACGATAGTGGGCAAAGGCTTGGTTCGCCTCGGCCATCTTGTGCGTGTCTTCCCGTTTTTTCATGACGGGCCCTTCTTTTTTGGCGCAGAGCAAAATCTCCTCGGCCACCCGGTCGGACATGGGTTTCCCCGACTTCCCCCGGGACACCTGCAAAATCCATTTGAAAGCGATGGTCTGGCCGCGTTCCGGGCGGACTTCCATGGGCACCTGGTACGTGGCGCCGCCGACGCGGCGGGGGCGCACTTCCATCAACGGACGGGCGTTCTCGATGGCGCGGGTGAAAACGGCCATGGGGTCCTCGCCGGTTTTTTTCTGGACCTGGTCCATGGCGCCGTAGAAAATCTTCTCCGCCGTCATCTTCTTGCCTTCGAAATTGATCCGGCCCAGGAAACGGGCGGCCAAAACGGAACCGAATTTGAAATCCGGGTCCGGGATTCCGCGGCGTTCGCGGGGTTTGAGTTGTTTGCGGGGCATAGGGTCTCCGTCTTATTTCTTGTCGCCGGCTTTGGGCCGCTTCGCGCCGTACTTGGAACGGCCCTGGCGGCGGTCGTTGACGCCGGTGGCGTCGAGCGGGCCGCGCACGATGTGGTAACGCACGCCGGGCAAATCCTTCACGCGGCCGCCCCGCACCAAAACAATCGAGTGTTCCTGCAAATTGTGTCCCACGCCCGGGATGTAGGCGGTGACTTCCATGCCCGTCGACAGCTTCACGCGCGCGACCTTGCGGAGGGCGGAGTTCGGCTTTTTCGGCGTCGTGGTGTACACGCGGGTGCACACGCCCCGGCGCTGGGGCGAAGATTTGAGGGCCGGCGCCTTGGTCTTGTAGACCATCGGCGATCGTCCGGCGCGAACCAATTGGTTGGTGGTCGGCATGGCGTTCCCTTTAGCTGGCCTTGGCCAGGTTTTTCAACTTCGCCTGGCGGAGGCGATCGTAGTGGCCGGACCCGGTCGGAATCAGGTGTCCGATGATGACGTTCTCTTTGAGGCCCCGCAGGGGGTCCGATTGGCCGCTGGAGGCGGCGTCGGTCAACACGCGGGTCGTCTCCTGGAAGGAGGCCGCCGAAATGAAGGAGTCCGAGGAGAGCGACGCCTTGGTGATCCCGAGGAGCACGGGCTGGACCTCGGCCAGTTCGCCGCCGGCTTCCTGCACGCGTTTGTTCTCGGCGTTGAAACGGGTCTTGGACACCACTTCGCCCAGGAGGAAGTCCGTGTCGCCGGATTTGGTGATTTGAACGTTCGACAACATCTGGCGGACAATCACCTCGATGTGCTTGTCGTTCATGCCCACCCCCTGCAACCGGTACACTTCCTGGATCTCGTTGACCAAAAATTCCTGGACTTCCTTGGCGCCGCGCACGCGCAGGATGTCGTGCGGGTTGACGGCCCCGTCGGTGAGGGGCTCGCCCACGCCCACGCGGTCGCCTTCGTACACCACCAAGTGCTTGCCCTGGGGGATGTTGTAGTCCCGCGCCAGGCTGGTTTCCTCGTTGGTGACCGTCACCTTCATGGTGCCGCGGGCCGTTTGGCCGAGCTTCACCACGCCGTCGATCTCCGAGATCACCGCGGAGTTGCGCGGTTTGCGCGCCTCGAAAAGCTCCGCCACGCGGGGGAGACCGCCGGTGATGTCTTTCGTCTTGGAAACTTCCTGCGGGATCTTCGCGAGCACGTCCCCGGGCTCCACCTTGTCGCCGTCCTGGACGACGATGTTGGTGTCCACCGGCAGGGGGTAGCTGGCTTTCTTTTTCCCGCCGTCCATGATGACGACCTGCGGGTGCAGCTGCTCGGCCCGGTGCTCGATGATGACGCGTTCGATCAGGCCGGTGATGCGGTTTTTCTCCTCGTGCATCGTGATGCCGTCGATGACGTCCTGCAATTTCACGGTGCCTTCGTGTTCGGTGACGATCGGCAGGGAGTAGGGATCCCACTCCGCCATGATCTCGCCGGACTCGACCTTCTTGCCTTCCGCCACGCGCAGGCGCGCGCCGAAGGGAATGTCGTAATGCTCTTTTTCGGCCCCGCCGGGTTCGCGGAGGGCCAGCACGCCGTTGCGCGAGACGGAAACCAAAAGGCCTTCGCGGTTTTTGATGGTGCGCAGGTTTTGGAATTTGACCGTCCCGCCCTTTTCGGCGGCGATCTGGGAGCGTTGAATGACGCGGCTGGCCGTGCCGCCGATGTGGAAGGTGCGCAGCGTCAGCTGGGTGCCGGGTTCGCCGATGGACTGGGCGGCGATGACGCCCACGGCTTCGCCCACTTCGACGGGGCGGCCGGTGGCCAGGTTGAGGCCGTAGCACTTGCCGCACACGCCGTAGACGGCTTCGCAGGTCAGCACCGAGCGGATCCGGATGCGGTCGATGCCGGCGGCGGCGACCTGTTTGGCCTTGGCGGCGGTGATCATTTCCCCGGCCTTCACAATCTGTTCGTCGGTGAGGGGGTTCACCACGCTGTCCAAAGGCACCCGACCGATGAGGCGCTCTTCCAGGGGCTCGATGATGTCTTCGCCCGAGCGGATGGTGCCGATGCGGATGCCGTTGATGGTGCCGCAATCCTCGACCGCGATGGTGATGTCGTGGGCCACGTCGACCAAGCGGCGGGTCAAGTACCCGGCGTCGGCGGTTTTCAAGGCGGTGTCGGCCAAGCCTTTGCGTCCGCCGTGCGTCGAGATGAAGTACTCCAGGACGGTCAGGCCTTCGCGGAAGTTCGAGATGATCGGCGACTCGATGATTTCGCCCACGGCGCCGGTGATTTTTTTCTGGGGCTTTTGCATGAGACCGCGCATGCCGGCCAACTGGCGGATCTGCTGGCGGCTGCCGCGGGCGCCGGAGTCGGCCATCATGTAGACGGAATTGAACTTGGCTTCCCCGGCCTTGTACACGGCCTGTTCGGTCTTTTTCATCTCGTCGAACATCACGTCGGCGATTTGGTCGGTGACGTGGGTCCAGAGGTCGATGATCTTGTTGTAGCGTTCGGAATCCGTGATCACGCCGGCCTTGGACTGCTTTTCAATGTCTTTGATTTCGTGTTTGGCCTTCTTGACCAACTCTTCCTTGAGCTTGGGAATGTGCATGTCCGAAATGGAGATGGACAGGCCGGCTTCGGTCGCGTAACGGTAACCGAGGCGCTTGATCTCGTCCAGGAAGCGCACGGTGCGCACCAGGCCCAACTCGCGGTAGCAGCGGTCCACCAGGCCCACCAACTCTTTCTTGGTGACCGCCTGGTTGACGAAACCGAGCTCCTGGGGCACGACCTCGTTGAAAATGACGCGGCCGACGGTGGTGTAGTTCTTCCACTTCGCGCCGTTGCGGAATTCCTTGTCCGACAACCCTTCTTCCTCGAACTTCGTGGCGCCGCGCACTTTGATGCGGGCGTGGAGGTCGATGGCCCCGGTTTGGTACACCGCGATGACTTCCGGGCGGGAGCCGAAGAGCTGGCCTTCGCCGGGCACGCCCACTTTCTCTTTCGTGAGGTAGGCGCAACCGAGCACCATGTCCTGGGCGGGCACGGCGATCGGTTTGCCCGAGGCGGGCGACAAAATGTTGTTCGTGGCCATCATAAGCAGGCGCGCTTCGAGCTGCGCCTCCAGCGAGAGGGGCACGTGCACGGCCATCTGGTCCCCGTCGAAGTCGGCGTTGAAGGCCGCGCAGGTCAGGGGGTGCAACTGAATGGCTTTGCCTTCGATCAAGACCGGCTCAAAAGCCTGGATCCCGAGGCGGTGGAGCGTCGGGGCCCGGTTGAGGAGCACGGGGTGATTCTTCGTGACCTGTTCCAAAATGTCCCACACTTCGGGCTTCACGCGCTCCAGCATGCGCTTGGCGGCCCGCAGGGTGCAGCTCTCGCGCTTCATCAATTCGTGGATGATGAAGGGCTTGAACAATTCCAGCGCCATTTCCTTGGGAAGACCGCACTGGTGCAATTTGAGGTTCGGGCCGACCACGATGACCGAACGGCCGGAATAGTCGACGCGTTTGCCGAGCAGGTTCTGGCGGAAACGCCCCTGTTTCCCCTTCAGGATGTCGGACAGGGACTTCAAAGGACGGTTGCCGGCGCCCACCACCACCTTGCCGTGCACGCCGTTTTCCAACAGCGCGTCCACGGCCTCTTGGAGGAGGCGTTTTTCGTTGTGCACCATCACCTCGGGGGCGCGCAGGCCCTCGATGTGCTTCAACCGGTTGTTCCGGTTGATGATGCGGCGGTACAAATCGTTGAGGTCCGAGGTGGCGAAACGGCCGCCTTCCAGGGGCACCAAGGGACGGAGGTCCGGCGGGATCACGGGCAACACGGTCATGACCATGTTTTCCGGGCGGGTGCCGGAACGGACAAAACCGTCCAGGACGCGCAGGCGTTTGACCAAGCGGGTCTTTTCGGTTTCCGAGCTGGCGACTTTGAGTTGCGCGCGAACCGCGATGGCGTCTTTTTTGACGTCGATTTCCTCGAGGAGCTGGCGGATGGCGCCGGCGCCGATGCCCACGGCCACTTTGCCTTTCGATTCTTCCTTGGCCTTGTGGACTTCCTCATCGGTCAAAAGCTGGCGGGCTTTGTACTTCACCTTGCCGTCGGCGTCCTTGAAATCCTCCAAAACGGCGTGGCGGGCGTAGTAAACCACTTTTTCGATGTCGGACAATTTCATGCCCAACAGCGTGCCCATGCGGGACGGCGACTTGCGCAGGAACCACACGTGCGCCACCGGCACGGCGAGCTCGATGTGACCCATGCGCTCGCGGCGGACCTTGGATTCCGTGACTTCCACGCCGCACCGATCGCAGACCACGCCCTTGTACTTGATGAATTTGAACTTGCCGCAATTGCACTCCCAATCGCGGACGGGGCCGAAAATGCGTTCGCAGAACAAGCCGTCCCGCTCGGGCTTGAACGTGCGGTAATTGATGGTTTCGGGCTTGCGGACTTCCCCGTGGCTCCAGGAGGAGATCTGCTCGGGCGAGGCGATCGTGACCCGCACCGCGTCAAAGCCGGTGAAGCTCATCCCCGCCGCGGGCTTCTTTTTGGCGCTTTCTTTCTTTCGTTCCGCGAAAAGCGTCGTCACGGTCACTCCTTCGCCACGGCTTCTTTGGCCGCGGTCTTCTTGGCGGCGCCGCTGTCCGCGGCGTCGCCCGCCTTCGTCAATTCCACATTCAAGCCCAGGGACTGCAATTCCCGCACCAGCACGCGGAAGCTCTCGGGCACGCCCGGTTCGGTCGTCACGTCGCCGCGGATGATCGCTTCGTACATCTTGGTGCGGCCCTGCACGTCGTCCGACTTGACCGTCAAAAATTCCTGGAGGGTGTGCGCCGCGCCGTAGCCTTCGATGGCCCAGACTTCCATTTCGCCGAAGCGCTGGCCGCCGAACTGCGCCTTGCCGCCCAGCGGCTGGCGCGTGATGAGCGAGTACGGGCCCGTCGAGCGCGCGTGGATCTTGTCCTCCACCAAATGGGCGAGCTTGAGGATGTACATGTAGCCCACGGTGACTTTGTTGGCGAAGGCCTCCCCGGTGCGGCCGTCGCGCAGGGTGATGCGGCCGTCGTCGGTGGGCAACCATTCTTCTTTCCAGCCCTTTTCCAAAAGTTTCTTTTTCGCCTGGCGCATCATGTCCTGGATGTGCTCTTCGCTGGCGCCGTCGAACACCGGCGTCACGGTTTCCACGCCGAGGATGCTCGCGGCCCACCCCAGCGTCGTCTCGAGGAGTTGGCCGACGTTCATCCGTGAAGGGACGCCCAGGGGCGACAGGACCACGTCGATCGGGGTCCCGTCGGGCATGTAGGGCATGTCTTCGGGCGGGAGGATTTTCGCCACGACGCCCTTGTTGCCGTGCCGGCCGGCGAGCTTGTCACCGACCTGGATTTTGCGCTTGGAGGCGATGTACACCTTGACCACGCGGTTCACGGTCACGGGCAATTCATCGCCCATCTTAAAGTTTTCCTTGTCCCGGGCGGCCTGTTTTTTCGCCTCTTCGATGCGGCGATCGGCCAAGGCCTCGAACATCTGTTTGCGCTCGGCGGCTTCGCCTTTGGACAGTTTGCCCGCGTCCTGGAGGTCCTGGAGGTGGGCGATCTGGGCTTTGCGGTCGGCGCGGAGGATTTCCAGCGCCTCCTCCAGCTTCGCGTCGATTTCCTTGATTTTTTTGTTTTCGTCCTTTTTCGCCATTTTTTCTTTGCGGACGAAAATCTTGGTCGCCAAAATCTTGCCGGTCACGCCGGGCGGCACGCGCAGGGAGGCGTCCATGACGTCCTCGGCTTTTTTGCCGAAGATCACCTTGAGCAGGCGCTCTTCCGGGGTCGTCTGTTGGTCGCCCTTGGGGGCGACTTTGCCGACCAGGATGTCGCCGGGGGCCACGTCGGCGCCCACGCGGATGATGCCGTTGTCGTCCAGATGGGCCAGGGATTCCGCGCCCACGTTGGGGATGTCCTTCGTGATTTCCTCGGCCCCCATTTTGGTGTCCCGGGCTTCCACCTGGAACTCCGAAATGTGGATCGAGGTGAAGACGTCGTCGCGCACCAGGCGCTCGGACAAAAGAATCGCGTCTTCGAAGTTGTAGCCTTCCCAGGGCATGAACGCGACGAAGAGGTTGCGTCCCAGGGCCAGCTCGCCGCCTTGGGTGGCGGGGCCGTCGGCCAGGACGTCGCCCTTCTTGACGGTTTCAAATTGCGTCACGCAGGGCAACTGGTTCAGGCAGGTGTCCTGGTTGGATCGCGCGTATTTGCGAAGCGGGTAAAGGTCGATGCCGCCCTTGCCTTCGTCCGAATAGACGGCGACGTGGTCGCTGGCGGAGGACACCACGAGGCCGCCGCGGCGGGCGATGTTGACCGCGCCGGAGTCGCGGGCCACGCGGCTCTCGATGCCGGTGCCGACAAAGGGCCGCTCCGGGAAAAGAAGCGGCACGGCTTGGCGTTGCATGTTGGACCCCATGAGCGCGCGGTTGGCGTCGTCGTGCTCCAGGAAGGGCACCAGCGCCGCGGAGGTGGAGACCACCTGCACCGGCGAGATGTCCATGTAATCGATTTCGTTGGGCGCTTTTTGCGGGAAGTCGCCCTTGTGCCGGCAGGCGATCACTTCCGCGGAAAAGCGTCCGCTCTTGTCGACGGGGGCGTTGGCCTGGGCGATGACGTAATTGTCTTCCTTGTCCGCCGTCAAATATTCGATTTCATCCGTCACGCGGCCCTTTTCCACCTTGCGGTAGGGGGACTCGATGAGCCCGTACTGGTTGATGCGCGCGTAGCAGGCCAAGGAGGTGATCAAACCGATGTTCGGGCCTTCCGGCGTTTCGATGGGGCACAGCCGCCCGTAGTGGGTGTGGTGCACGTCGCGGACTTCGAAACCCGCGCGCTTGCGGTTCAACCCGCCCGGGCCCAGGGCCGACAGGCGGCGCTTGTGGGTCATTTCCGCCAGCGGGTTGGTTTGGTCCATGAATTGAGAAAGCTGGCTGGAACCGAAGAAGCGGCGCACCGCGGCCACGACGGCCGAGGCGTTGACGAGCGTGCGGGGCGTGAGCTGCGCGTTCTCCTGCACGTTCATGCGCTCGCGCACGAGGCGGGCCATCTGGGCCAGGCTGGCGCGGATCTGGTTTTCGAGCAGCTCGCCCACCGAGCGGATGCGGCGGTTGCCCAAATGGTCGATGTCGTCGATCTCCACCTTGACGGTGGTTTTGCCGAAGGAGTGGGTCGTCGCCTCGTTGTTGAGGAGAATGAGGTATTGGAGCGTGGCGATGATGTCCTCGCGCGCCAGGGTGCGGCGGCGGTCGTTGGGCACTTCAAATTTGAAATCCTTCCGTTCCGCGAGGGCTTCCAGGAAGGGCATCAGTTTCCGGTTGATTTTGAACCGGCCGACTTTCGTCAAGTCGTACTTGCGGATCGACTTGAAGAGCATGTTGTCGATGTAGCTCTCGGCCTGTTCGGGGACGATGAATTCCTGGGCGCGGACCACGCGGTAGATGGCCTGGATGGCCTCCTTGCGGGTCTTCAAGTTGTCTTTGAGGAGCGTGTTGCGGATGGCCACGTCGTTGACCTGGGGGTCCGACGCGATCACGTCCACGGAGCGGACTTTTTTGTCCTGCAACCGCAGGAAAATTTCCCGCGTGATTTCCTTGTTCGCCTCGAGCACCACTTCGCCGGTCGTGGTGTCCACCACGTCCTTGGCGACCACGCGACCGACGACACCTTCGGCCGTCGCGTTCGCGAGGTTCAAGGTTTCGGTGTCGTAAAAGAGGGACAGGATTTCCGCGTCCGTTTCGATGCCCATCGCGCGCAGGACCGCCGTGGCCGGCAGTTTGCGCTTTTTGTCGATGCGGACGTAGATCGCGTTGTTGAGGTCGAATTCGAACTCCACCCAGGCGCCGCGGTAGGGAATGAGGCGCGCGAAGTAGAGCTTTTTGCCGTAGGAGGAGATCTTTTTCTCTTCGTCCTCTTCGAAGATGACGCCGGGGGACCGGTGCAGCTGGCTCACCACCACGCGCTCGACGCCGTTCATGATGAACGTCGCCGGGGCCGTCATGAGCGGCAGGTCGCAGAAATACACTTCCTGTTCGGTCAGGACTTTGGGTTTTCCGCCGGGCTGTTTTTGGACCAGGCGCAACCACGCGCGCAGCTGCGCGGAGAAGTTGGCGTCCTTGGAGAGGGCTTCGTCGACGGTGTAGCGGGGCTCCCCGAGCGTGTAGTGCATGAACTCGAGGGACAACACCTCGTCCGTGCTCATGATCGGGAACACGTCCATGAACGCCGCCTGCAACCCCTGGATCTTGCGCTCGGAGGGCGACACGTCCTTTTGAAGGAACTCTTCATAGGACCGCGTCTGCATCTCCAGGAGCGGCGGCAGATCAATGGCGGGATGGATACGAGCGAAGGAGGTTTTTTTCATTTTGCCCTCGACGATCAGAAGCCCCGCGTCCGGCGCGAGCCGGCGCGATACGAAAACCCGATGGGACCCGTCAGCGTCAATGCGGACTCGTTACTTCACGTCCACCGTAGCGCCGGCTTCCGCCAGCTTCTTCTTCATGTCTTCGGCCGCGTCCTTGGACAAACCGTCTTTGACGGCTTTCGGCGCCGCTTCGACGAGGTCCTTGGCTTCTTTGAGGCCCAAGCCCGTCAGTTCGCGCACGACTTTGATCACGTTGATCTTCGCCGCGCCCGCGCTCATGAGCATGACCGAGAAGCTGGTCTTCTCTTCGGCCGCCGCCGCGCCACCCGCCGCCGCGCCCACCGTCGCCGCGCCGGCCGCCACAACCGCCGGGGCCGCCGTGATGCCGTATTTGTCTTCGATGCCTTTAACGAGCTTGTGAACGTCCAAAATCGTCCAAGAGTCGATGGACTCGAGAACGTCGTCCGCTGTGCATTTTGCCATGATTGTCTCCTCTCCGAGCGGGACCGTGGTCCCGGTAAAAGCGTTATTTCGCTTCTTTTTTCTTCGCGACCTGGTCGAGCAACTGGGCCAAGTTGCGCAAATCCGCCGTCAACACACCGGCCAAGCCCGTCAGCGGCCCCTGCAGGCGCGCCAACAGCGTGGCCAACAAAACGGGGCGGGGCGGCAGGGACGCGACGGCTTTCATCTCCGCCGGCTTCATCACCTTGCCGTTCAAAAGGCCCCCACGGACCTTGACGTTTTCGTGGGCCTTTTCAAACTCCATGATCACCTTGAGGCTGGCGACCGCGTCGCCCTTTTGGATGATCAGGGCCGACTGGCCCGTGAAGAGCTTGCCGAAATTCTCATCGATGCCTTTGTTCTTCAAGGCGATCTTGGCCAGACGGTTTTTCACGATCTGGCACTTGGCTTTCAAGGGGCGCAGTTTGCCGCGGAGCTCGTTGAGCTCGGGCGTTTTCACGCCGACGTAACCCGCGACCACCAACCCCTCGATTCCATCGAAATCCTTCGTGAGGGTGTGAACCGCCGACTCTCGATCTTTTCTCAGACTGGGCATCGCTTATCCTCTGAAAACAAAAAAACACCCCCCAGACGGTGAAGAGGTGTCTTTTCTTCATCGCGCCTCGGTAGGGCGCCCGATCTTCATCGCGGTGTCTTCGATCTGCCGCGCGCGTCGGACAATTGTGCCGCTCAACCCAACGGCCCCTACGGTCATTGCCGCTTAATGTTTGGATCGCCCCCTGATTGGGGCGCGCCATTTTACCAAAAATTTTATCCAGCGGGCAAGAAATTTCTTGCGAAATTTCATC
>Ga0058868_1060609_pt1 | contig 12378 bp, 8 predicted proteins | sample TNRReaAerobicRNA_2_FD_59631 | JGI IMG/M metagenome (GOLD analysis project Ga0058868, IMG submission 59631) | Wastewater treatment Type I Accumulibacter community from EBPR Bioreactor in Madison, WI, USA - TNR Reactor, Time F- 52min-Aerobic_ RNA... | ecosystem: Engineered > Bioreactor > EBPR >...
AAGATTCTGCGCCGCTGGTACGAACTGCTGCTCGCCAATCAGGAAGACCTCGCTCGCCTGATGACCGCCGAGCAGGGCAAGCCGCTTGCCGAATCACGTGGCGAGATCGTCTACGCCGCCTCGTTCATCGAGTGGTTTGCCGAGGAAGGCAAGCGCATCTACGGCGACCTGATTCCTCCGCACCACGCCGACAAACGTATCCTCGTCGCCAAGGAACCGATTGGCGTCTGCGCCGCGATCACCCCGTGGAACTTTCCTGCCGCGATGATCACGCGCAAGGTCGGCCCGGCGCTGGCCGCGGGCTGCGCGGTGGTGCTCAAGCCGGCGGAAGCGACGCCGCTGTCAGCGCTCGCGCTGGCCGAACTGGCGGAACGGGCCGGCGTCCCGAAGGGCGTCTTCAATGTCCTCACCGGCGACGCGATCGCCATCGGCGGCGAGTTGTGCGCCAATCCGACGGTGCGGAAGCTGAGTTTCACCGGGTCCACGGAAGTGGGTCGGATTCTCATGCAGCAGTGCGCACCGACGATCAAGAAACTGTCGCTCGAATTGGGCGGCAACGCTCCGTTCATCGTCTTCGACGATGCCGACCTCGATGCGGCGGTGCAGGGAGCGATGCTTTCCAAGTATCGTAACGCCGGTCAGACCTGCGTCTGCGCCAACCGCTTGCTGGTCCAGGAAGGCATCCACGATGCGTTCGTCGAAAAACTCGCCGCCGCGGTGGCCGCGCTGCGCGTCGGTAACGGCGTCGATGACGGCGTTACCCAGGGCCCGCTGATCGACGACGCGGCGATCGCCAAGGTCGAAGAACTCGTCGCCGATGCCCGCGACAAGGGCGCTCGTGTCGTCTGTGGCGGCAGGCCGCACAGCCTGGGCGGAACGTATTACGAACCGACCATCCTGGCCGGCGTCACCCCGGACATGCGTATCGCTCGCGAGGAGGTCTTCGGGCCGGTGGCGCCGGTGTTCACCTTCCGGACCGAGGCCGACGCGGTGGCCATGGCCAACGATACCGAATACGGCCTGGCCTCCTACTTCTACACCGAGAACCTGGCGCGCAGCCTGCGCGTGGCCAGCGCCCTCGAATACGGCATGGTCGGCATCAACACCGGCCTGATCTCGACCGAGGTGGCGCCGTTCGGCGGCATGAAGTCTTCCGGACTCGGTCGCGAGGGTTCGCGGTACGGGATCGAGGATTACGTGGAAATCAAATACCTCTGCATCGGCGGCATCAATTGAACCGCCCAACCCACCCCAGCAACCCCAGCAACCCCAGCAACCCCAGCAACCCCAGCAACCCCGACCATCTTGCCAAGGAGATCAACATGAATGCACCCAACGAAAAGCTGAGCCTGCGGACCAACGCCGAACTGATGGCGCGCCGCGTCGCCGCCCTGCCGAGAGGTGTCGGCCAGGGCCACGCGGTATTCGCGCAAAGGGCCGAGGACGCGGAAATCTGGGATGTCGAAGGGCGTCGCTGGATCGACTTCTGCGCCGGCATTGCGGTGGTCAATACCGGCCACTGCCATCCGCGGCTGGTCGCTGCGGCGCGCGAGCAACTGGCCGCGTTTACCCATACCTGCTTCCAGGTGGTGGCCTACGAGTCGTACGTCGAGCTGTGCGAGCGGCTCAATGCGGCCGCTCCGGGCAGCACGCCGAAGAAATCCTTTCTCGTCAACACCGGCGCAGAAGCCGTCGAGAATGCCGTCAAGATTGCCCGTGCGGCGACCGGCCGCTCCGGCCTGATCGCCTTCGGCGGCGGTTTCCACGGCCGCACGATGTTCGGCATGGCGCTGACCGGCAAGGTCGCTCCCTACAAGATCAAGTTCGGACCATTCCCGGGCGAGATTTTTCATGTGCCGTTCCCGAATGCCCTGCAGGGCGTCTCGGAAGACGATTCGATCACCGCCATCGAGCGCCTCTTCACGACCAGCATCGAAGCCTCGCGCGTCGCGGCCATCTTCATCGAACCGGTACAGGGAGAAGGGGGCTATATCCCGGCGCCGCTCGGCTTCCTGCGCCGCCTGCGGACGCTGTGCGACACGCACGGAATTCTCCTGGTCGCCGATGAAGTGCAGACCGGCATCGCCCGCTGCGGCAAACTGTTTGCCAGCGAACACTATGGCGTCGAACCCGACCTCATCGCCCTGGCCAAGGGCCTCGGGGGCGGTCTGCCGATCGCCGCGGTGGTCGGCAAGGCGCACCTGATGGACGCCGCCGACGTCGGCGGTCTGGGTTCGACGTATGCAGGCAATCCGGTGGCCGTCGCCGGTGCGTTGGCGGTGCTCGACGTGGTCGAGGAAGAGCAGCTCTGCGCACGCTCGATGGCGCTCGGCGAACGCATGCGCACGCGCTTCAGCGCGATGATGGAGCAGTTCTCGAGCATCGCCGAAGTGCGCGGTCTCGGTGCGATGACGGCGGTCGAGTTCTGCCGCAAGGGTGATCCGCGGCAGCCGGCGGCGGACATCGCCACTGCCTTGAAGAATGAAGCGGCCAAGCGCGGCCTGCTGCTCCTCTTGTGCGGGCCGCACGGCAATGTCTTGCGCGTGATGGTGCCGCTGACCATCTCGGATGCGCTGCTCGATGAGGGCCTGGACATCATCGAGGCGTCTCTGCGGGCGGTCGGCGCCTGACCTGGACCGGCGAGGGCTCGCTGCCGCGGCGACCGCCGGCAGCGGGGTTCCCGCCTGGCGTCGGGCGCCCGGCACCTGCCCGTGGGCGCGTGCTATCATGGCCGGCCAAGTCCGGGGTACCGGGCTTGGCCTTCGATCCTGAACCCCGAATGATGAAAACCGTGACCGTTCCCCTCACCCCCCGACCCCTCCCCCGCCAGCGGGCGAGGGGAGGTTCCTGAGTCGCTGGCGCGACTTTGATGGTAAGAACTCACGCGCAAGGAGAAGCACGCTGATGGTTCCTTTCTCAATTGCCGGCATCCAGATGAACATCTCGATGGAGCACGCGAATATCGATGCCATGGCGCACAAGCTGGATGTCCTGGTATCCCGCTTTCCGTGGGTGCAAATGGTAGTGTTCAGCGAGTTGGCGCCGTTCGGCCCGGCCCCGTACCACGCCCAGCCGACCGGCGGTCCGGCCGAGCAGCTTTTTTGCCAGATGGCCGCCAAACACGGCCTCTGGCTGCTGCCGGGGTCGCTGTTCGAACGCGTCGGCGACGACATCTACAACACCACGCCGGTGATCGATCCGAACGGCCACGTGGTGACTCGCTATCGCAAGATGTTCCCCTTCCTCCCCTACGAAATGGGCATCAGACCGGGGACCGAATTCTGTGTCTTCGACGTACCGAATATCGGGCGCTTCGGGGTTTCCATCTGCTACGACATGTGGTTCCCCGAAACCACCCGGACGCTGGTTTCGCTGGGCGCCGAGTGCATCCTGCACCCGACGATGACCGATACCATCGACCGCGATGTCGAGCTGCCGATCGCGCGCGCCAGCGCGACGATCAACCAGTGCTACTTCTTCGACGTCAACGGGGTCGGCGATTGCGGTACCGGTCGATCGATCGTCGTTGGCCCGTCCGGCTACGTCATTCATGAGGCGGGGGGCGGCGAAGAAACCATGCCGGTCGAAATCGACCTGTCGCGGGTTCGCCGCGAGCGCGAGGTGGGCATCCGCGGCCTCGGGCAAACGCTCAAGAGCTTCCGTGACCGGCCGATCGAGTTTCCGGTGTACCAGAAACACCTGGGCAAAACGGACTATCTCGACAGCCTCGGACCGCTGATCAAGCCAACGCGAGGATCTCGTTCCGACGTCGCCTTGCCCCCCGTGCGGGCGGCCGAGACCGGCGACGGTGTTAGCTTCCCGGTAAGTCCTGCTGCTGCCGGCACCGTCGTCATCGGTGCGGACACGACCGGATTGCTGCACGCCCATCTCTGACTGGCTGAGCGTTGCGCAGGCGGCCAGCAGCAGTGCGGTGGGCGCTGGAGGCTGTCCGCCTGCCAACGGGATATGAACTTGGTCTGGCTGCCTTCCGGGCACGCTGTCGCACTCGCCCGCGCATGGTGCGAACCACGACAGCGCCCGAGATCCGCGCGGCCGCTGATCACCGCTGGACACTTCTTCCTCGAATGTGTTCGCGCCGCACGTGCCGAGATCGGTCCGCTGCGCTAGCAACGCTTTGCAGGCAGTGGGCACGATTTCGCACGCGCACAGCCAAGGCGCAGCGCCCGCTTCGTCGTCGATCTTTGCGCCAGGTATGCCGCTAGAAGGTTTTCGTTGGGCTGCGCAGTGTGCGGCGTCGCTGCGGGCCATGCAGAACCAAGTCTGTTCCGGCGTCTCCCCCTTGCCCAGCCAGCTATGGTCATTCGTCTGCCGGCCCATCGGCGCGTCGGAAAACACGAATGCCGCCGGCAGCAGGCTGCTCAACATCAGAATCGCAGTGACGCAGTGACGGTGACCATCAGGATCACTACCTGCCGGACGGTCAGGCTGAGGCCGAAGCCCAGCATGGTGGAGACCTGGAAGAGCAAGACGAGAACAATCAACATCTCGTGGGGGATCTCGCTCAAGGGTGTGCTCCTATCGCGCTGCTCATGCGCGACAGCCGACGCCGGCCCAAGGCCCGAGTCCAGTCGGAAGCCGAGGTGCCCGCGACCGACCCCTGACCAGGCAACAGCTATCAACCCGTCGTCAGTTCGGGCCAGTCGGGAAGACGATGTCGCGCTCGCCGGGTTGCGGCGCGAACAACGACTGCTGCCAGCGCTGATCCTGCCACAGCAGTTCGACGCTGCGGTTCAGCGGCTGGTATACCGCAGTGTACAGCGTGCCGTAGCCGCGCCGGTAACTCGTCTGGAACAACGGCGGCTGTAGCAGTGCTGCCGTGACTTCCGGCAACGAATGCCTCCTGTCGACCATGTGCTCCAACGCCGCGAGACGCTCGACAGCGGAGGTGGCTTTGGCGTGCTCGGGCCAATCGACCTTGTGCTGGAAGTTGGTGATGGCGCGCCGACGAGTGACATAGGTGGCTTCATCGGGTCCGACGAATACCGTCGCCCAATGGCCGCTGAGGTCGAGCAGCGTGATGCTGTACGACATATGCACGGGGACGCGCTTGAGGATGGCGCAGGCCTCTTCGACCGTGCTCGCCACCTCGAGCAGGTAACGCATCACCAGCGGGATGCCGAAGCCCTGGCCGGCTCTCGTCCTGCCGCCGAAGCTGAGTGACGCGGCCAGGCCCGCTTCGTTGAGGCCATCCAGCGCACCCCACAGGCAGTCGCCCATGGCCAGCACCTGCTGCCCACACCAGCGGGTGGCCAGCCAGTTACCCTCCAGCAACGCCGCCGAGTAGTCGTAGTTGCGCAACAGGGCAGGCCCTTGCACACCGAGAGGATCGAACCATACCGCCTGCGAGCAACCGGCAATGTAAACCGGCGGGCACCACAAGGAGAGAATCCGCGCCTCGATGTCGCCCCCTCCGGCCAGTTCGACCAGTCGCTCCCAGGTGGGCACCAGCTCGGGCATGTGCTGGCGCAGCGCGCGCCGACAATCGAGGTAGCTGGGCCGCCCGAAGACCCCGTTGCGCAGGTACCAGTCGCGATAGCCCGGCCAGCAGCGCTCGAACATCTCCTGCCACAACAGGCCCGGGGTGTCCTCCACCAGCGCGGTGAAGCGCTGGTGGATCGGCAAGTCCGAGTGCAGCAAGGCGGTCAAAGGATCTTGAAGGCGCCTGGCTCGGGCGTCCCATGCTCGGTGGTGACGATCGGCCGGCCGGAATAATATTGCTTGATGCCGCGAATCCAGTCACGAGCGCGCAGGTTGAGCTTGAAGTGCTCGTCCATCGAACGGCCCCGGGTGATCAGGATACCCAGATCGGCGCCTTCGTACCGATAGTCGCCCGGGCCGGTGATGCGCAGGAAGAAGGCCTCGCGTTCGCTGTCGATCGCCTGACGGTTGAAGTCGAAGCGCTGAAAGCTCACGCTGCCGTCTTCACTCATGCGGTAGATTCCGGTCCCCGGCGCATGCGTCACCTGATCGACCGCCGTGTCGGTGTACTTCATGACGACCTGCGACCAGGAATCGATGAAGTGCGGCAGCGCCCAGCGCTCGTTGATCTCGCGGACGTTGAGGTCGAACGGCACACCCGAGAATTCGAGCAGGTGGAACAGGAAAAGCGGCGCATCGGCATAGGCAAACGCGGCGTGGTTGGTCATCGGGCTGGCGCCGCAGACGCGCGGGTTGAGTTCGCCGAGGTACACCTCGCCATCGTCCTGGTCGATCAGGAAGTCGAGGTCGAAATAGCCGCGATAGCCCTCGTCGAGCAACTGGTTGCCAAAGCGCTCGGTCATGTCGCGAACCTTGGCGCGCACGGCTTCCGAGAAGGCGCCGGGGAACACCTCGTTGCCACACCAGCCACCCTTGTACGGCGTCAGTTCGCGCGCCCCGACGACCTCGGTGAGCATCGGCCCGACCAGCGTTCCCGACTGCGTGGCGCACGCTTCGAGCGTTGCACCGCGGCAGTTGATGCGCTTCATGATCTTGATTTCGGGGTCCTTGCAGATTTCTTCCTCGTGCTTCCTGAAATCGTCTTCCGAAGAGATGAAGAAGGTCGTGTGCCCGGAGTCACCGAAGGCCGACTGCAGCACCAGGCTCTTGCCAAGGCCGTGGCGCTCGGCAATCTCCATCAGGTTGGCGTAGCTGCTCACCTTTTCCAGGGCGTTGGGAACCGACAACACCCCGGCCTTGTTGCCGATGCGCACGGTTTCCATCTTGTTGTCGCAACGCTGGCGCAGCTTGGCCGGCGGAAACCAGACTTCCATGCCCAGTTCCTTGGCCAGCGCCTCGGTCTTCTCGTCGAACATCAGGAAGGTGGCCACCGGGTTGCCGCCGCGGCGCTCGATGAAGTCGATCACGTCCTTGTGCTGCAACAGGTAGTTGTTGATGTCTTCGATCGAGGTGAACTCGTCGTGCGGCGTCTCCTGCGGAACGAACACGTTCGGATGCCGGCCATCGAAGCAATCGATGTAGCTGATGTAGCGGAAACGATTGACCCATTGATCGATTCCAAGCAGGTTGAAGTTGGTGGCACTGATGAAATAGATCGGCCGCTCATTGCGGTGGAACATCAGCCGCAGGTCGGAAATCGTTTTCACTTTGAACGTCATTGGTCTCTCCTCGTTGTTGTGACCACAATAGGACTGCTGTACTGGCGCTGGCGGCCGGTCAGTTCAGCCGCTTTCCGCCTGCCCGGTGCGCGAATTGATCTGGGCTGTCCACACGGCGTTCGCCTGCCCGGCGCGCTCCAGTGCGGGCTCGGTGTAGATGCGAAAGCCCAGTTCAGGCCGGAAACCATGGATCTCGCGCACGTCGAGTGCCTGCATGAACTGCAGTATCTCGGCGCTGATCACCTGCCCCGGCACCAGAATCGGGAAGCCCGGCGGATAGGGGATGACAAACTGGGCGGAGACACATTCGCGCCCGTTCTTGATCGCCAGGGCCGTATCGTCCATGGTCAGGTACTCGCAGTTGCCTTCTTCGTAGCCCAGGAAGAAGGCGCTGCGGACGTCGCCATCGCGCGTCTCGCTCTGCCCGTCCACGCTGCGGCCGCGGAAGGCCTGGTGGAAACACGAGAAGTTGGGCAGCGGCGGCAAATCGACGGTCAGCGAGCGGACGCGTTTTTCATGAATGCGCCGCTCCAGGGTGCTCATGTCGGCTACCCGCTCGTCGACGTCGCGGGCGATCTTGACCAGCACTTCGAGCAGGTAGGCGATCGTCGAGCGGGTGGTACCGATGTTGGTCATGAACAACACGGTATTGCGCGAGGTCTTGTTGATCTGGATGTCGTACTTGTCCATCAGGTACTTGTTCTTGATCGTGTCGCCATCCATTCCCGTCAGGCCGATGGCCAGCGTCGCGCGGCTCGGGTCGAGGGCAAACTCGTCGGTGCGCCAGGCCTTGAACATGTTCAGCCAGCCGGTATCCATGTTATACAACGATTCGACATGCGATTCGCGAAACTCCTCCGGCACGAGATCGGTCACGGTCAGGAAACGGAAGTGGCGTTTGAGCAGCGGATGCGCTTGCACCTGATCGCGCAGGTTCATCGCCAGCTCGAGCTGGCGCTGCACCAGTTCGTAGCCTTCCAGTTCCATTTGCCGCCGGCCGACATCGAGCGAGGCGAGGATCTGGTAGTTGGGCGAAGTCGAGGTGTGTGTCATGTAGGCCTCGTGGAAGGCCTCCTCGGCCTTGTCCTTGAAGTCCTGGTCCCAGACATGGATCATCGAACCCTGGCGCAGCGAAGTCAGCGTCTTGTGCGTCGACTGCGTGGCATAGACGCGCACGCGCGCCTTGCTCGGGTCGGGCAGCAGGCGGGTGTTGAGCACTCTCTCGTCATCGGCCCAGGCGGCCTCGTCAAAGCCGCTGGAGAACTCCGCGTAACTTTGGCCGTAGGCTTCGCTCTGGAACATCTCGACCAGTTTGGCAGCGGCCGCCATGCCGGTGCGCTGGCGGTAGACCGGGTGGAAGCGGGCGAAGGCGAACCAGGCCTCGTCCCACAGGAAGACCAGGTCCGGCTTGATCGCCAGGCACTCGAGCATCAACCTCTCGACGTCGTAGACGATGCCATCGAAGGTGCAGTTGGTGAGCAGCACCATGCGCACCCGGTCCAGAGTTCCGGCGCGGCGCAGCTCGAGCAGCGTTTCCTTGATGTGGCGGATCGGCACCGCGCCGTACATCGAGTAATTGTGCAGCGGATAAGCCTCGAGGTAGGTGACCTGGGCGCCGGCCAGCACCATGCCGTAGTGGTGCGATTTGTGGCAATTGCGGTCGACCAGAACGATGTCATCGGGCCGGACCATCGCCTGGACGACGATCTTGTTGGCCGTCGACGTGCCATTGGTAACGAGAAAGGTGCGGCGGGCACCGAAGGCTCGCGCCGCGTACTCCTGCGCCAGTTTGAGGGAGCCCGTCGGCTCGAGCAGTGAATCGAGCCCGCCGGAGGTCGCCGAAGTCTCGGCCATGAACAGGTTCATGCCATAGAATTGACCGAGGTCGCCGATCCAGTTCGAATTCATGATCGATTTGCCGCGCGCCAGCGGCAGGGCGTGGAAGACGCCGGTGGGCTGTTTCGAGTACTTGCGCAGCGCTTCGAAGAACGGTGTGTGATAGCGATCGGCGACCCCCTGCATGATCGAGTGACCGAGTTCGAGCTTGTCTTCCTCGCCGAAGAAGATGCGGTTGAAGGTCTCTCCCGCCTTGGCGGCGATGTCTTCGACGTTGACGTCGGTGACCAGATAGAGATCCAGCTCGGGGCGTAACTGGGCGATCTGGCGCCCGAGCAGCGGACCGCGCTCGGATTCGGGCAGTTGTTCGCCGTTGATTTCTTCGGCGCTCTCGAGAAAGCGCCGCATCACCAGTTCGGCGTAGTAGATCGAGCGGTAGGGAAAGCCGTAACGAATCACCACCGCCTGCAGGTTGAAGTTCACCAGCGTGGCGACCAGGGCATCCTCGAAGGTCGGCACCACCACCACGTCGTAAACGAAATCGTCATCGGCGCGCCGCTCGCTGCGCACCTGGCAGCGCAGCGACTCCTCTTCATCGGCCGGCATGTCGTCGACGACGAGGACCTCGAAGTACGGACAGCGCATTTGCGCCTGCTGCTCCTTGTCGCTTTCGATCTGCGAGGGCAGATCGGCATCGCTCTTGGCCGCCGTGCTTTCATGGCGATAGGTCAGCGAGGCGAGCGTGCGGTGGATGCGGCGCGAGCTGATCGCGGCGTGCGCCAGCTCACCGCGCTCGATGTGTCCACACAGTTCGGCAAAGGCGCGGCGGCCCGGATACGCCCAACACGTCTCAATCGGCCGCAACGCCTCGGTCAGCGCGCGCACCCGCAGCAGTTGGGCTGCGCGCCCAGGGTCATCGAGGGGCTGCTTGGCGAGCTGGGCCAGCTTGTCGGCCAGCTCGATCCAGCTTTCCGAGCGGACTTCCCAGACGCTGCGGACGCGGCTCAAGGGGGCTACATCGCGACCGCTGCCGGTTTCTGTATTCATGACTTGTCTCCAGAGGATGCCGGCGGTGCGTTGCCGCCGACTGTGTGGGCACTAATAGTCGAATGGCGACCCGCGACGAGCGCGGGCGGAACGTCACCAGCGTGTTCGGCCTACCCGGCGACCCAGAGTATCCACGGGGTGCCGACGACGAGAAAGATCACGGTGCAGAAAACGGTCGTCAGCAGGCCCAGGCGATACAGTTCTCCCTGTTTGAGATAGCCGCTGGCGACGAAAATGATGTTCTGGCTGCCGCCCTGTGGCGTGATGACCGAAAAATAGCTGCTGGCAAACAGCAGCGCGTAGGCCATCAAGGCGACGGGAACTCCCGACTTCACTCCGACATCGAGAAACACGCCGAGCAACGCCAGCACCTGTGCGTTCTGACTGACGAAACCGAAGTGGAGCAGGACATAGATCACCAGCAAGGCGACGTAGGCCACCGGCCAGGCTAGACCTTCGAGACCGACCGCCAGGCGCTCCCCGACGTAGCCCATGAAGCCCATTTCGTTGAGCTGGCCGCTCATGCCGAAAAGCACCGCCAGCCAGATGAAAGTGACCAGCGTGCCGCCCTGCTTGCTCATGTCGTCGAGCGTCAGAACGCCGGTGATCATCAGCGTGGCGAGACCGGCGAGGGCAATCGCTGTCAGGTTGAGGCCGTACGGAGCGGCCATGATCCAGCCGGTGACCATGACCGCGAAGGTGACTGCCGTAATCTTCTCATTGCGCGACATCGGCCCCATCGTCCGCAGCTCTTTGCGGGCGTTCTCTGGTGCCTCCGGGGTGGCGGTAATTCCTGGTGGAAAAATACGATAGAGCAGCAGCGGCAGCAGTGCGATCACCACCAGCGCCGGAACGCAGGAGGCGAGCAGCCACGAGCCGAAATCGATCTTCATCCCGTGTTCGGCTGCCAGCCCCGCGCCGACCGGGTTGCCCGAAGTGGCGGTGAACCACAGCGCCGAGGTGATGGCCAGGCTGGCCATGCCGCAGAACATCAGGTAGCCGCCGAGGCGCCGTTTGCTCTCGTCGTCGGGGGTCGAACCGCTGTTCTGCGCCAGCGCCAGGATAACCGGGAAGAGAACGCCGCCGCGCGCGGTGTTGCTCGGGAAGCCGGGGGAGATCAGAGTATCGGTGATGAAAATGCTGTACGCCAGGCCGAGTGTCGATTTCCCGAAGTAGGAGATGACATACAGGCTGATCCGCTTGCCGAGACCGCTCTTGACCACCGACTGCGAGACCAGGAAAGCGGTCACCACCAGCAGGACGATAGCGTTGGCAAAGGCGCCGTAGGCCTTGGCCGGAGTCAGCGTGCCGCTGAGCACGACGATTGCACAGGCCAGCAACGCCGAAGTGAATAGCGGGAAAACATTGAGCACCACCGAGAGGATCGCCGACGCGAAAACGACGAACAGATGCCACGACTCACGTGTCAACCCCTCGGGAATCGGCGTGAACCAGAGGCCAAAGAAGAAGACCAGGAGGATGATCAACTTCACGAGTCTTCCCGTTCCGAAAGCGGCTGTACTCATTTTGGACCTCCTGAAGTGGTGGGAGCAACCGAGCCGGGTGAGCGAAAGCGCGCCTGGCCGCTCAGACCGACGACCCGTCCGGTGAGCTCGTCGCCCTCGATGCTGCCGATGCGCTGCCATTTGAAGCTGTATTCACCGCTGATCCCGGCGTAGCGACCGGTGCCGCCGGTAAGCTTGCCTTCGGTCAGCTTGCCAGGGCCGATCGCGTCGCCGCTCAGCTCGCTGAAAATCTTGTCGCCCCGCCTATCGGTCCACACGCTGCGCCCCTGCATGCCGGTCGTCGTGTCGGAAAAGCCGATGACCTCGGCCCGGAAACCGACCTTCGCTTGCTGCATGCCGCTCATCAGGATCGTCCCGCTGAGCGAGAAAATGCCCGCCTGGTGCCCCGGCCCAAGGTCGAGGAGCTGTCGGCTCCCGGTGGCGGTCCAGTTGCCCGTGAAGTTTCGTGTTTCGTTTGTCGCCACATTCGCCGCTTGGCCGAAGGCCGCTGTCGCCAGGAACAAGCTGAGCAAGGCGACGCGCCGCGCGTGATGGCATATGGATGAGTTGCTTGACCAACGCATGGAACTGCCTCCTATCAAAAGAGAAGCGGTAAACAAACAAGCGTCCGGTTCGACTCGGCCTTCTGAAGGCGTCCCCCGCCGTCCAAGTTTCAGGCTAGCACTTTGCTTTCGGCATAGTCAATAGTTTTTTCAATGCCATCGATTGTTCGCGGAAGTTGCCAAGGTCCTAAGGTGATATCCGCAATTCTTCATACCGTTGTATGCGATACTTCCAGTCGATTCTGAGATGGGAGGTATTGCTGATGGAAGTTGCCACGGTAGCTGAAGGGAAGGTTTCTCTTGAGGCCA
>Ga0058868_1025530_pt1 | contig 12339 bp, 7 predicted proteins | sample TNRReaAerobicRNA_2_FD_59631 | JGI IMG/M metagenome (GOLD analysis project Ga0058868, IMG submission 59631) | Wastewater treatment Type I Accumulibacter community from EBPR Bioreactor in Madison, WI, USA - TNR Reactor, Time F- 52min-Aerobic_ RNA... | ecosystem: Engineered > Bioreactor > EBPR >...
TGGCACAGGCCCGTGACGGGCAAGCCAAGCTGGCGGCGGAACGATTGGCACAGATCGAAGCGCTGACCAAGGCGAAACAGTCGCTCGAACAGGAAAAGTCCGCGCTCGCCGAATCCCGTGTAAAACTGGAAGGAGAAGTCAAGACGCAGACACAGGCACGCGACGAACAGGCCAGAGTGGCGGCCGAGCGGCAAAGGCTACTGACCGAACTGCAACAGCAGATGCAAGCCAAGGAATCATCCCAATCGGAACTGTCGGCGCGTCAGCAACTCATGCATGAAGAGTTGCTGCGAGCCGAAGCGCAGATCGACCTGATCAAGGACCTTCTCTTGCGGGAGCCCGGACTGTGAGCACGGGATCTCGCTCGACCACCGGGCTTGGGACTCGCTATCGCCGGTCCATGTTGCTCGACCAAGCGACGCATCGGAAAGAGCAAGGAGGTTTATCGCTCTGGACGTCGCTCAGGGGTTTGAGCAGAGCAACCACTAGTCTTGCAGACGTACCGAGCCGTCCGTGCGAGGCCTTATTGAGAGACACCGTATCGTGAACGGGAACATCGAAGACAAAGCCCCCGAGGCCGGGGCCGAAGTCCAAGCCAAGGCAGCAGCACGGCGCAATGCAGGATCTGCCACCCGCAAGCCACGACAGGTCACCACTGCACCGACTCGACGTGGAACACAGGCAGAGGCCACGAAGATCATTGCCGACGACGTGTCGACCAGCACGCTTCACGTCCCCTACGATGAGAATCTCCTGGAACGTTCCCGGACGCAATGGCAGTTTGGCGACTGGGACAGCCTTGCGAAGATCGACCGCGAGATGCTGCAGCACCACCCCGACCGCGCCAAGCTGGCCTTGCTGGCCACCGCCGGCCAGCTACAGACAGGGAATTCAGCCAACGCGAGACAGTTGGCCCGCCTCGCACTGGATTGGGGCTGCAGCAGGAAGCTGGTGACACAGGTACTGGCCGCTGGAGTCCATAACAGTCTCGGCCGAGCAGCCGCCTTGTCCGGGCAACGAGCCCGTGCGCTAGGACACTTCAACAGCGCGATCACGACGGGTAGTCCCGGAAGTGAGGCTCGCCTGATTGCACATGCCCGAACTGGCGAGCAACTCGCGCAGCTCGGACTACCCATGATCGGCACCTCAGACACCACTCCGTCCGACGTGGCCTTGCGCCAGAACGCCCTTCTGCCAGCTCCGGCTTTGCGCACCGCCATTGACAAGGCAAAGCAAGAGATCACGAAAGAGGTCACGGCAGCCGTCAACGCAGACATGAGGGCAAACAACCCCAACCCCTACGCGCACAATCGGACGCTGACGCCAGAACTCAACCAATCGCTGCGCGACTTCGCGGAGAGGAACCTGGGGCTCAAGGGAATCAAGCCGGCCTATGTGGACTATCTGGCAACGAAGTTGATCCAGACCGAGCGCAACTGTATCGGTCGTCTGGCAACAACGGTTCAGGACGGCATTGCCCGTCAGCTGGTCGCCGAATGTGTCCCCGGCGAAAAAATCGGCATCCTCGAGATTGGTGCGCTGTACGGGATCAGCCTCGCCATCCTGTACAACCATGCAATCACACGTTGCCGGGATGTTCAGATTGTCTGTCTCGATCCATTCGACGGCTACTACGGACAGGCGCTTGATGCCGTGCTGAATCAGCCGGTAAATGATCTGACCTTCCTGCGCAACATGAGACTCGCGAACGTCCCGGATAAGGATTTCCGGCTGATCAAGCATTACAGCACTGATCCCGAAGCAATCGTCTCGGCCCGGGAGATTCCGATCAATCTCATCATCATCGACGGCGATCACAGCTACGAGGGCGTCAAGTTTGACTTTGATACCTACTTCCCGCTCCTCCAGGCAGGTGGCTATGTCGTCTTTGATGACTATAACGCCAGGGAATGGCCAGGGGTCCAGCAGTTCATCGATCACGATCTCCAGCAGGCATCGGATCTGGAGTATCTCGGATCCTTTTCGCGGACGGCCGTTGGTCGCAAGCGGATGGCAGGCTCCGGATGAGTGTTGCAACTGCCCTCAACCGCCTCAAGGATCGCCACCACAATCAGCGCGTGGTCCTCGTCGCCAATGGGCCATCGCTCAATCTCATGGATCTCCGCTTTCTGCGCCGCGAGACGGTCATCGGCGTCAACAAGATTTTTCTTGGCCTGAAGAGATTCTGTTTCTACCCACGCTACTACGTCGCGGTAAACGACAGAGTGATCGCTCAATCGGTCCCGGAAATCCAGGCGATGACCTGCGTCAAGATGATCAGCCGACGCAACGCGGCGCTCCTGCCGGAAGACGCGCTGACCTACCACATCGAAACGCGGAATCCCCCAGCGCGTTTTTCCCGGGACATCTCTCTCGGCGTTCACGAAGGCTGGACGGTCACCTACGCTGCGCTGCAGGTCGCCCACTACCTCGGTTTCAAGGAAGTCATCATCATCGGCATGGATCACCGCTATAGCTATACCGGCGCACCAAACGAAGCGTATCGCCTTGAGGGCCCTGACCCCAACCACTTCAGCCCGGAGTACTTCCGCGGGCAAACCTGGGACAACCCGGACCTCGCCAATTCCGAGGAGTCCTACCGAATTGCCCGCGCCGAGTACGAGCGGGATGGACGGCGCATCGTCGACGCCACCATCAACGGCGCCTGCACAGTCTTCCCGAAAGCCGACCATCGACAGATTTTCGGGCTGCCGCAATGAACAGGAGCATGCGCATCCCCGTCGGCATGCTGGGGCAGTCTGGCTGCCGTCTGGCGTTCGCTCCGGCGACGGTCTACCTCGATCCCTATCTCTCGAATTCGGTTCAGGAACTGGACGCTCCGGATTTGGCCCGTCAAGTGCCCATTGCTTGCCAGCCAGACGATGTCACCGACGCAGACTGGGTGCTGATCACTCACGAACACATCGACCATTGCGATCCACACACCCTGCCGAAGCTGGCCCAGGCCTCGCCGCAGGCCAGGTTCGTCGGGCCGTCGCCGGTAGTTGCCCACCTGACCAGTTGGGGTGTCGCCGCCGAACGAATCACCGTCGCCAGCGAAAGCTGGATCGACCTGGCCCCGGATTTGCGCCTTCTCGCCGTTCCCGCCGCCCATCCAGAAGTCACGCGCGATCCTCAAGGAAAGCTCAACTGTGTCGGATATCTCCTCGATTACGCCGGCCAACGGATTTATCTTGCCGGCGACACTTCAGCCCGTCAGGAGATCATCGACGCGCTGATTGCCAGCGGCCCCATCGACACCGCTTTCCTGCCTGTCAATGAACACAACTTCTTTCGCGGACGGCGCGGCATCATCGGCAACATGTCGATCCGGGAAGCATTCCAGATGGCTGAAGAGATCGGCGCGAAGCAGGTTGTCGCCGTGCATTGGGACATGTTCGCCATCAACGCCGTGGACCCCGACGAAATCCGCCTCGTCCATCAGCGCAGCCGCCTTGGCTTCAGCCTGCTGCTCAATCCCCGAATCATCAACCTGGGCAACGTTCAGGTCAGCATCATCATTCGCACGCTCAACGAGGCCACCCACCTCGAGTCCTTGCTGCAAGCCATCACCCGGCAGGAAACCGACCTCATCGCGCATGAAGTGATCCTCGTCGATTCGGGCTCCACCGACGATACGCTGGCAATCGCCGAGCGACACGGCTGCCGAATCCACCATATCTCGCGTGACCAGTTTTCTTTTGGTCGTTCACTCAACATGGGTTGTGAAGCGGCCAAGGGCGAGATTCTCGTCCTCATCAGTGGCCACTGCGTTCCCACTGACGCGCGCTGGCTGCAGCGGATCTGCCAGCCGATTCTCGATGGTGCAGCCGACTACACCTATGGTCGGCAAGTCGGCGACGAGAACAGTCATTTCAGCGAGTGCCGGATCTTCGCCAAGTACTACCCCGCGGAGTCACGCATCCCGCAGGATGGCTTCTTCTGCAACAACGCAAATTCGGCCCTGTCACGCTCAGCCTGGGAGAAGCACCGATTCGACGAGGATCTAACCGGTCTCGAGGACATGGAACTCGCCCAACGGCTGCTTCGCGCGGGCGGCAGGATTGCCTATGTCGCCGAAGCTGGCGTCGTACATCATCACAGCGAAAGCTGGCCGCAGGTGCGGCGACGTTTCGAACGGGAGGCCATCGCCCTGCAGAAGATCATGCCGCAAGTGCATATCAATCCATTCGACGTTCTGCGCTATGTCGTCACCAGCGTGTGCAAGGATCTGCGGGCGGCGCGGCGTGAAGGTGCCCGCAAGAGAAATCTGGTCGACATCGTCAGCTATCGCTGCAATCAGTACGTCGGTTCCTGGAAAGGCAACCATCAACACCGAAAACTCTCGCACGTCGAGAAGGAAATGTATTTCTTCCCCCATTGACCACGACTAACGAATTCCTCATGACCACGAAGCCACACATCGTTGCCCTCTTGCCCATGAAGGCCAACAGTGAGCGCGTCCAGGGCAAGAATTTCCGGGATTTCTGCGGCAAGCCGCTCTTTCGCTGGATACTGGATACGCTCCTCGCGGTCGAAGAGATCGACCGGATCATCATCAACACCGATGCCCGCCAGATCCTCGCGAGCAACGGCTTGAACGATGACAGCCGCGTCACGATTCGGGACCGCAGGCCGGAGATCTGTGGCGATTTCGTCAGCATGAACCTGGTACTGGCTGATGATGTGGCCAATATCCCCGCCGATATCTACCTGATGACGCACACGACCAACCCGCTGTTGAGTGCCGATACCATTCGCGGCGCGATCAAGGCGTTCGAAGAGGCTCGAGCCACAGGTACGGCCGATTCGCTGTTCACCGTAGACCGGATGCAAACTCGCTTCTATCGTGCGGACTGCACTCCCGTCAATCACGACCCCGACAATCTGATCCGAACTCAGGATCTCGAGCCGTGGTTCGAGGAGAATTCCAACCTCTATCTCTTCACCGGAGAAAGCTTCGCCCGGACTAGCGCGCGCATTGGCAGGAAGCCCATGATGTACGAAGGTTCGCGCTTCGAGTCGATCGACATCGACGATCAGCAGGATTGGGATTTTGCTGTCATCGCCGCCCGTTACCATGCCGAAATGAAAGGAATCACTCAATGAAAGTCCTCGTCACCTGCCCCCTGATGCTTGGCGTCATGGATCGGTTCTACCCGACATTCGAGCGATATGCCGCGCAGGCAACGGCGCCGGCAGTCGTGCAGCAACTCTCCGAGGATGAACTCGTCAAGCTCGTGCCACAACACGATGGCTGGATCATCGGCGACGACCCGTGTACCCGTCGTGTTCTTGAAGCCGGCAAGGCAGGAAGACTCAAGGCGGCCGTCAAGTGGGGAGTGGGTGTCGACAACATCGATTTTGCGGCCTGCGAAGACCTCGGCATTCCGATCACCAATACGCCCGGGCTCTTTGGCGCGGAGGTCGGTGACACGGCGATGGGCTACGTGATCGCCTTGGCACGCGAGAGCTTTCAAATCGACCGGGGCGTCCATCAGGGCGCTTGGCCGAAGCCGACGGGGATCTCGCTCGCGGGCAAGACCGCCGCTCTGGTCGGTTTTGGCGACATCGGCAAGAACACGGCCGCACGTCTTCTCGCGTCCGGTCTGAAAGTCATCGCCTATGATCCGTTCGTCGGCCCCGTGCCGCAACTGCCAACCGTGGAGCGTGCCGAATGGCCCCAGCGCCTGGAGGAAGCCGACTATATCGTCCTGACATGCTCGCTGACGCCCAGTAGCCGGAAGATCATCAACACAGATTCTCTTTCGCGAGGAAAGCAAGGAGTGCGCATCGTCAATGTCAGCCGCGGCCAAGTGATCGACCAGACAGCCTTGGCAGCCTCCCTTGCTTCGGGCAAGGTCTATTCGGCAGCTCTCGACGTTTTTGAAGTCGAACCGCTGGAGATGGACTCACCATTGAGGGAGCACCCAAGAGTCGTATTCGGCTCGCACAACGCTTCGAATACGATCGAAGCAGTGACTCGCGGCAGTGAAACGGCAATCCGCAAGCTAATGGCCTTCCTCGGCTCGGCGCCAGTGGATGGCAGCGATTGACTGCATGCGTCATGCCTACCAAGCTGACACGCTCTGGCAAGACGCCAGGCTTCTGAACTGCCCATCCATCTCCAAATCGCCATGAAGAAAACTGCGCCTACCACCAAGACGACCCTGATTACGGGCGCTGCGGGGGGTATTGGCCATGCTCTGGTAGAAGTCTTCCATGCTGCCGGATTCCGGGTCATTGCCAGTGACAAGTGTCCAAGGCCGGCCGACTTGGCGTGTCATCACTATCTGCAGGCTGACCTGCTGGACCTCGTCGAAAATGAAGTCCACGCGAGGGACACAATCGCTGAACTGCGCTCGGTGTTGAAGGAGGATGGCCTCAACGCCCTCATCAACAATGCCGCCGTCCAAATCCTGGGAGGTGCAGAAAGTTTGGGCCGCGAAGACTGGCGGACGACCCTCAACGTGAATCTGCTCGCGCCGTTCTTGCTTACCCAGGCGCTGCTCCCTGCGCTAGAGTCCGTCAGAGGTAGCGTCATCAACATCGGCAGCATTCACGCGCGCCTTACGAAGAGTAATTTCGTCGCGTACGCGACCAGCAAGGCGGCACTGGCAGGAATGACTCGGGCCTTGGCCGTCGACCTTGGCCCACGCATTCGCGTCAACGCGATTGAGCCGGCGGCAGTGGAAACGGAGATGCTCATGGCCGGGTTCTTGGGAAGACCGGATAGCTACCATCAACTCGTTGGCTGTCATCCGCAACAGCGGATCGGCCGTCCTGATGAAGTTGCACATCTCGCGCTGGCGATCGTCGATGGTGGCATGGACTTCCTACATGGCGCTTGCGTTGCACTCGATGGGGCAGTCGGTAACTGTCTGCACGATCCAGGTTGAGTTCCGGAAGGCGGCTGGTCCGGTGTTGCCGAAGAGGAAGAAGACGGCGCGTATCTCTGGCGAAGAGTAGTCAGGCACAAGCCCCTGAGAAAGGCCGTCATCCTGATGATTCGCATGCCACAGTTATGGAATTGGCAGACGACCTGACAGACGCGGACCGATGCACCTGAACACACATGACCGGTTCCAGACGAACGACGGGTGGCTGCGGAAGCTGCCGGCGGAGCTCTTGCTGGCAGTGGCGAAGCGCCTGTTGCACGAAAGCAAGGAGTTGCCGGAACGGCTGAATCAGAACCCGGACAACAGCACGCGTCCTCCGACCAGCCAACCGCCTTGGGCGGAGACAGGTGGCTCGGAGGAACAGCGTGGCGGGGCGGACGAGCGCGGCCCCGCCGACTCCGTCGCGGCGGCGGCGGCGGAAAGCTCTGCGGAAGAGACCGCACAGACCCCACCCCACCGGCCGATGGCCAGCAGCCATCGCATTGGGCGACTACGCCGGCTGTGCAAGGCGCAGCAGATGGATGAGCACTCGGTGCTGCCTAGCGTCGTGCGCGAATTCATCTACGACCGGAGCGTGATCCTGCGTCCCGTCGCCGAGCCCCACTTGCAGCTTTTCAACAACCCTGCGGACCCAGGCGCTGCTGCACCGCGTGACTTCGCACACCATCAGCCAAGGCACACACTCTGTAGAGGGGTGCCGTGCCTTCGCTTTCCTCGCAAGTCTCCTGGAAAGCGGTCGCCGCCCCGGAGCATCCGTCTGGCAGTACCCTCGGCACCGTCTTCGCCGCCGCTCGCAAAGCCTTTTGGATCCCCCCGCTCCTCGCCATCCCCGTCATCCCTGCAAACGGGCAGGGGAGTGAATGATTGCCCGCCGTCCCTTTTTTCCTTGGAGATCACCACTTGAAACGCATATCGATTCTGCTTTCCTGCTTTCGCGCCGATGATCTGATTGAAGCGTATATTGACGCGCTGCTTCCCAGCCAGATCACTGCGATTGCGAATCTAGTTGCAATTGACTTCCCCTTCTCCCACAATAATCCAGTACATGTCGAGAAAGTCTTGCGTCGATACCCCGACCTGACCTTAATAAGAAAGCACCACAACGTTTCCCTCTATGACGCATGGAACCAAGCCGTCGGATTGGCTGAGACGGATTATGTATCCAACCTGAACCTCGATGACCGCGTTGCACCACACTATTACGCTCTCGCCGCCGAATCCCTAGATCTGCAGCAAGCCGATGTTTTCTCCTCGCAGTCGATCACCACCAGCACCATCGGTGAGTGGTCGGCCGGCTCGACACCACAGCAACATCTCCCCTCTGAGCGGTTCGATGGCTCCTCCATCATGCACTACCACTTGGAGGACCTTGTTTTTTCTTCCGGCGGTCGCGTTCAGAAGCGCAATCTGCCCCACTGCGCCCCAGTGTGGCGACGTTCTCTCCACGGCGCGCTTGGATGGTTCGACAGCAGAGCATACGACTTTTGCGCCGATTTTGAGTTCTGGTTGCGAGTAGCAGCCGCAGATAAAGCAATGCTTCTACACCGCGATCCACTTACTCTGTTCTATTGCGCGAAGGGGACTGCCTCCGACAGGCTTATGCACTTGGAGACGGCGGCAGTCGTCGACCGTTGGCGCCCTGCTTGGCCTCCTTCTGCCTACCGGCCGACTCACTTGGGCGAACAACATGACCTGCTTCACTACTGCCTAAATCTCAACGCCATCTTTAGCTCCCCTCTCTACTATTCTCACCTTGGTGAATTGCACTTGATCGATCCTCGTCTCGAAGACATCCTGCATCACGAAAATGGACAATCATCACCCGAGCAGCTTCCCCAGACCCCTCTCATTTCCGTTATAATGCCGGTTTTCAACGCAGTTGGCTACATCCACGATGCTGTCGACTCTGTGTTCTCTCAGGGTATCGACGACATTGAATTGCTCCTCATCGACGACTCCAGTACCGATGGCTCTCTAGCCCTCGCACGCCAGTTGGCAGGTCGCAACGACCGAATCCGCGTGTTGCAGAACAACCGTCTGAAAGGGGTTTCAGGCGCCAGAAATACGGGCTTGGCCAATGCCTCGGGCAAGTATATCGCGTTCCTTGATGCCGATGACCAGTACGCAGACGGCGCGTTAATGGCTCGTCTGGATTACCTTCTGACTCACCCGGGTGCCCAGTTGGTCCACGGGCCGGCTCGGCTCGTGGACGAGCAGAACAACGATCTCGCGGCACCCATATCCATACCCAGGGACGTCACCTTTGCTGACGCCTTCACCAATCCCACACATCTCAACACCGTTCTTGGCGCCCAGACGCTCCTACGCGCCTTTGCCTTTCGCGAGGGGATGACCAACGGCGAGGATTGGCTCTATTTTGCGCAACTCTTGCGAAGCGGCGCAGTGTCTCACTATGTGGAAGCCGGCGGTGCTACCTATAGAATACATGGCGCTTCAACAGTCTTGCAGAACATGGAGAGACACGAGAACCTCGTCCGCGAAGTCATCGACTGGGTCTATTCCGATGTTCCCGATACCCCAGACAGCCAGGTTGCCCCCCAATATCGGCTGGGCTTGGCCACACCACCAGCTTGTACGGTCCGGTGTCGGCGGGACTTTTCCCTATTTCTGTGGGGCCTTTTAGACAGCAATTTGTCACTCTGCAGGCGGCTCTTGGACAAACCGGAGTTCCTTGACTTCCTCCGCGCTCTGAACGTCTCCAGCATCCCTGCTTCGCTACGAACACCGTTTTCTCGCAAATATCGCGTCCCCATAGAGCGCGCTTCATCTGCCTTATCCATAGAGAGAAAGCGGGAAGTCTCAAGTACATGCATCGCGCTCAATCTCGCGACGCTCGCCCCAACTCTCTACGAAGCCATTGCTCGAACACTTTTCTTGAGCTCGCCATCCATAGTGGACACTCCGTATCTCACCCTTCCAGCAGAAGCGATCACTCCTCAGGCCGCTGATACCTTATATCCTGACATCTTCCCGCAAAGAATCGCTGTAGTGATGGGCAATGGCCCCTCTGCAGGACTTGTGGACTTTTCGTTGCTCAAGCTAGGTCATATTTCATCCGTTGGCATGAACGCGGCCTACCGATACTGGGACCGCATCGACTTCCGCCCCGATTACTACATTTGCATGGATACCGTAGTTATCCGCTCACACGCAAAGCGTATTGTTGAGCTGGTCACAGAGGGACGCATCAAGAGGTTTTTCCTCCGCGACGACCTGAAGGAGCTACATCCAGATTTGACCAACCACCCACGAATTCTCTGGTTTACCCAGGCTCGGGAGTTAGGGGGGCTGTTCGCCACCAACTTCATCACCACTGGCAGCTGGGCGATCCGTTGGATGATCCACCAGGGCATGGCGCTGATCGGCACCATTGGGATTGACGCCAACTATGTAGAGTTGCTACCGGAAGCAGTGCGTGTCGGCCAAGAGGGCGACCTAAGACTCAGGGTCGCGAAGACACCCACTTTCAACCCGAACTATTTTTTCAGTGACTATCAACTTGAAGGTGACGAGTACAACGTTCCGAACGACCCGAGCTACCGCAAGAATATGGGCGGCCTCGTCCACGTTGATGCCCTACGAAAGGTTGCCGAGGACTTGACTACCTATGAGGCTCCTGCTCGAGTGATCGACTGCAGCCCGATTAGCAGTCACGGTGTGTTTCCGAAGTACTCCTTAAGCACCTTCCTTGACAGAACGCGCCTGAAATTGGTTACGAGTTTTCGCGCGACAGGGGAACCAGCCTCTTTGCTCAACTACATTCGAGTTTTGGAGGCGAACTGTGCCAATCCATTTATCGGTGTCGTCAGTTTGCTTTTGGAAGGTACCCTGCAGGATCTCGAGCAGCAAATTGACGAAGAGGCGTCTCAAAGCTTGCGGTCCCTAACAGCAGCTGGCAAATTGGCTCTCAACTTGATCGTGGGTAGACCGACTTACAAGCAAATCCTGGACCACGCCAACACACTAGGACAAGGTATGGTCGCCGTCCTTAACGCGGATATTCTGGTTACTGCAGATGCGGCCCAGAAACTCGTTTTGGATCGATTTCCACTCAAGAATCAAATCTATGCTTTGACGCGTTGGAATCGAACTGACGCCGGTGATTTTGTACAAGCGATGAAGTCGAGTCCGCCGTGGTCCCAACTTGCTCCCGAGGAGCTCGGCAGTAACGAACGGAACTTTTTCTCATATGACTGTTACGTATATGAAGCGCCACTGTACGTACCTGAGGCTTTGGATACCGTATTGATTGGCAGCTATGGATGTGATACCGCCATCGCTGCCATCTTCAGGGCCGCCGGTTTTTCGGTAGCCAACCCTTGTTTGGAGATCAAGTGCATACATATCGATGAAATTCAACGGACATATGACGGTGAGAGCGGTCAGGCTGATCTGGCAAGGAACGTCCTCGCTGTCGACCAGCAGTTGCTGCGGCGTTACCGCAAGGGCAGCATTCCGCCTTCCGAGTCGCTGGCATTTCCAGCTCTCCGTCGGAATACTGCTTGGCTGGGTGGACCCAAGACGCGGGATGTTTCGCACTCGCTTTTCCGAGCTCTCGGTGCAACGCCGTGGATCTCCTTGGGGGAGATAGCCTCCTGCCCTCACTTGAAGATCGCGGTGAGCGACGGCGATCTCAACTCCGAGGCGGAGGCAATCCTCGACCTTCCAAGGAGAGTGTCTGAAGACAACGTCTTTATCGAATGGGAGTTGGCTGGATTCTCGCAAGCGATACACATTTCGGACATTTTAGTGGCGCACGAGCAATTCAAGTCTGTGGGCCTGTTGCTCTACCACTATCAGTGGCAGGCCATGATCCATTTGGATCATTCGCCGGATGATGTCAAGACGTCTTTCAACGAGTTGATGCTCTTGGTTCGGGATGTGCTACATCCGCCATGTTTCCTTGCTGGGCATCCTGGTGCCCCGAGCGGTAGTGATAGCAGAGTGACTTTGAACCCTGGCATCGTTGTTGGTGATCGATTTAGACGATTGGGCCCTACTCGCTGGGCGTTCGATATCCGGAAGGCGGACAGCGGTCGTTATTGGCAAGCGGTTGTAACCCAGAGCATTTACTCGGGCGATGGCTACGTGGCATGTCTCTTGCTCTCATCGGATGTTTCGATTGACGTTCGGGTGAGCGTAGCAAGAAATGGGGGAAGTCCGTATGAAGGCACTTCAGAGTTGGTGGCCCTACGTTCTGGCAGAAGTCCTGTGGAGGTGCTATGCAAACACATTTTCACAAGCCGCCACTTCGGTCTCAAGGTTCAACTTGAACCAGTAGTTGCCGATGCCCTTTCGGCTGAACTCGAAGTTCAACTGCTGTTTCTAGCGCAATGCACGAGTGGGGAACGAGTCGTTACTTGTGGCGGGGGAACGGTGATTGGGCCCTTTTTGCGCGCAAGAGGGGCTTGTTGTGACG
>Ga0058868_1035309_pt1 | contig 12311 bp, 14 predicted proteins | sample TNRReaAerobicRNA_2_FD_59631 | JGI IMG/M metagenome (GOLD analysis project Ga0058868, IMG submission 59631) | Wastewater treatment Type I Accumulibacter community from EBPR Bioreactor in Madison, WI, USA - TNR Reactor, Time F- 52min-Aerobic_ RNA... | ecosystem: Engineered > Bioreactor > EBPR >...
GACGCACGATCTGGAAATGGCAAACAACGCTGGCGTTTCCTGCGTGGCCGTGGCTTATGGCGCGCATCCGGCAGCTGCGCTGGCTGAGCAGCGGCCGCTGGCTCTCATGCAGGGACTGGAGGAACTGTCCGAATGGCTGCGAACGCACGCCTGATCTGTCTCGCCGCCGATCTGGCTGACGGTGGTCCGGGGGTCCGCTTTACCGTTGACTGGCGCGGCACGGAAGAAGCTGCGTTTGCGGTGCGTTTTCAGGGTCGCGCGTTTGCTTACCTCAATCGCTGTGGGCATGTTCCGGTCGAACTTGACTGGCAGCAGAACGAGTTCTTCGATGATTCCAAGTTATACTTGATGTGCGCGACACATGGCGCGATTTACTCGCCGCAGGACGGCCGCTGTCTGGGGGGTCGCTGTAACGGCAGAGGCCTGACGCCGCTACCCGTCGAAGAACGTGATGGCGAGATTTATTTTACCCCGAGCGAGCAGATATCTTGAGTACCACTGAAAACGAACCACCCTGGGAACGGCAGTTGCTGGAAAAGGTCGCCTTCGCGGCGTTGCGGGAGCAGCGGGCAAAGCGGCGGTGGGGCATTTTTTTCAAGCTGGCCGGCTTGTCCTATCTGATTGCGGTGCTGGTCATGGTGGTTGATTGGGGCGGCTCCGAGCAGCTGGCCGACGCCAGGCACACGGCGGTCATTCATCTGCATGGCACGATCGAGGCGCAGGGGGAAGCCAGCGCGCAGAATATCAACAATGCGCTGGAAGAGGCTTTTGCCGACAAGCGGACGGCCGGTGTCATCCTGCGGGTCAACAGCCCCGGTGGCAGTCCGGTCCAGGCAGGCATTGTCCATGACGAGATTCGTCGGCTGCGTACCAAGCACCCTCAGATACCGCTTTATGCCGTGGTCGAGGATGTCTGCGCTTCCGGCGGCTACTACATCGCCGCTGCCGCGGACAAGATCTTCGTCGACAAGGCGAGCATCGTCGGTTCGATTGGCGTCTTGATGGACGCTTTCGGCTTTACCGGGACAATGGAGAAGCTCGGCATAGAGCGTCGGCTACTGACTGCCGGCGACAACAAGGGCTTCCTCGACCCGTTCTCGCCCCAGGACGCGAAGCAGAAGGCGCACGCCCAAGTCTTGCTGCGCGAGATCCATGAGCAGTTCATCGACGTCGTTCGGCGCGGGCGCGGGGACAGGCTGAAGGATACGCCGGAGTTGTTCAGTGGCCTGATGTGGACCGGCAGTCAGAGTGTTGGCCTGGGTCTTGCCGATGGTCTTGGTACGGTGGGCTCGGTGGCGCGCGACGTGATCAAGGCCGACAGGATCGTCGAATTCACGATCAGGGAGAATATCGCGGAACGTTTTGCCAGGCGTTTCCGTGCCGACTCGACAGAAGGTGTCGTGGGTTCCCTGCTTGGCGCTGGCCGCCTGATGTTTCGTTGATGACCGGTGACGCGACGCGTTCGCTAGGCTTGCAACAGGAAAACCGTCGGTCGGCGGTTGGTCTCCGGTAGCTGCTGGCGCCGCCAGTCGGCAACCGGGCGGGTGGTGATCTGCTCCTCTGCCAGCGTCAGGTCCGTGGCAACACAGATGCGCGTGCCTGGCGCACAGGTGTTGATCAGCGACGCCAGCATTTGGCGGTTGCGGTAGGGCGTTTCGATGAAGATTTGGGTTCGTTGCTGCTGTCGCGATTCCTTCTCCAGTTCTCGCAGGCGCTTTTCCCTTTCCTGCGCTTCGCTTGGCAGGTAGCCGTGAAACGCGAAGCTCTGGCCGTTTAGTCCTGAAGCCATCAAGGCGAGCACGAGCGAGCAGGGGCCGACCATCGGGATGACCTGCACGCCCTCCCGATGGGCCAGCGCAACGAGGGCGGAGCCAGGGTCGGCGACCGCGGGGCAGCCAGCCTCCGAGATCAGCCCGAGGTCGCTTCCGGACAGTGCCGGTGACAACAATTCCGGCAGGACGTTGGCCGGCGTGTGTTCGTTGAGTTCGCGAATCGTGATCTGTTGCAGCGGCGAATCGCAAGGCAGTGCCTTGAGGAAGGCGCGGCCTGTCTTCGCGTTTTCGGCAACGAAGTGCTTGAGCCCGCGGGCCCGCGCAAGAACCGGTTCCGGCAGGCTGCCGAGCAGCGGACTCGGGCCGAGCGGAACCGGGATCAGATAAAGCCTGCCGGCTTTCATGAACGAGTAGCCATCCCAGGCCTACGGCAATGACGGGATTACGGGCACGTTTTCGAGTCGCAGCAGATCGCAGAGCGCGATGAGCGGCAGTCCGATCAGCGCGTTGGGGTCTTCGCCATCGATCCTGGCAATCAAGGCGATTCCCAGGCCCTCCGACTTCGCGCTGCCAGCGCAATTGTAAGGTTGCTCCTGGCGGAGGTAGCTTTCGATTTCAGTGTCCGTCAGGTCGCGGAAGGTTACCAGCGTCGGTACGCCGCGCCGATGTGCCCTGCCACTGCTTGCGTCGAGAAGACACAGACCAGTGAAGAAGTTGACGCGGCGTCCTCGCATCGTCTGCAACTGGCGCACGGCATTTTCGTGCGTTCCCGGTTTGCCAAAAACTTGGCCGTCAAGGCAGGCCACCTGGTCGCTGCCAATGATCAAGGCATCGGGGTGCAAGCTGACGACAGCACGGGCCTTCGCTTCCGAAAGACGCAGTGCACCCGCTTCCGGCTTTTCGTCTGGCAGGAGCGCCTCGTCGACCGCCGGGTTGGCGGCTTCAAAAGGCAAGCCAAGGCGGGCAAGCAATTGCCGTCGGAACGGAGAGGTCGACGCGAGAATCAGTGGCGGTGTGGTCATCTGGGGCAGAAATGCAGCACAAACACATTGGCCAAGCGGAAAAAATCAGGATATACCTTATTTTGAAGCGTCGCTGCTTTGACTTCAAAAGCCGAAAATAATATCATGCGCCCCTTATGTCGCGACGTGTCCTAATAGACAGCCGGAATTTTGGACGTGAAGGAGGTTCGCTGCAAGGCGAATTGCCCATCGCGACGCTGACGCGATTGTCGGATCTGTTGACTGATTCCGCCGGTTGCCTGGCTTTTAGGGTTGCGGGCACGATTGGGACGAGCAAGCGCTCACAGTTGCTGCTTGAGGTCGATGGGGTGCTGGCATTATGTTGCCAGCGCTGTCTTGAGGCGATGGCGTACCGGCTGAAGCTGCGTAGCGTGCTGGAATTCGTCGATAGTGACGGTGATCTGACGCAGGAGGAACTGGAGGACGACTCCAGGGATTTTCTTCCCAATCAGCGAGAACTCGATGTGGCCGTTCTGATCGAGGATGAAATCCTCCTGGCGCTGCCGACCGCGCCGCGTCATGACGACTGCGCGCTGCCGGGCAGTGGGAAAGGGTCGGCGGCAGTGTCACCGTTTTCAGTCCTCGCCGGTTTGCACGGCAAGGCTTAGTGTATTTGATTCTAGGAGTCAGTTATGGCTGTTCAACAGAACAAGAAATCCCCATCCAAGCGTGGTATGCATCGTGCGCATGATTCGCTGCCCGGCGCGCCGCTGGCTGTCGAGCCGACGACTGGCGAGGTTCATTTGCGGCATCATATCAGCCCCTCGGGTTTTTATCGGGGCAAGAAAGTCGTCAAGGGTTCTGGCGAGTGATTTCTCCGGATTGGGCAGGTAGCTTTCCCGAATGGTGAGCTGCCTGCCTTTTCTTTTGTCCGTCAGCCGATGAGCATTACCGTCGCTGTCGACTGCATGGGAGGGGACCACGGGCCCTCCGTGACCGTGCCGGCGGCGCTTGGTTTCGTGCGCGATCATGCCGACGTGCGCGTCATCCTGGTTGGTCTTGCCGAGAGCATTCGGCCTTTTCTTGGCGACGCTGCGGTCGGTCGCGTTGCCGTTCGCCATGCCACGGAAGTGGTCGCCATGGATGAGTCGCCAGCGCTTGCGCTCCGCAGCAAGAAAGACTCTTCGATGCGGGTCGCCATCAATCTGGTCAAGCAGGGCGAGGCGGATGCCTGCGTTTCGGCGGGCAATACCGGCGCGCTGATGGCCATTTCGCGCTTTGTCCTCAAGATGCTGCCCGGCATCGACCGCCCGGCGATCTGCGCAGTTCTGCCGACGCTTGCCGGGCACACGCACGTGCTCGACTTGGGTGCGAACGTCGATTGCAGTCCCGGCCACCTGCTGCAGTTCGGGATCATGGGCGCTTCCCTGGTCTCCGCGATCGAACACCGCGATCGACCAACGGTCGGGATCCTTAACATCGGTGAGGAAGAGATCAAGGGCAATGACGTGGTCAAGCGCGCAGCCGAACTGCTTTGGGACTCCGGCCTGAATTTTGTCGGCAATGTTGAAGGTGACGGACTCTACAAGGGCGAAGCCGACGTCATCGTGTGTGATGGCTTTGTCGGCAATGTCGCGCTGAAGGCTTCGGAAGGACTGGCGCAATTGCTGGCCACTTTCCTGCGCCAGGAATTCCGGCACAGTCTGTTCACCAAGCTGGCCGCCGTGGTAGCCATGCCGGTGCTCAGGCGGTTCAAAAAGCGGGTGGACCATCGGCAGTACAACGGGGCCACCTTGCTCGGCCTGAAGGGCATCGTTGTCAAGAGCCACGGCTCGGCGGATGCTCTGGCCTTTACCTGCGCCCTGCAGCGAGCTGCCGAAGAGGCCCGAAGTGGTGTTCTGGCAAGGATCAGTGAACGGATGGCGCAACAACAACCGCTGCAGGAGATCGCATAGCATGTTCGCCCGAATTACCGGGATCGGCAGTTTTCTGCCCGGTCAGGCCGTCAGCAACGATGACCTCGCGCGTCGCGGCATCGAAACCAGCGACGAGTGGATTACGAGCCGCACCGGCATCAGTTTCCGTCACCTCGCCGAGGACGGCCAGACAGCCAGCGATCTGGGCCTAGAGGCCGGCCGTCGGGCATTGGTGGCCGCAGGACTCGAAGCATCCGATCTCGACCTGATCATCGTCGCGACGTCGACGCCGGATTTCATTTTCCCAAGCACCGCCTGCCTGCTGCAAAGCAAGTTGGGCAATCATGGTGCAACAGCCTTCGACGTCCAGGCGGTGTGCAGCGGTTTCGTTTATGCTCTGGCGATTGCCGACAAGTTTATCCGCTCAGGCAGTCACAAGCGGGCGCTGGTCGTTGGATCCGAGGTGTTTTCTCGCATTCTCGACTGGTCTGATCGTGCCACCTGCGTCCTTTTCGGCGATGGTGCGGGAGCGGTTGTGGTGGAGGCGTCCGAGACACCAGGAATTCTGGCCACTGCTTTGCATGCAGATGGCGCGCACCACGGCATCCTTTCGGTACCGGGCAGCGTTTGCGGCGGGCAGGTGACTGGCGATCCTTTCCTGCGCATGGACGGACAGGCTGTGTTCAAGTTTGCCGTGCGCGTTCTGGCGGAGGTGGGCGAGGAGTGTTGCGAGGCTGCCGGTATTCCTTCTTCGGGCATCGACTGGCTGATTCCGCACCAGGCCAACACTCGCATCCTCGAGGCCACCGCCAGGAGAATGAAGCTGCCGATGGACAAGGTCATCGTGACCGTCGATCGGCACGGCAATACGTCTGCTGCCTCGATCCCGCTAGCTCTCGATGAGGCCGTTCGCGACCAGCGCATTCAGGCCGGGCAGAAGGTCCTGCTCGAAGGCGTTGGCGGCGGTTTCACCTGGGGCGCTGTCCTGTTCGAGTTCTAAAGGGAGTCATCATGGCGTTCGCGTTTGTTTTTCCAGGTCAGGGGTCGCAATCGGCTGGCATGATGGCGGCCTATGGCGACTCTGCGGTTGTTCGAGCCACCTTCGACGAAGCCTCGGCAGTCCTCGGCCAGGACCTGTGGCAATTGCTTGCCGAGGGTCCGGCTGAAACCCTGGCGCAGACGGTCAACACCCAACCGGTGATGCTGACCGCCGGTGTTGCGGTCTATCGCCTGTGGATCGACAGGGGTGGCAAGGTGCCGGCGGTGCTTGCCGGGCACAGCCTTGGCGAGTACTCGGCACTGGTTGCCGCCGGCGTCATTCCCTTCGCGGATGCGGTGCCGCTGGTTCGCCTGCGCGCGGCGGCGATGCAGGAAGCTGTGCCGGCAGGGGCCGGTGCGATGGCGGCCATTCTCGGCCTCGACGACGACAGGATTGCTGACGCCTGTGCCGAAGCCGAGGCCGCCGTTGGCGGCGGCGGGGTCGTTGAACCGGTCAATTTCAATGGGCCCGGGCAGACCGTCATCGCCGGAAGCAAGGCCGCGGTCGAGCGCGCCTGCGAAGCGTGCAAGGCGCGTGGCGCCAAGCGCGCCTTGTTGCTGCCGGTTTCAGCCCCCTTCCACTCCTCGCTGATCCAGCCCGCGGCGGACAAGCTGGCTGCCCGTCTGGCGCAGTTGAGCTTTGCCACGCCGCAGATACCGGTGATCAACAACGCCGACGTGGCCATCGAGTCAGACCCCGAGAGGATCAAGGATGCGCTGGTTCGTCAGGCCTACTCGCCGGTGCGCTGGGTCGAGACGATCCGCAAGATGGCGGCGATGGACATCACGACGGTGGTCGAGTGCGGACCGGGCAAGGTCCTCGCGGGTCTCACCAAGCGCTGTGCCGACGGCCTGACGAGTGTTTCACTGGCTGATCTGGCGTCGATTGAAGCCACCCTTGCCAACCTGGAGCCAGGGCCATGCTGAATGGACAGATTGCACTCGTCACGGGTGCCTCGCGCGGCATCGGTCGGGCCATCGCGCTCGAATTGGGCGCGCTTGGTGCCACCGTGATCGGAACGGCCACCAGCCCGGAGGGCGCTGCGAAAATCTCCGCGTTTCTGAGCGATGCGGGGAGCAAGGGCGAGGGCTGCGTGCTCGAAGTGCGCGATGCGACTCAGGTCGATGCGCTGATCCGCCATATCGAGAAAGCCCATGGCGCGGTCACGGTGCTGGTCAACAACGCAGGCATCACGCGCGACAACCTGGCCATGCGTCTGAAGGACGACGATTGGGACACGGTCATCGATACCGACCTGAAGGCTGTTTTCGGGCTGTCCCGGGCGGTCATCCGCGGCATGATGAAAGCGAGGCAGGGTCGGATCATCAATGTCACTTCGGTTGTCGGTCACGCGGGGAACCCGGGTCAGGTGAATTACTGTGCAGCCAAGGCAGGGGTCACCGGCATGAGCCGGGCACTGGCGCGAGAACTGGGCAGTCGCAACATCACGGTCAATTGCGTTGCGCCTGGCTTGATCGATACCGACATGACAAGGGCGCTCGACGACAGACAGAAGGATGCCATGCTGGCGAACGTTCCGCTTGGTCGTCTCGGGTCTCCGCTGGATGTGGCAGCGGCGGTGGCGTTTCTCGCTTCAGCCGGGGCGGCCTATGTCACCGGAACGACGATTCACGTCAACGGTGGCATGTTCATGGGCTGACGAAAGGGCCGGTCCCGTACGGGTGATTGCGGTTGGGTGTGAGAATTGGTAAGTTGCGGGCATTTTGTTAGAATGGCGCGTTTTGTTTTACATTTGAACCTTGGGAAGGAACCTATTGATGGAAAATATTGAGCAGCGTGTCAAGAAGATAGTCGCCGAGCAACTCGGTGTCAATGAGGCGGATATCAAGAATGAGTCATCGTTTGTCGATGATCTGGGAGCTGATTCGCTTGACACGGTCGAACTGGTGATGGCGCTTGAAGAAGAGTTCGAGTGCGAGATCCCTGACGACGAGGCCGAGAAAATCACCACCGTGCAGCAGGCCATCGACTACGTGACCGCTCACAAGAAGTAGTTGGCTGGCCGGAGTCCCTGCAGACAGGTCCGTGTAGTGGTCGTGTCCGGCAGGGAGTGCTGGTGAAAGGGAAGTTCCTGCTCACGCATGTCCTATTCGTCGGAGTTCAAGTTGGCACGTCGCAGAGTCGTCATCACTGGCCTCGGTATCGTTTCTCCCGTCGGTAACTCGGTTACCGAAGCCTGGCAAAACATCCTTGCAGGGCGTTCGGGGATTGGTCCGGTCACGCGTTTCGATGCCTCCAACTTTCCGGTGCGGATTGCCGGAGAAGTGCGGGGTTTCGATGTTGGTCAGTATCTTTCGCTGAAAGAGGCGCGCCGGATGGACGTATTTATCCATTACGGCATGGCGGCAGGGATTGAGGCCATACGGGATGCAGGACTTGACGGGCAGCCGGTGGCCCCGGAGCGGATCGGCGTATCGATCGGTTCAGGGATTGGCGGTCTACCGATGATCGAAAGCACCTGCGACGACTTCGCCGCCGGTGGTGTGCGCAAGGTATCGCCCTTCTTCGTTCCTGGTTCGATCATCAACATGATCTCCGGCAATCTTTCGATCATGTGTGGCTACAAGGGGCCCAATATCTCTCTGGTCAGCGCCTGTTCGACGGGAACGCACAGCATTGGTGATGCCGGGCGTCTGATCGAGTACGGTGACGCCGACATAATGATTGCCGGCGGTGCCGAAGGTTGCGTCTCCCGGCTTGGTCTGGGGGGGTTTTGTGCGCCGCGTGCGCTCTCGACGCGAAACGACGACCCTCAGACGGCAAGCCGCCCCTGGGACCGGGATCGTGACGGCTTTGTGCTCGGTGAAGGTGCGGGTGTGCTGGTGCTTGAGGAGTATGAGCATGCGAAGGCGCGTGGCGCCCGGATCTACTGCGAACTGGCAGGATTTGGCATGAGTGCCGACGCCCACCACATTACCGCGCCGTGCGAGGATGGTGAGGGCGCGGCGCGCTGTATGACCAACGCCCTGCGGAATGCAGGCGTCAATGTGGACAGCGTACAGTACGTCAATGCGCACGGAACCTCGACCCCGCTGGGCGACAAGGCCGAGACGGTTGCCGTCAAGCGCGCTTTTGGCCAGCATGCGTGCAAACTGGTGGTCAATTCAACCAAGTCGATGACCGGCCATCTGTTGGGCGCCGCGGGCGGCATCGAGGCCTTGTTTACGGTGCTGGCGATTCATCATCAGGTTTCGCCACCGACCATCAACATCTTCAATCAGGACGAGTCCTGCGACCTTGACTATTGCGCCAATGAAGCACGTCAGTTGAAGATCGACGTCGGGATCTCGAACTCTTTTGGTTTCGGTGGCACCAACGCTACGGTTGCCTTCAGGCGAATCTAGAACCGCCTCGGGGCGAGGGGCAGGCGCTGGTGGAAATTCCGATTCGTATCGGACTGCGCCGCTCTCGCCTGCTGTCCTGGCTCCTGGTCGTGCTGCATGTTCTGGCTGCCGGCAGTTTGTTCCTGACGCCCTGGCCGGCAGTGGTCAGCTACTCACTGCTGCCGCCTGTTATGCTGTCGGCCTGGCGCACGCTGCAACCTTCGACAATCGTCGGACTGCGCCTGGCCGAGAACGGTGAACTCGGGTTTCTCTCCCCAGATGGTGATTTGCGGTCGGTTACGGTGCAGCCAGACTCGGCAGTTTTTTCCTGGTTGATCGTTCTTCGCGTGCGGGACGTCGGTCAGGGTCGGTTGCACAGTCTTGTGCTATTGCGAGACAGCATGTCGGTAAAGCAGTTCCGTTTGCTGCGCGTATGGCTGCGTTGGCTGGCTAATCCTCAAGCCCACGTCGCGGACGGCGTCTGATCACCGTGTTGCGCGCGCGTGGCAGCGTTTCCGGATAATTGCGGCTGAAATGAAGCCCGCGGCTTTCGTGGCGACTTAGCGCGCAGCGGATGATCAGGTCAGCGGTTACCACCAGGTTGCGCAGTTCGATCAGATCGTGGCTGACCCTGAAGTGCGAATAGAAATCGTCGATCTCGCGCGCCAGCAGGCGGACCCGGTTCTGTGCCCGTTGCAGTCGCTTGGTGGTGCGGACGATGCCGACGTAATCCCACATGAAGCGTCGCAGTTCATCCCAGTTATGAGCGATGACAATCTCCTCGTCGGGGTCGCTGACGCGGCTGGCGTCCCACGCTGGCAGCGGTGGCAGATCGCCTGCAGGCTGTTGCAGGATGTCACTGGCCGCCGCTTCAGCGAATACCAGGCATTCGAGCAACGAGTTGCTGGCCAGGCGATTGGCCCCGTGCAAGCCGGTGCAGGAAGCTTCGCCAGCGACGTAGAGACCCGCGATATCGGTGCGTGCACGCAGGTCGCTGACGACGCCACCACAGGTATAATGCGCGGCCGGGACGACCGGGATCGCCTGGCGGGCAATGTCGATACCCAGTTCGAGGCAGCGCGCCAGAATGTTCGGGAAGTGCTCGGCCAGAAAAGCCGCCGGCTTATGCGAGATGTCGAGATAGACGCAATCCAGCCCGCGCTTCTTCATCTCGAAGTCGATGGCCCGGGCCACCACGTCGCGTGGTGCCAGTTCGCCGCGTGGGTCGTGGCTTGGCATGAAGCGGCTGCCGTCGGGCAGCAGCAGGCGTCCGCCCTCGCCGCGTACCGCCTCGGAGATCAGGAAGGATTTCGCCTGCGGGTGGTAGAGGCAGGTCGGATGAAACTGGATAAATTCCATATTCGCAACCCGGCAGCCGGCACGCCACGCCATCGCGATCCCGTCTCCGGTTGAAGTGTCCGGATTCGTGGTGTAGAGATAGACTTTCCCGGCGCCGCCGGCAGCGATAAGGGTGCTTCTGGCACCCAGCGTCAACACCTCACCGCTGCTACTGTCGAGCACGTAAGCCCCATGACAGCGCTGCTCATTCAGCCCCAGCTTTCCTCCGGTAATCAGATCGACAGCGATGTGGTTTTCCAGGACGGTGATGTTTGGTTGCCGACGAATCAAGCTGGTCAGGGTGTTCTGCACCGCCAGGCCGGTGGTGTCAGCGACGTGGATCACGCGACGCGCGCTGTGACCGCCCTCGCGGGCAAGGTGGTAACCACCTTCGTCACGGGTGAAGGGAACGCCCTGTTCAATGAGCCAGTCGACCGCGCGCCGACCGTTCTCGATGACAAAGCGTGTGGCGCGTGCGTCATTGAGAAAAGCACCAGCGGTGATCGTGTCGCGGATATGGGCCTCGATCGAGTCGCGGTTGTCCAGCACGGCTGCGATACCGCCCTGCGCCCAACTTGACGCACTGTCCTCCAGGGTGCGCTTGCTGATCAGCGCTACCTTGCGGGTTCGCGCAAGCCGTAGTGCCGCCGCTTGTCCGGCCAGGCCGCTGCCAATGATGAGAACGTCGAAACGAAGCGTCAAGCGGAGATCGTCCGGCCAACAAGGGGCTGCAACTATAGCACGGGATGGCGCTGCGGCAAGTCCGGTGCGGCGGACGGAAGTGGGTCGGGGATCCATCCGTGACCGATCGCCAGCCGAAGACCGATCGGCGAGAGCGTGATCCCCCGACTTTTCTGTGCGGGTCCGACAGAGTGGCACCAACCTGGCCTGCTTCAGACCGGCGCTGGTTGGCAATCTGCGCCGCGGTGCAGCGTTTCGACTGAGCTGGAGTGGCAGCCCGGAGCCCGTCGTCGAGCCACTGCTGGCGAACTGATTGTGGCGCCCCGCCGGCAGCCGGCCCAGTGCATGCCCCCCTCCCGCCGGCCGCTGGTCCAGCCGGCGGGCCAAGTCTATACGCCGATTGCCTGCGCAAGCTTTTGCCGGTCCCTTAGCCAGGCGCAAAACTCGCGGCCGATGTCAGGGTGAACTTCCCCGAGGACGACGCTGGCCTGCATCAGGCCGAGCTTGCTGCCGCAGTCGTAGCGTTTGCCGTGATAGCGATAGGCAAGTACCTGTTCGCTGGCTAGTAGTGCAGCAATGCCGTCGGTCAGCTGGATTTCTCCACCAGCACCACGCGGTTGCTCGCGGATTTGGTCAAATACCGCCGGGGTGAGGACGTAGCGGCCGGCGACCGCCAGATTGGAGGGTGCGACGCTCGGGTGCGGTTTCTCGATCAGGCCGTCGATGTTGACCAGATCAGAGGACAGAGGCTTGCCCTTGACGATGCCGTAGCGGTTGGTCTGATTCCTCGGCACTTCCTGCACGGCCAGGATGCTGCACTGGCGCTCGGCGAACAGTTCGGTCATCTGTTGCATGATCGGCGGCTCACCAATCATCAGGTCGTCGGCGAGCAGCACCGCAAAGGGCTCGCCGTGTACCAGCCGTTCGGCGCAGAGAACTGCGTGGCCCAGGCCCAGCGCCCGCGGCTGGCGTACATAGACACAATCCATATCTTCGGGCTTGATCGAATGGACCAGAGCCATCAGTTCATTCTTACCCGCGACGGTGAGTTCGGCCTCGAGTTCGTAGGCGGTATCGAAGTGATCCTCGATGGCGCGCTTGTTGCGGCCGGTGACGAAGATCATTTCCCGGATGCCGGCTGCGTAGGCTTCTTCCACTGCATACTGAATCAGCGGCTTGTCCACCACTGCCAGCATTTCCTTCGGGCTGGCCTTGGTCGCCGGCAGGAAACGCGTGCCGAGACCGGCGACCGGGAAGAC
>Ga0058868_1091437_pt1 | contig 12308 bp, 1 predicted proteins | sample TNRReaAerobicRNA_2_FD_59631 | JGI IMG/M metagenome (GOLD analysis project Ga0058868, IMG submission 59631) | Wastewater treatment Type I Accumulibacter community from EBPR Bioreactor in Madison, WI, USA - TNR Reactor, Time F- 52min-Aerobic_ RNA... | ecosystem: Engineered > Bioreactor > EBPR >...
GGTGATATGATTGTGAACGGGAATTTCAATATGAATGTTGCGAATATTATCAATGGCTCTAAATTTAGACTAAGAGGCAATATCACTACGACAGACACAGCCATAACAGGTACAGCTTCTACTATTATAGAAGGTTCAGGCAATCAGAATATCGGTGGTGCTGGAACTTTGCCAGGCAATGGAACAAATGAAGTGGTTGTGAATAAGCCTAGTGGTAGTTTAAATCTGACAAGCAATTTAAGCCTGTCAAACACCGGGCAAGATCTAAGAATTGTAAAAGGCGACCTAGCATTAAATGGTTTTAATCTAACCGTTCGTGATAATTTGAGAGTATTTGACAAGCTTATTCTTAAAGGTAGCGAAACCATTACAGTCAATTTGCTAACAACCCCAGCCATCACTAACCCAAATTTTACAATCAGCGGCACATCTTCAACGATTGAATATACGGATTCCGCAGTTGTTGCAAACATCACAAAACTATCAAAAACATTCAACAACTTAACCTTAGGTGCTGGCAAAACCCACGAAGTCGCAACTGGTGCGGGTAATGGAATTGCCATCAATGGAACATTCAGCTCAAATGGTTCATCTGTAAGCCGCTCTGTATTAAGAAGTCTAGCCAATGCTTCCTCTGCTTGGCAGTTAAATTTAGTTGGCACTTCTGCCCTAGCTAACAAAGTAGATGTGAAATATAGCGATGCAAGTTTAGGGCCTGAAGTTTCTGCTATCGACTCTATTGATTCTGGTAATAATATCAATTGGAATTTTTCTTCCCTTGCCGTTACAGGTGTTACAAGCGCACTTGCAAATGGTTCTTATAAACAAGGGGATTCTGTTGCGATACAAGTAATTTTTAGCGATGTTGTTCTTGTTACAGGTAGCCCAACTCTAACCCTAGAAACCGGAACAACCGATAGGGTTGCAACTTACACAAGTGGCAGTAATTCCTCAGCCCTTGTTTTTACCTATATTGTTCAAATCGGGGATGTTTCCTCTGATCTTGATTATGTAAGCACTAGCGCCTTAAGTTTAAATGGCGGTACTATTAAGGGTGTATCAAATGCAGATGCGGTTTTAACTTTAGCAAACCCAGGTGCTTCAGGGTCTTTAGGGTTTAATAAAAATCTAGTAATTTATACCTTTGTGGCAACGGCTCAATCGGTAAGTTTAAATGAAGATGCTAGCCTTTCTATTGCCTTATCTAGTAATTATGCCGGTATTAATGCTGTAAATTATAGCATCGTTACGGCGCCTGCTCATGGTTCTTTGGTGTTGCAAAGCGGTTCGACCTATCTTTATACCCCTTCTGCTAACTACAATGGTTCTGATTCTTTTGTGTTTAAAGCAAGTGATGGTGCAGATAGTTTACCAGCTACCGTAAACATAACCGTTACGCCAGTGAATGATGCCCCCGTTGCAAACAATCAAACCATCACGGTTACCTACAATACAGCAAACCCGCTAACTTTAAATAATAGCGATGCAGAAGGAAGCCCATTAACCTATGTGATCGGAACTCAACCCACAAATGGCGCTTTGACAATTGATGGTTATAGCGTTAGCTATCAGCCAAACACAAATTATTATGGAATCGATTCATTTACTTATCATGTAAGCGATGGTCAATTGAGTAGCGCTGTTGTAACAGTAACGCTAAGAGTGGATGATGCCTATGAGCCAAATGACATAGCCGTTAACGCCATAGATATTACGCCACTACTAAATGCTGGTAATGATGTTTTGAATATAGCAGACCTAATGATTTTGCCAGGCAATGATGATTGGTTTAAATTCACAGTAACAGAAAGATCAGAAATTGATCTATGGTTTTACTTTACCCCAGGTAACAGTGTTTATGACTTAGATGTGTATTTGTACAACAGTAGTTTGGTACAGATAAATGCAGGGGAATCAGGTACTCCCAATGAAAACATTGTAAATAATGATTTGGCGATTGGTACTTATTATATCAAAGTGATGGGCTGGGCGGGCTCAAGTAATAAATACCAAATGCAATTAACCCGCACCACCTACGACCCAGATGACCGTTATGAAGAAAATGATTCTATTGAAACCGCTAGCGATCTAACGATAGATTTAATCAATGCCGATGGTCAATTGTTTGTGAACAATTTAAATGTTATTGCAAATGATAATGATTATTACCAAGTAACCTTATTATCGAGCTCAAGTTTAATCGTTTCGACATCGTTTGTACACGCAAATGGTAACCTAGCATTAGAAATACTAGATAGCACAGGGGCGGTTCTTGGTGCTTCTAATACCACTACAAATACAGAACAAGTAACGCTAAATTCACTAGCCTCTGGCAATTATTATATCCGAGTGTATGGGGTAGGGGCAGCGCAAAATGATTATAGCATGATCATACAAGCATCTGCCTATATTCATGAAGATGACTTTGAACCAAATGAAACCAAAGGTGCAGCAATTGATATTACTTCTTATATTGTCAATGGTAGTTTGCAGATTTCGAACCTTAGATTAAATGCCTTCAATGTTGACTGGTTTAAATTCACAGTTACCGAGGCTGCACCAGCTGTAATCAATATTCTTTTTACCCCTGGTCATGGGGAATTTGACTTGGATGTTAGTTTAGAAAACGCAGGTGGCACCATCTTAGCAGTAGGTGAAACAGGTACCCCAAATGAAACAATGAGTTTAAATTTAAGTGCTGGTACCTATTACTTAAAAGTTTATGGTTGGTCGAATGCTCACAATAATTACGCTCTTAATATGGTATTTGATTACCCAGGTAATCAAGTGCCATTGGCCTTTAATCAAAATATCGCTGTATTTGAAGATCATTCCATGGCGATTACTCTAACAGGCCAAGACCCAGAAAGTCAACCCATAACCTATTCTGTAGAAACACTACCCGCACACGGTACGCTTGTAGGTACAGGGGCAAATCAAGTGTATACCCCGGCTAGTAATTATTTCGGGTCGGATTCCTTCACCTTTACAGTTTCCGATGGCTCTGCTATAAGTAACACCGCAACAGTCAATATTACCGTAATACCAGTGAATGATGCCCCTGTAGCCATTACCGATTCATTAATTGCAACCACTCTATCTGAAAATGGGGTTTACACAAGTATTCCTGCACTCTTTGATGTACTTGCAAATGATACCGATATAGAAAATAACACTCTAACAATCACTCATGTTACAACACCTCTAAATGGTGTTGCTGTAATTCAAGATAATAAGATTTTATACACAACCAACCTTGCCTATGTTGGGCCAGATTCTTTTACCTACACCATATCAGATGGGCAGGCTAGCGCATCGGTTGCAGTTTCTATCACGGTAAACCTGTTAACGGTTGATTATTTCCCTCCTGTTGTGTTAAATGTTACGATACCAAGCTCTCAGACAACCTATACTTTGAATGAAGTAATTGATATTATGATTCAATTTGATAGTGCTGTGACGGTAACAGGTCTGCCACAATTAGCGTTAAATTTTAGCAGTGGCGTGAAATATGCCGTTTACTCAAGCGGTAGCACAACCGATCAAATCCATTTTACCTACACCGTAGAATCGGGTGATTTTGCTTCGCCACTAAATTATGTCGATGTGAATTCCCTTACCCTAAACGGCGGCACGATGGTAAACACTTATAGTAGCAGTATTGAAGCAAATCTAGAGCTTCCTGCAACAACATCGCCAGACTCGCTATTGTCAGAAAATGTTACGGTTGATGCTACGGTTAGCACTCCAACTTTAGCCATCAATATACCAGGGGGTACCTATAACAATTTCAAAGAGGTGACATTTACACCGCAAAACTTCACAGGCGGTACTTTAAGAGTTTATTACACCACCAACGGAACCACCCCTACCACAGCCAGCTCATTTGTTGATAGCTCGAACCAGTTTAAATTGTTAGTCAATGCCAATATGACTTTAAATGCATTTGCAAATAACGGAATTGTTTCGTCTTCTATAATCTCAGAAGGTTATATTTTCAAACCAATTAAGCTCAAAAGAATTGCTTCACCACTTATAGGAGTCAATGAGCAATGTTTTAACCCACAAATACCCCCTGAGTTGTATATTGGTTATGATGACGACGAACACTTAACAAGAATGTTTGAAGTTGTATTTGAGTTATCTGATATTGAAGAAACGGGAACTGCTATCATTGCTAGTGGCGCCTATTCTCTTGGCTCAAAACCTGTTGTAAAAGGGCAAGTAACGAATGTAAATGCATTTATTTCACAATTAAACGGGCCTTCGATAATTGAGTGCTTCAAAGATGATCCAACGCATCTACAAAATAAAGGGTTATTTAATTTGGTGGTAGATAGAGTAAACACCTATGGGGAATCGATAGTATTGGCTGGTCAAGTTAATGGTCACACAAACTGCGAAGGTGCTATGAATAATTATACCCTTTTAGTAACTGGTACTGCAACTGTAACAAATATGATTAGCGATTTTGACAAGGTTTTTACTATTCATTCTGGCACTTCAGCACCTGAGTATGAGGTTAATGCCTATTCATGGTATTATCATAAATACAATGAATCATCTAGTAGCCCTTTAATTCCTGAATTTTATTTTTTCCGATTTGCTTTTGATAAGGCAGGTAATGCGAAGATACTTTTGAACACTGAATATAAAAACCAAGAAATTGATCTTACAATGCGCGGTTTTGTTGAATGGGATCATGCGAATGGCCATTTTGATATATCGTCTTATTATTTAGATTTTCAAGGTATTGAACATACAGGCCCAACAGGAAGTGCGGATTCCTGTAGCATTGAATATGAGCTTATTAGAGTGAGGCAAGAGCTTCAAACTTTGATGGTTAATACTGGCGAGATGAGCCAGATTCTTTTCGCTTGGTTAATTCTTGAAGGCTCTGCAACAACTACCTCAGAAGCATTTTTCTTTGGTAATTCCTGTGATGTAACATCTGAAGTTGGACCAACAATTACACCAGGCGAATTGACTAGTATTGAGTTTAAATGTGATAAGATAAAAGTAAGCTACATTGCAAATGACAATTATGATATGCAGACTTTTGATCCTGGCTCAATTAGACTAGAAGAGTATCCTGACAGGCTTCCTGTATTAGCAGGCCCAAATTTTGTGTTATTTGATGTGCTAGAAAGGGAATATTATGAAAATCAAACAATAACTGCGAAAGCAGAACAATATGTGCAATGTCTAAACATCCAACCTAGAATAACTGAGCAGGTCGAGGTTGGGTTTATAGAGAAGCTAGAATTTGCAAAATGCGGGATTGATTTTGATTATAAAGCTAATATTGCAGGCTCAAGTTCAGATTTGCCAGTATATATTGCAATTCAATACCCTGATAAAATCGAGATTGACTTAGAAAGTATTAAAACAGCTTATACCAAATCTGAGAACACAGTTGTGATTCAAGTCTATAAGTTACAAGACTCTGTTTCTATTAGTTTTTCAATTGTTAGTGGCGAAACGCTTTACTCTACAGATGCTGTCACCGTTACAATCTTGCTACCTTGTTGTAGTAACAGCCAAAAAGCCGAATATACAGATGGCACTTGTGCCGTGAAAAAGGAGAAGGCTACACCGAATTTAACTTCCCCTAAAACAGAAGCAGCCAACCCTGATTGTGATTGTAATCCCAACGATCCAACAGCTAGCTTTAGTACAGAATCAAGTAAAAAAAGTAAGGCAAAGAATTATAAAATACTGCAATCTGCACCTGGCTCTACACCTACTTATACGCCGCCTGTTTGTTTAGCGACAACTGCCTTAGGTACAGTTCCAATCTTGACAAAAAACAAACCAGTGGCAAGTATTATGAGTGATGAATTTAATCGCGTGATATTCGTTGCCTATGTGGATAACAGCAGTATAAGTTATGATTATGATGATATTAATCAAATTTTATATGAAACAAATGAGGTTGGTGCCGTCATAAAATATGAGTATGATTCAACTTTTACCAAGGTAATCAAAAGAACCGCCCAAGATTCAGGTGATGGTTTTAGGTATGTATATTACCCAAATGGGGAAGTCGAAAAAATTATAACAGTTAAAAACAATGTAGAGTTGTATTTTAAATCATTTGAATATGACGCGAATAAGAAGTTAACCAAGAAAACGGAAAACGATGGCACTTTTGAAACATGGGATTTCACAAATAATGTTGAAACTCATACCGACAAATTTGGCAATGTCACTATAAAGACATACGATTCAGATAAAAGGTTAATTTCCAGCGTCAGCCCTCGTGGCTCTGTTGTTTATACATACATTGGTTTTGGTTCGATAGAAACAATGACCAAATATAACCCTGAAAATCAAGTTGTATTTTTTCAGAAATATATTTATTCCGCAGATGCCTTTGCTAGACTAACTGGGGTGGAATATCGTTTATCAACAAATTTGGCGGAAGCCCCATATTACACCGAAACATATGATAATAATGGGATGGTAACAACCACTAATTTCTTAAAAGAAGGCGTAGTTCAAACCTTGCCAGGGGTTACCTATGAATACAATAGCGCAGGAAATGTCATCAAAGCAACAGCACCTGATGGCGGTGAAACATCCTACACTTACAGCACTTTGCCAGGCACAGAAGACTTGGTTGCGTCTGAAACAAATGCATTAAGTCATACGATCTATCATGAATATAATTCCATGAGAAGAAAAATAAAAGTGTATGGTGCAACAACGAGACCAGGTGTGTCAACCTATTATGATAATGGCACTTTAGCCACATTTGAATGCAAACAATTTAACCCTCTGACTCAAACTTTTGGTGTTACCCATTACAAAGAAATATATACTTATTCCGACACTCTTCTTTTAACAAAAACCATTCAAAATGCAACTGGCACAGCTTCCATCGTCGAAAGCAACACCTACGACTTTTTGGGTAGACGCGAAACTCAAACGGATGCGAATGGTATCGTCACTAAATTTTTCTATAACTCCATGGATAACATTACGCAGGAAATCCGTGATTATGGTACAAGCCCTAATAATTTAAATATCAACACAACTTACACATATAATAGCAAAGGCCAACAAGAAACCGTCAATCACGAAGGCAAAATCACCAAAACGGTTTATGATTCTTTCGGGCGCACAACTTCAACTATCCAAGACCCAACGCCAGGACAAAATATCACTCAAGTCAGCTACACCTACGATTCGCAATGGCGCCAAAAAACAGTCACGGATGCAATGGGCAATATAACCACTTACAATTACAATCAGCTAGGCCAACAATACCAAACAGTCAATGCTTTAGGTGTTATTTCTGAGTCAGTTTTTGATGGCGCAGGCAATATCATTCGTAGAATTGAAGACAAGGGAATAGGCAAGCTAAATGCCACCACGGAATTCTTTTTTGACAACCAAGGGCGCCAATTTAAAACGGTTTCTGCAGTTGGTCAATCTTACCAAAGAGAAGACCGTGTAGAATTCGATTTAAATGGCAATGTCACAAAACAAATCGAAGATTACGGAATAGGCAAATTAAACCGCACTACCGTTTTTGAATTTGATTCTTTGGGCAACCAAATCAAGATAACTCTAGACCCTGATGCACCATCATATGTTGGTTTGAAAATCATCAATCAGTCTTTTTACAACGAGATTGGGCAAATGGAAACTTCAACGGCACCTAATGGTTTGGTAACAAGATATAATTACAATTATTTAGGTAGATTAGCCTCAACAATTGTTGACCCAACTGGCGAGGCATATACTAATACCACAGAGTTTGATAACAATGGAAATGTGAAGAAAACCATTGATACGGGTGGCTTGATCATTACATTTGCCTATGATGCATTATCTAGATTAGGTACTCAAACCGTTGATGACACCCCAACTGGTAAAAAGATTACTAGCCTGACCTTCTATAACCGTGATGGAAGTGTTGATAGAACAATCAACCCCGAAGGTGTCGTAACAAAAAATAATTACAATATTTTAGGGCAAAGAGAAAATACGATTGTTGATTTTGGTGTAACAAATATTACCACTCAATTTGAATATAATTTAATGGGCTACATCACAACAATTATTGACCCATTAACAAAAACAGCTACCAGAGGTTATGATGCGCTCCACAGATCAATTGCCTCAACGGATGCAAAAGGCAACATTTCTAGAGTCATTTATGATAACCTCAACCGACCAGTAACTTCAATAGATGCATTGGGTATCAAAAAAATAACAAATTTTAATTTACTTGGACAGTTGGTTTCGGAAGTTATCGACCCAACAGGGTTAAATCAAGTAACAAGTGTTGAAAGAGATTCGTTAGGACGAGTGACAAAGGTAATCAAGCCAAATGGAATCAATGAAGCAATGGAATACGATTTAGCCGATAGGGTAACAAAAAATATTCAAGACCCTTCTGGTTTAAATATTATTACGCAATATCAAAACAATAGCATGAATCAAGTTACAAAAATTATTGATTCGAATTTAAAAGAAACGAATTATACCTACAATCTTTTTAATCAATTAACTTCTGAAACCTATGCGGACGCAGGGGTTAAATCTTACACCTATAATTCAATAGGCTATCGAGCTACGCATGTCGATCAGAATAACAATCAATTTAGCTATTTGTATGACAGCCTTCATAGGCTTACTAACATTAATGTTATTCAAGGTGTGGGTGTTGGTGGTGTTACGCAAAGGTCATTTTTATACGATAATAACTCCAGATTAACACAAGTTAAAGAAGGTGCTAGCGAAGTAAATTTTGGTTACAATTTATTAGGCAATCAAATTTCTGAAATTCAGAAAATTGATTCTACGACCAAGCAAATTACAAGAGAATATAATATTATTGGTAAACAGACCAAACTTTTTTACCCTGATGGCCGTATTAATATTTATACATTTGATAATAACTATTTACCAGATACCATTACTTCCAATGGCACAGTTGTGGCAGATTATTCGTTTAATGCAGTGAATGCACCAACGAATAAGGTATTGGGTAATGGGGTAAGCTTAAATATGGAATATAATAATCGCTACCAAATTACAAAACATGAATGGAAGAAAGACTCAGTTACCATTACAGGTTACAACTACGGACATAATGCAATGGGTAGTCGAATTTGGTCTGAAAATCTAATCAATGCCAATAAGAGCGAAATATTCGCCTTTGATAATGCGGAACGATTAACTTCGTTTAACACAGGCACATTAAATGGTGCTAAAACAGCAATCAATACGCCTACTTACACACAAAGTTGGGCATTAGATAGCATCGGCAGCTGGGCACAATTTAATGATAATGGTAGCAACAGCGTAAACTCATTCAGCAATACTCACGAGATGACACAGTTTAAGGGTGTCACAAATACCTTTGACAATAACGGAAACTTAACTTCGGATGGTAGCCGAACTTATAAATTTGATGCATTCAATAGAATTATCGAAATAAAAGTTGGTGAAGTTGTATTAGCCAGCTATCAATATGATGGGTTAAATAGAAGAATTAAAAAATCAGTAGATGCTGACTTAAACGGCATTTTTGAATCAACCGTAAAATTATTATACGACGGTTTCCGGTGCATCGAAGAAATTAGCAATAGCGAAGTTTTGTTAAAAGAGTTCGTGTACGGTCAGATATATGTTGATGAACTGATTCTTCAGCGTACAGGTGTCGCCGATTATTATTTTACCCATGACTATAGATATTCGACAACAAGCCTAACTGATTCAATTGGCAACACTGTTTCAAGTTATGAATTCAAAATCTATGGCGAAAGAATTTCAAGCATTAATGGCCTAACTGACATAGGCTATACTGGTCAACGACATGATTCTGAAACTGGCCTAATGTATTTTAGAAATCGTTACTACTCACCCACAATGGGTTCGTTTATCACAAGAGACCCAAAAGAATATATAGATGGTATGTCAATGTATCTTGGGTATTTTGGTAGTAATGTCACAGATTGGGCTGGGCTAGAAGCGTATTATCAAGTTGGTGGCCGTGAAGAAATGTTTTTTATGATGGCTGCCGAAGACCAAAATATGAAACCTTATCCCGATGCTAAATCGGCAATAGCACAAGGGAGAATTACTAATAAGGGTAAAAACTTTGGCCCTGTTGATCGCCATGCAAAAGGATTAAAGGTAGTGAAGGGTTTTAATGCACAAGATATACTAAACTCTAAAGAAAAAGAAATTCAAATTTATGGACATAGTTCATCCGTAGGGGGTAAAGTAGTAGGTGTATCTGGTACAGATTTTGGTTTTGACCAGAAAAAATGGAAGACTGATCTTGTAAATAATGAAACGATTGCAAATTTAGCAATTCCTAACGCATTAAGTAATGTTGACCAAATCGCTTTCTTTAATTGTAGTGTTGGTGCAGGAATGACAGCAACGGGTTCAGATTTTGTAAAAGAATTTCTTAAAAAAACAAAAATCAAAGATGCGCTATCAGCAAAAGTACTAGGCCTTATGAGTTACAAAGTTTATGTAGCAAGAGACACAGGTTCGTGGGCTTGGGGTGACTGGGGAGATAAACATGCAGAAAGGATTAGCGATGCATTAGAAGGCGTAATGAAAAAGCTTACTGTTTTAAAAGGATTTGCTGATAAGGCGGCATTTGAAAAAGAAATAGAGGCTGAATTTTTAAAAGTTAAAAATCAAAAAGATACCCATGGGCCAGGTGGCATTTTTACTCATTCTAGTAGTTGTCTTGAAGCATATTATGATATATTCATTATGAACTACAGTGATTTTAAAAGCTTTAAAAATCCTTAAATGTGAAGGGAATTATTAAAATGAAATCTAAATGGCTTTATTTCTTGATTATATTCGGTTTACTTTGTGTGTTAATATGGTGGCGCTATTTTATTCAAGCGCCCCAAAATGAATTAATGAAAATAAAACTTGGGGCTTTATATGAAGTATTGTCTGAAGTCGACAAAATTCAAAAAATAAAACTAACCACCAAAGAATTTACTCGAGTAGGTTATTCGCATATTTTTGATATTAATCGTTTTTTTATGGCTCTGAATACATTCGAATTTGAAAACCTAGAACAAAATGCTGTTCGTAGCTTTAGAGATAAGCTTATGAGAAATAAATTAGTTTCTCGTGGCGCAGTAATTATCCCAGCGCCACTTCCTAAGTTCATTTTAAAAATTAATTCTAAAACATCTAGTCTAATTTTGTTATTAGAATCAGTTAGTGAAAAGCAAAACTTATTCTATATGGAAGTTTATAGTATTACAGGTGAGCTACAATCTGTTTTAGAGTGTAAGTTTTCAATTGACGAACTAGGTATAAAGTGACTTTATGACTCAATACGCCTATAATCAATTGGGGCGTGTTGAAACAATTACAGCTCAAGATGGTGGTGTTACAACCTACCAGTACAGCACGGTTCCTGGGCAAGAAGATCTTGTGACAATTGAAACAGACCCCTATGAAAACAAAATTTACCATGAATATGATTCAATGCGTCGTGAAATCAAAACCTATGGCAATACCACACGCCCAGGGGTAACAACTTACACAAATGGGGGTTATGTCTTAACCTTCGAATGCAAACAATTTAACCCTCTAACCCAAACCTACGGCCCAACGCACTACAAAGAAACCTATACCTACATGGGTACGCTATTACTTTCCAAGCGAACTGAAAATGCAACCAATACCCAGTTCATCATTGAAAGCTGGACTTATGACTTTTTGGGCAGAAGATCAACTCATACCGATGCAAATGGAGTGGTCACGAAATATTTCTATAACTCCATGGATAACATTACGCAGGAAATCCGTGATTTCGGCACAAACCCCAACAACTTAAATATCACAACCGATTACACTTATAATGCATTGGGTCTATTAGAAGATACCATTCACGAAGGCAAACGCACTCGCAATGTCTACGATTCATTCGGGCGTTTAGAAAGAATCATACTCGACCCACTTGGTTTAAATATTACTCAAGTGATTTACACCTACGATTCGCAAGGTCGTCAACAAACCATGACCGATGCCATGGGCAATGTCACGACCTATGTCTATAACCAATTAGGTCAAATGACCCAGACAATTAATGCCTTAGGTGTTATAAATGAAACAGTTTTTGATGGCGCAGGTAATGTCATTAGACAAATTCAAGATAAGGGCATAGGCAAGAAAAATGTCACAACCGAATTTTTCTTTGACAATATGGGTCGCCAAAACCGCACCCTATCAGCTGTTGGCGAAGCTTATCAACGAGAAGACAGGGTAGAATTCGACCTCAACGGAAACACCATCAAACAAATCGA